>Ga0315319_10000517_pt1 | contig 12427 bp, 8 predicted proteins | sample M1500m3416metaG_FD_203463 | JGI IMG/M metagenome (GOLD analysis project Ga0315319, IMG submission 203463) | Ammonia-oxidizing marine archaeal communities from Monterey Bay, California, United States - M1 500m 3416 | ecosystem: Environmental > Aquatic > Marine > Intertidal zone | place: USA... | reverse complement strand
AGAGTGGCTATTGGTTCGTCAATACTCGGTGCCGGAGGCAACTCAGGAGAGGGGGTCGTTTCTGGCTTGCTACCCGTGAGTTCATCGAGAATCTCGTCCAATCCTTCCAAAATCATGGCATCCTCTCGATGGCGTGTTGTCTCGGGATTTGCTTCGAAGGGGCTAGTACTTTCCAATGATTCTCCGGGACCATCGAATGCCGCATCCATGTCCATCGCCTCTGGCCCCTTTGGCGTCTTGCTAGCCTCATTCCCTGTGGCCCTCATGACGGACCATGCGGCCAACAAGATTGCTGCTAGAGTGAAAATGATGATCCCCATGCTGGACTGGATGGCTCCAGAGATGGTGGCTGGTTTCTCGGCCACCTCCAGATCCATGGTGAATGAGTGGCTGGAGCTATCATCCAGTACAGTTAGCTGTGCCTTCTTCGGGCCGCCGGAGTCATAGGAGAACTCGATCCACCTGCCAGTGTAATCGACATCGTTGGCAGGGTCTCCGTCCCCATTGGAGTCGACGGTGATGTCGATGTCCCAGTGGAATACCAAGGAATCCATGTCAGCCTGGGAGTCGACCGTCCCGTTGGCTGAGAGGGTGATAGAGTCGCCTTCAGTAGGGTTGGAAATGCTGGCCGAGGCAAAGGCCTCTGGGGGGGAGTTGACGACGACGAAAGAGAACTCCATCGATTCAGTTGCTCCGTCATCATCTGTGACGTGGAATATTACCGAGTCTGGGGCTGAAGACGAGTCGGGCCACGAGTGAACGAGGACACTGGACTGAACGTCGCAGTCATTTCCCACGTCCCCATCGGAGTCAGTGTCAGCGGAGGGGGCGAGGTCGAAGCAGTGGACTAGGGTTTCGGAGTCATTTCCGGTGTCCGATACCACTGGAGTGATTGCGAACTCCTCATCCTCCTCCAGTTCGCCGAGGATGGTCGACATAGGGGAAATCTCCGGAATAACGTTGACTACTTGGATTGGTACGATCAGGATTTCAGTTTCCTCTCCGTCATCGTCGAAGACCTGCAGAGTCGCAAGGTGCATTCCGGATGAGTTGTATGAGACTCCCGAAAGTGTGCTCCTACCACCTGTACTGGTGGAGTTTCTCTCCGGATAGTACTCGGCATCGGGTTTCCATACGTGGACCAGAGTGTCGATGTCGTTTGACGAGTCATCTGCCTGGCCCCAGAATGTGATCTCGTCGCCCTCGTTGACCGTGAATACTCCTCGACTGTCGGGGAAGAGCCTCTCCTCGCCCAGATATAGTTCTGCGACAGGATTGGAAGGTGCGATATTTGTGACTTGCACAGAGTGTTGGACATAGGTAGTGGCTCCGTCATCGTCTGTTGCCATGACGCCAATGGTCAAGTTTCCCTCTACCATGGGTATTACAGTGCACGACTGGCCGACCTGGCCCTCGGAGCACTCTGCATCCCAGAGTATTTCCACTGGTGAGGATGGATTCCTAGTATCATTGTCACTGCTATCTATCACGGCGAACGTTATGGGGGTGGTGACCACTACCTCGCCCTCGTCTGAACCAAGGGTCACCACCGGAGGGCGGTTCTGCACGGTCACCGTTGAATATGTCGAAGATTCGTCTCTCTCACCGTCTGTAACGAGGATTGTGACCGTGAAGATCCCGTCATCGGCCCATGACCAATCGACAATGCAGTCATCATCGATGGCCACTGCAGTGGTTCCATCGACCTTTTCGATATTGAACTCGCAGCCCACGTCACCACCATCTGAGTCGTAAGAAGAGCTTGCGTCCAGAGTCACGGTTTCGTGAGTGAGGGCCTCGTTGGAGATTGAGAGGTCGGCGATTGGGAGGCCACCAATGTAGAGGACGAAAGAGCCCTGGTTGTTGGAACGATTCCCATCCTGGGGGATCTCCTCCTGAGGATCTACCTCGAAGAACAAGTAGACATTGCCATATGGTTGTGATTCGGGTACGGTCCAGTTCACGGATACCCTGGACTCCTGAAGGCTGTCAAGTGGGGGGACGATGCCTGATACCTCTGAGCCATCGGGAGCGGTGACGACAATGGTGGAGTATGGGGATTGGATTAGGCCTCGGTTCAAAACTGGGATGGAAAAGCTCAGAATGTCGCCCGATATGGCTGTGAATCCGATGGATGAGTCGAGAGTAACTTCGTTCCCGGTGGATGGCCTGAGCCTCTGAACCGTTACTGCTGATGATCTGGTGATCAGGTCAATCTCGTGGACTTCGGAGTCGATCACTAGTGACTTGGTCCCCAGTATCTTGCCCTCCAGATGCGTCCATGCTATCAGTCCGTGACTACCTAGCTCTCCAGCACCGTAGGTGTCATCGGGATTGTCTCCCGAGTTGAAGACCAGGTGGTAGGAGCCGTTTTCATCGGTAGTGAAATTCTGTATTTGCTGCTCGGACTCGTATCGGAACTGAAGATCCTGGTCCGCCACCCCTTGACCTTGATCTGTGACGTTGATCCATGCGGATATCTCTATTCCAGTAGGGGAGAGTGGGTACTCGACGTCTATTGAAATCTCCTTTCCCCTCGAGACTGGTTGGTAGCTAACTAGCTCGTGTACCGCTAAGAAACCGAATGCCTGTTCGATTGAGCTCTTCACTTCGCCACGGATGGATGGGCAGTACCAGTTGTACCCCATCTCGTCCCCGTCAGAGTCATAGGATGTCACGTTGAATGACTGATAGCAACCAGGAAAAGCGACTCCGGAGTTGCCTTGGCTCACTACTGCCCAGCTGGTTGAGTTGGAATCACTGGTGTCGTCCGGGATGTCAACGTAATTGCTAGAACCGCTGTATTCCGTATCCTGGTCGTAATCCATGCCCCATGCCTCCCCGACCGAGAGGGGGAAATCGTAATTCTCCAGAGGGGGTTCGAATGTGTTCTCCACACTCAGCACACCGATATCCTGCCTAATCCAAGAGGAACAACTACCGAAGAATAGCGGGTCGAAGTATACGTCAATCGTGACATCCTGGGAGTAAGTGGCCAAGTCTGAGACTCTGATTATCTCTGTTGTCTGCATATCGACGTAGAGGCACCCACTGGTCCCATCGATCTCAATTGAACCGTCTGACTCGTAAGCGCCTACTGATTCAACTTCGTAGACGAGGGTTTCATCCCCTCCGATGTCTGACAGGTAGATGTCCGAAACGGTCCTGTCAAGGGACCCCTCCAGAGTCTCAACGTTCGTAGATACGCCGGAGTCGGCTACAAAGTCCGCCACATCGAGATAGCCGTCGTACATCCAGTTGTCATTAACCCGCCAGTTTGGGACATCGGCAGTTCCCGTAGTTCTGGACTGAACCAATGCATCTTCTGAATCGAAACGATGGTAGGAAAGATCTGCTACGGTCAGAGAACATGCAATTGGAGCGAGCGCAAGAGCGGCCATCATCAGCATGGCGTGGGAGGCCGCGCGCATGGCATTCGCATGCCGGTCTGCTCAATAACGTTGGTTCAAAGACTATAGTAGATCGGCTAGTTCGTCTTTGATCTGCTCGACGGCCTCGAGAATCTCGTCCTTGTGTCTCGCACCGGTAATCACCATCTTGCCGCTACCGAAGATCAAGCACACCACTTTTGGGTAATCGAGCCTGTAAATCAGCCCCGGGAACTGCTCTGGCTCGTATTCGACCTTGTCGAAGGGTAGGTGGAAAGTCAGGTTGTTCAGATTGAGTTTCCTTGGCAGTGCTGCTAGTGGTTCTCCTTCTAGGATTCCCCTAATTCGTGAGTCTTCTTTCTCTACTTCCTCGTCAGTGGCTGCCCTGATTCCACCATCTTCATCTATGACCTTGGTATTGATATCATCCATTCTCGCGACTTTGTCATAGTCCTCGGGATAGAACAGTGAGTAGGTTGCAACCATGTTCTGGACTTCTATCTCAACGTCCTTCAATTCCCAAGTTTCAATGCCCGCATTTCTTAGATCACCGATCATCCTCTCGATTCCTGTCTGGATATTGTCCTCGTTCTTACCCCCGGTGCAAACAGCCCTACCGGACCTGAACATCAGGATGGCTAGTTTGGGCTCCACGACCCTATAGACCACCCCCGGGAACTGTTCTGGTTCATATTCACAGTTCAACTGGATGGCTATGTCCGGGAGGTCCAGTTCCTCCGCTACTCTGGTAGAGGCTACTACATTGACTACGGTGAGTCTTTCTTCGTCGCTGAGCATAGGTTGTCGGCTGTCTACCCTCTTATAAATGATAATATAAACAAAGAGGTCTTTCTACGTCCTATTTTCTGAAGGATGGGTCATAGAAATCTGACTCCTTCTGCACCCAGTCTAGTCGATAGGGGGATCCCTCCGGCCACTTCAATCGCCTCGGACACCCTAGTTGGTTCATGTGTGAGGGCAACCATACAACCACCGCCGCCGGCCCCAGTCAGTTTTGCACCTAGTGAATGGGGTCTTGCTGCGCTGACCATTCGATCGAGCTTTTTGTTACTGACTTTCAATTTCCTTAGACTATCGTGACAAGCATCCATGGCAATTCCCAAGCCCTCTAGGTTGCCAGCGGATAGGGCGACTAAACCAGCCCTTGTTATGTTGGCAATTGCTTCCATTTCCCCCATCATGTCAGGAACCTCAGAAATTAGCTTCGCAACCTTGGCAACCATTCTCCCCGTTGGAGAGCCGATCCCCGAGTATCCAATTACGAGCCATGCATCACCGAATCTAGGAGGGATTTCAACGACATTGATTGCCCACTTCCGGGAGCCCTCGGGAGTTTCCAAACTGGTATCGAAAACGTGTCTCGTTCCCGGTACTGCTCTTCCGGAAACGACAACGCACCCCCCGAGAGCGCTGGTTGCGGTGTCTGTTGGGCTGGCCCGCCCCTTCTGAGCGGTTGCTTCGGCCGAGTGGGCCATTTTTGCCAAGCTCACGGCATCGAGTTTCTCGCCTGGATTCAGATAGGCGTACATTGCTGCTCCGAAAGCATTCGATAGAGCCGCGGATGAGCCCATTCCAGCGGCTGAGAAAAGGGAGCTGTCAATATCAATATCAAGTGGTGGACCCGTATACTGGAAGATATTCTGCATTATGTGGGAAATATGGGGGTGTCTTGATGGTTCGAATGATGATCCTTCGAGTTTCCACTTGTCGGACTCTTCGACACTGACCCTGACCCCTTGGTCGATTGCGACGGCCACGGCGGGATGCCCGAATACCACAGCATGCTCTCCAAAAAGAATGCATTTCCCCGGGGCAAAGGCACTCGGCATGACTGTTGGCTGACACATTAGGACATGAGTGTTGGCCTGATTAGCGGTTGTTTCAAGGTCTTGTTTGTGGGCGAGGTATTCGGGTATACCCCGGTGAGTGCCAATGATCCACCCCCTTCTCCAAACTTACGGGCCCTTGGACGGTTGGATGATTCTCCTGATTATAGCCACCATTTCCATAGGATTCTTCGCTTACCAGGTCCAGAAGGCCACGCGTCTGGTTCTGATTGGTTCACCGGATTCTAGATTCGACTCTTGGGGCCCAAGGATTAGGGAGTTCATAGTCGGATGGCTGGGACAGAAGAAGGTGCTCAGAGATAAGGTCGCTGGGACAATGCATGTCCTGATGTTCTGGGGGTTCTTGATGCTCGCATCCGATATGTTCGATCTTGCTACGGCGAATTACTTCTCTGACGAGTTGCTGCCAGGATTCATTGTTGGCCCATGGAACGGCATGGTTGAGCTTGGTTACACTATGGCACTGATCGGATGTGTCTCAGCCCTCGTTCGCCGGGTCGTATTTACCCCTGAGAAGCTCAAGGGGAAATCGCAACTAGAAGGAAATGCAATCTTATTACTAATTTTCACCATTACGACGACCTCATTCATGATTGAGTCCAAAGAAGACCCGAGTTCATTCTGGGAGCCGATAGGGCACCAATTCAACCAGTATGGGCTATCGGACGGCACGGTTGTAGTGGCCTATTGGATACACATGCTGGCAATCTCGGTCTTCCTATTCCTAATCCCTCTTTCAAAGCACATGCACTTGGTGATGGCCGTTCCGAATGTGTTCTTCCACGACACCGGACCAGTGGCCAAGATGCGCCCCCTTGCAATGGGGGGGGATGGGAGGGCAGTTCCGCTCGAAGACTTGGACATCGACTCCTTCGGCGTTAGTAGTTACACCCAGTACACCTGGAGGCAGCTAATCGATGGGTGGTCCTGCACATCCTGTGCAAGATGCCAGGATGTTTGCCCGGCCTATGCATCTGGCAAGGGGCTCAACCCTATGCAAGTAATTCACGATGTTAGGGACTATGCAAACGAACACGCCCCACTTCTGCTGTCTGGTGAAATGCCAGAGGAGACGATGATGCAGCGAATAACCGAAGAAGCAGTATGGGCATGCACGACATGCAACGCTTGCGTAGACGTCTGTCCCCTCTACATAGAGCACGTGCCGAAGCTAACGGATCTGCGACGGAATGCCATGATGGAGACAATGGAGTACCCCGATGTTCTCAATACTGCCATGGGGAACATTGAGTCTGCCTCTAACCCATACGGGTTTGGCGAGCACGAGAGGGCAGACTGGGCCGCCGATCTAGATGTCAAGATCGGTGAACCGGCGGAGTACATCTACTTCGTTGGATGTGCGGCTAGCTTCGATGAGCGAAATCAGAAGGTTGCAATATCGACCATATCACTCCTGAAGGAGGCTGGATTGGATGTGGGGATCCTAGGGATGCAAGAGGGATGCTCGGGCGATCCTGCGCGTAGGGCGGGGAACGAGTACCTGTTCCAGATGCTAGCTGAGACTAACATGATGACATTCCAGGAGTTGGGGGTGAAGAGGATTGTCGCCTCATGCCCCCACTGCTTCCACACCCTGGGGAAGGAATACGCCGATTATGGGGGAGAAGAGTTGGAGGTCTTCCACCATACGGAAATATTGGCCAAATTGCAAGAGGAAGGTAGTTTGCCTCAGGTGGAGAAGAATGGCCAGAGCATTACCTTCCATGACCCCTGCTACCTGGGGAGGATAGGAGGCATCATAGATGAACCGAGGGATGTAATCGGAGGGGTCGATGTTGAGGCTGAGAGAAGCGGTCGTGATTCATTCTGCTGTGGAGCCGGGGGTGCTCAGATGTGGATGGAAGAGGAATCTGACAAGCGTGTGAATGAGATTCGGGCCAAGGAGTTGGCCGAGACGGGTTGCGACACTGTTGCAGTGGGTTGCCCATTCTGTTCGATTATGGTGAAAGACGGCTTAGACACAGTAGGTTCGGAGATGGATGTCAAGGACGTGGCGGAGATTCTCTGGGAGCAGATAGTTGCTAAGGACAATGAGATTCAAGAAAAGGTCGCGAACGCCAATTGAGGCGAACTAAATCCTTAGTCAGAATCACTAAGGGAGAATATCATTAGTCGCTCCTTCCGGGATAGTCTATGAGCGAAGAATTCAGAGTGTTCGGCATGACCGTCCCCCGCATTGCCATTCTGAATGGCGCGGTGCTATGTGCATGGGGAGTGATTGCCTACTTTATCCAAAGCTCGGACCCCCCATCGATTACTGCTCTAATTCCCGCATTCATGGGAATGCCAATGCTGCTACTTGGGTTTCTCTCCGAGAGTAACCCTCGCAACAGACACCACTACATGCATGCATGCATGATAGTGGCACTGGCCATGGCATTAGGAGGAGCGAGGGTAGTAACTGGATTCGGGGGGATGTCATGGCTGGCAATCGTCTCACACCTTCTGCTGCTTCAGATTGGGGTCTCGTTCACGGTAGTGGGAATCAGGTCATTCAGGTATGCTCGACTACAACGAGAATCATCGGTGGTCGAATGAAGCCTGTGATTGGCATCACCTGCTTCATCAAGGATACATCCTACGGGAACTGGAAGAGGAACGCTGCAATCTTGCCCTCTGCCTACATCTCAATGGTCAGCAAAGCCGAGGGGGTTCCCCTAATCATCCCGCCAGCTGGTGACATGACGGTTCTGCTGGGAACGATTGATGGCCTGATAGTTTCGGGGGGCCCTGACATCTCCCCTACGAACTACAACGAGGAGCCAGGGCCCATGACGACTGAGTTCTACCCGGAGCAGGATTATTCCGAAATGGGACTAATCAAGGAAGCACTAGAGAGGGACATGCCCCTTCTCGGGGTTTGCAGAGGCATGCAGATTCTCAGCGTTGCCCATGGGGGGAAGATGCACCAGCATCTCGACACGACGCCGGGGCACGAGGGCCATGGTGGCTTCGCTGGAGAATCTACTGAGCACGGAGTCATTGTCGAGGAGGATTCGCTGCTAGCCAGCCTAATGGGCAATTCATTCACCGTGAACTCCCTGCATCACCAAGGAGTATCGGACCCCGGGAGCCTGACCGTTTCGGCCGTGGCCGAGCACGATGGACTGATTGAAGGGGTGGAAAGGGACGACAAGCGTTTCTGCATCGGAGTTCAGTGGCACCCCGAGCGCAAAGGGCATGGTTTACTGTTCTCTGCCCTTGTGGAAGCAGCGAGAGGTTGATGTCCGAAGTGCCACGTCAATAGGCAGTGGCAGTGAGGGTTTTCGACACTCGATCTCGGACAAAGAGGGAATTGGAGACCATCGAGGATGGCAAGGTTGGCCTTTACGCATGTGGGATAACCCCCTATTCGCCGAGCCATATTGGACATGCTAGGCAAGCAATCTCCTTCGACATAATAGTGAGATGGCTCCGAAAGAGTGGCTTCGAAGTTAGTTACATCACCAACTTCACTGATGTCGATGACAAAATTATCGCTGTCGCCAATGAAGAGGGGGTTGACTTCCTGGAAGTCGCGAATAGGAATATCTCCGAATATTTCGAGTCGATGGATGCCCTGAACGTAATCAGGGCAGATGCTTACCCCAGAGTCACGGAGACCATCCCGGAAATCATCGGGATGGTCGAGACCCTGATGGAGAAGGGCCATGCATATCTGGCTGAGGATGGGGTTTACTTCGAAATAGACACTTCACCGGAGAAGTATGGGCAACTAACAGGCCAAACCCTGGAGATGGTGAGATCCGGAGCCGGTGGGAGGGTGGCCAATACCGGTTCTGGCAAGAGGGACCACCGAGATTTCGCTTTGTGGAAGTTGGCCAAACCGGGTGAGCCTTTCTGGGAAAGCCCATGGGGGGATGGGAGGCCCGGGTGGCACATTGAGTGCTCTGCAATGTCACTCAAGCATCTCGGTGAGAGATTCGATATCCATGGCGGAGGCACTGACCTATTATTCCCACATCATGAGGCGGAGATTTTCCAGTCTGAGTGCTGCCTGGGGCACGAGCCAGTTGTCCAGTATTGGGTCCACAATGGAATGATCAACATCGATGGGGAGAAGATGAGCAAGTCCCTGGGCAATTTCTGGACCATCTCAGAGGCATTGAAGAATGTTGACCCACTTGTACTCAGGTACACTCTGATTAACGCACCATACCGGCAGCCTGTCGATTTCAACCAAGTAATGATTGATGACTCCGAGTCGCATCACAATCGACTTGTCACTTGCTATGGGGAAGGATTGTCGAAACATGGGAGCGGGGGATGGGGCGATTTCCCTGAATTAGTAGATGCAGCGAAGAGGTTGGGGGAGGGAATGAATGACGACTTCAACACCAGAATTGCTCTAGTTGAGGTCCAAGCAGTGGCCAAGTGGCTGCGAGGAATCCTCAGCTCAGCCGGAAGTGATGAGGAGATCGCAGGTGCTGTCGGTTGGATCTCGGAATTCGCTGGGGATGTACTCGGACTTCTCCCGACCAATGAGGAAGTTCTAGCTAGAATGGAAAGCCACGAGAGCGTGAAGGACCGGGTTGCCCCCAAGGTCGTGAGTCTGCTTGCTGAGAGGGAGAGTGCAAGGGAAACCAAGGACTGGGGGCGGGCTGACGAAATACGGGACGAGCTAGCAGGCATGGGAGTTATCGTCGAGGATGGTCCGAACGGGGTGGCATGGAGGATTGAGTAGTCATCAATTCTGTGAAAGTGCGATATAATACCATCATTACGGCAGTTCGTGATCTCACCGAGTACGAGACGTAACATAGCCTCCCTCGCTATGGCACTGATGATCGTAATGCCGGGATGTCTGGAGGAAATGACATCTAAGGAAGAGGGAGTCGACTGGGATCGGGACTACTACTTGATTGACCCGAGTGGCCAAGAGGACCCCCGGGACTTCGTTGTGGCTGACCCGGTGGAGAATCAGACATGGGGCAACGCGACTTGGTCGGTCTTCGGGAACGCGCATGGGGGGAACTGCTGCGAGCACTACCTGGCAGCGACTAAAGAGGGTTGGATCCTCAACTTCGGGGGAGAGTATCCCACATGGTCGGAGGACAGGGGTTTGACTTGGCAGGAGTACCAGCCCTCAATTTTCTCGCAGATAGGATGCATGGAGCCAAAGCCAACGGTCCCCGGTCAAGAGGGATTGGGCGAAGGTAGCATCGTGCAGGCGACAAACGGTGACCTGATCGCCATGGGCTGGTTCCCCTACCCTAGTTCAAGCGGTGCGGATCAGTTCTACGCCTTCTTCTATGACTCGGAGGACGCGGAGTGGAGCTGGTGCTTCAACAGGACTCCCGAGCCTTTCTACGATCGCTCTTGGCAGGTTGAGGTGGTTGGGCCCATCAACGGAGGACTGTACGGCAACGGACCATGGGCCAGCCTGGTCATTTCCAACTTCTGGCATCAGGTCCAGAATATAGGCGGGCAGATCTCAACTGACGGGTTGAACTACGACTACTTCGGATTCCCGGATAGGGACGAAAACCTCGACGTGATGGAGGTCGACTTGGCCCCCGTCACTCTCAGTCAGGAGTGGGACTTCACCAAACCGCATAAGGAGATGAGGGCCTTTCCCGTCCCATCGGGTGGCCTGTACTTCCCGAGCTACTTCATCGATGGTAGCGATGCCTACCTAGACACGTCCCTGAACTGGTGGACCGGAGTAACCCGGAATGGATCCTCACTGCCCTCGCAGTATTGCTCCTTCGACTCTTCTACTGCTCTCCATTGCGTCATCGCGGGCCAGACCTCCCTGGTTCACATGATGTCGTGGGACGGGGGCGAGACATGGGAGAACCGGACATACAACTTGTCCGAGAAGGCCACGGAGATCGAGGAGTGGGAGTTTCACTCCAGCGGAGTTCACGACCTTTTCGTGCTGAATGTAAGGTTCCAGAGCGCGGATGGGCCCGATGTCGACGTCGCCTACCACGTCCGTGGATTCTCGCATAGCATGGAACCGGACATGCTCACGTACCTAGGGCAAGGGGACCTGGATTCGACCTCGGGAGCGGGTAATGACATCAGATTTGACTTTGCGAGCATGGGAATTCTGCCTGATGGGGGGTCGTTCATCGCATACCATGACTCAACTGATCCAGACCCTCTCTTCGGGGTCGAGATGATGCTTCCTGAGTCATACCTCTTGGAATAGCCACAGTCACTATCCTATGTTTGGTTCGGACTCACGAGGATTGACTCAATGGGTACCCATCCGATCACCCGTAATCGTATGGGTCTCCCTCTAATTCGATGCCGGGAGCATACCTATAGGTTAGTGATAACACCATAGTTTAGGTAGTAATATGGCGGAGCAGAAAATCAAATTCCCAGTATTCGATTATCAGGAGTTGTGGATCCTTTTTGCACTCTTTATGCTTGGTGGGATATATTCACTCTTTTATTGGCATGATATAGAAGGCATAATCTTTGGAATCTTATTATTTTCTCTCGGGGCTTTCCCGATGTGTGCATTCTTATTCCATAGGAAATATATCATTCGAATAGATTCCTCTGATCACATAATTTTTGGACAAGAATTCACGGAAAACTTTGATATCAAAAATAGAAAAATACCAATTATTGATTTATCCTATAGTACATACAAAGTGACAAGATCCATCGACGATTCACCTGGAAACTATACTTTGCGGATGGTGGAAATAATGGAAAACAAACAAACAATAATTAAAATGGAAGATTATGATATTGGAGAATTTGATTCTGCTCCAAACTTCATTCAAAGATTAGCTCCGACTTGGAAAGAATCATTGAAATCAACTTTACCAGAATTATTCGAGGACGAATCCACCCCCATATTCCCCCCCGACTCTATTTCTCCGGGAGACGAGGCAGTTCCCCTCACTTTCAAGAATGGAATGGGATTCGTTATCGTCATAATTTTCGGTTTCGGAATTATGAAGGTTTTCGAATACTTCCAGTAAACATCGGTTGCTTGTGGATGTTAACAAATGTTGATGAGTGTTCGATTAGCACCAAGGATATGACCGAGCATACACTCCAACAAAAGCTGATAGCCGAATTCATTGGAACCTTCTTTCTAACTCTGACCATTTGTCTCACAGCAGTATTCGGATCTTCATCTTCGACTCATCCAGCCTTCCCAATTGCTGCAACATTAATGGT
>Ga0315319_10000515_pt1:2500-5000 | contig 12431 bp, 8 predicted proteins | sample M1500m3416metaG_FD_203463 | JGI IMG/M metagenome (GOLD analysis project Ga0315319, IMG submission 203463) | Ammonia-oxidizing marine archaeal communities from Monterey Bay, California, United States - M1 500m 3416 | ecosystem: Environmental > Aquatic > Marine > Intertidal zone | place... | reverse complement strand
TCTGCGTTCCGGGTCTGTCTCGGTCCGCCTCAAGTTGGTCTGCCTCTGATGGTTCTCTGTTACAATGTGTAACGTATCAATGGGCTTCGGTTCGTTGGTTCACATTTCAGAGGGTTTGTATTCTTTCATAGGATGCAAGCGCCGCGGAAGCATCTAGAAGCAAGGCGTGCAAACGTCTTGCGCTTCGAAGCTTCAAGTTTTCCGACGGTCCAGAATCGAAGGTCTACTTTTAGTTTCGAGCTAGGTTGCGGAAACGGATTTATGCAAGGCTGCTCCCGGCAACGGCTGGGAAGTAAGTGTGCATTACTGAATCAACTTTTGTTGGCTCAGCCTCGGACGAACTCCTTCGGGGGTTTGTTCGGGACGAATCAGAAACCTGGTTGATCCTGCCAGTAGTCATATGTTTGTCTCAAAGATTAAGCCATGCATGTCTCAGAATAAGCTTCTTTATGGCAAATCTGCGAATGGCTCATTAAAACAGTTATATTCTACCCGGATTTGGTTTTTATACGGATAACTGTGCTAATTGTAGAGCTAATACGTGCGTGAAATCCCGACTTCTCGGAAGGGATGTATTTATTAGATACAGAACCAATCCTGGCAACAGGACTTTGGATGATTCATAATAAACGAACGGAGCGCATGGCTTGTGCCGGCGCTATTCCGGTCGAGTTTCTGACCTATCAGCTTTCGATGGTGGGGTCTTGGCCCACCATGGCTTTGACGGGTAACGGAGAATTAGGGTTCGGTTCCGGAGAGGGAGCCCGAGAAACGGCTACCACATCTAAGGAAGGCAGCAGGCGCGCAAATTACCCAATCCTGACACAGGGAGGTAGTGACAAGAAATAACAATGCAAGCCCGCTGGGTCTTTGTATTTGGAATGATTAGAATTTAAATCCCTTTAAGAATCAATTGGAGGGCAAGTCTGGTGCCAGCAGCCGCGGTAATTCCAGCTCCAATAACGTATATTAAAGTTGTTGCGGTTAAAAAGCTCGTAGTTGGATTTCTGTCGAAATTGATCGGTCCCCACTCTGTGGGCGCATCTGACTTGATTTTGGCATCCTCCTGTGGAACGTTTCTGTCCTTGATTGGATGGAGCGGGACCCAGGACTTTTACTTTGAGGAAATTCGAGTGTTTACGGCAGGCAATCGCCCTGAAGATATTAGCATGGAATAATAATATAGGACCTTGGTTCTATTTTGTTGGTTTCTAGAGCTGAGGTAATGATTAATAGGGATATTTGGGGGCATTCGTATTAACCGGTCAGAGGTGGAATTCTTGGATTCGGTTACGACGAACTACTGCGAAAGCATTTGCCAAGAATGTTTTCATTGATCAAGAACGAAAGTGTGGGGATCGAAGATGATTAGATACCGTCGTAGTCTACACCATAAACTATGCCAATTTGGGATTGGAGGTTGTCTTCTTGTAACTCCTTCAGCACCATACGAGAAATCAAAATTTTTGGGTTCCGGGGGGAGTATGGTCGCAAGGCTGGAACTTAAAGGAATTGACGGAAGGGCACCACCAGGAGTGGAGCCTGCGGCTTAATTTGACTCAACACGGGAAAACTCACCAGGTCCAGACATAGTAAGGATTGACAGATTGATAGCTCTTTCTTGATTCTATGGGTGGTGGTGCATGGCCGTTCTTAGTTGGTGGAGTGATTTGTCTGGTTAATTCCGTTAACGAACGAGACCTTTATCTGCTAAATAGCTTGATGTATCTCCGGATACATTACCAGCTTCTTAGAGAGACTTTGTGTGTTTAATGCAAGGAAGTTAGAGGCAATAACAGGTCTGTGATGCCCTTAGATGTTCTGGGCTGCACGCGCGCTACACTGATGCGATCAACGAGTTTCTTCCTTTGTCGGTAGACATGGGTAACCTTTTGAACTCGCATCGTGATGGGGATAGATTATTGTAATTATTAATCTTCAACGAGGAATTCCTAGTAGGTGCAAATCATCAGTTTGCATCGATTACGTCCCTGCCCTTTGTACACACCGCCCGTCGCTGCTACCGATTGGTTGATCTGGTGAATTATTCGGACTGCCGGATGAAGGGGTTTCCTCATCTTCCAGCGGAAAGTCTTGTTAACCCTATCAACTAGAGGAAGCAGAAGTCGTAACAAGGTTTCCGTAGGTGAACCTGCGGAAGGATCATTGACACGTTCATTATTCGCAACCAAAATCATTAGAGAACGCGTTTCGGGCGCGTGGGATTAGCTGGAGGTTAGCAGCGTTTCGTTGCTTTCCGTGGCGGTCCTCTGTTTCTGTTTGTTTTTTCAAACCGCATTTTTTGCAAGAGAAAAGCATTTCATTTCTCACAACACATAGCGATGGATCCCTCGGCTCGGATATCGATGAAGGACGCAGCAAAGTGCGATAAGCATTGTGACTGGCAGAATTCCGCGAATCAATAGAAAGCTGAACGCATACTGCACTTTTGGGACATTCTCAAAAGTAAGCCTTTCTCAGGGCGTTTAAACTTTCATGC
>Ga0315319_10000508_pt1 | contig 12515 bp, 9 predicted proteins | sample M1500m3416metaG_FD_203463 | JGI IMG/M metagenome (GOLD analysis project Ga0315319, IMG submission 203463) | Ammonia-oxidizing marine archaeal communities from Monterey Bay, California, United States - M1 500m 3416 | ecosystem: Environmental > Aquatic > Marine > Intertidal zone | place: USA... | reverse complement strand
GTTTGCGTTCAGCTGCCGCCGCAACTGCTCAAGGACTGCCTCGTCGGTCAGCGAGAGCGGCTGGTAACCTGGAAAGTGAAAGGCCGAGGGCCGGAGGTTGAAATCGTCGAAGACCATGTCCTTGGACACCACCTCACTCGCCTTGGAGAGCCAGTCGCTCCGGAGTCCGGCGGTGGCATCACCGCGCATGGTCAAACCTCCCATCTGCAGCTTCACACTGCGGTCACCCGGCTCCCGGAAGTAGTAGAGGAGGAACTCCCCCCAATCCCCGACTTCCCCGGGGTCTTCCACTATCTCCCGCCGTTTCAACCCCTCGTCCCATTCCTCCATCATCTCCAGAGGATCGGGAAGACGCACAGCCAGGGCCTCGGAAACGATCCCCGTCGCAGTGAAACGCTCTCCCCTCCTCTCGATGCGTAACCACCCATAGGTGTGGAGTCGCTTCCCCTTCCCGGTCATGCGCACCCCCGACAAGGCATCGACGCCGGCAATCACTCGTGCACGCTGTTCATTAGATTCAACTCTCCCGGAGATCACGGCATCAAGATAATCGAGATGGACGACCGGATCGACGACTCCCTCCGCCTTCAGAACCTCCTTCACCTGAGCCTCCAGCCCAGGCTTCAGATGGTTGAGAAAGTGCTGCCTATGGAAGTAGCCGATGCTGGGAATCAGCAGCACGATTGCCAACACCACAAACCCCTTCACGGCGGGCATGGTCGACGAGGGACGGGCTGGCGACAAAAGAAAAATTCGAATCAGTCGCCCCCAGTTCCATCGAAAGGGTCCTGATTCCAGGCTGCAAGCCTGCCCTGAAGTCCTCCCGGACCGGATTCCGGAGCTAATCCACCCCGCCTTTCGCCGAGACCCACTTCCCCTTCTTCTTCACGATCTCGAAGGCCAGGCCGGCTGTCCGGGCAGCTTCTTCGGTCTCTGTCCACTGTTCACGCAGGACCCCCGAAAGGATGAAGGTGCTTCCCGGCCCGAGCGTCCGGCGGATCTTTCCGAAGGAGGCCTGCAACACATCGGCGAAGAGATTGGCCACCACAACTTCATACTGCCGTTCGACACGCCACTCACGCAGATCCGCCTCCTCCACCCGCACCTCCTGCGCCCCGTTACGCTCCACATTGTGACGCGCGATTTCCACCGCTTTCCGATCGAAATCAAGCGCCTCGCACTCCTCCGCCCCGAGCAGATTGGCCGCAATGGCAAGCACCCCACTTCCGCAACCGAGGTCCAGCATCCGCCAGCGTCCTCCCTTCCGCGCCCTGGCCTCATCGGCCAGAAAACGCAAACACGCGGCCGTCGTGGGATGATCTCCCGTGCCAAAGGCCATCTCGGATGGAATACTCACCACCACCCGCCCCTCGTTGAGCAGCAACAGTTCACGCAGCTTCGAGGGCGTCACTTCAGCAGTCAGGAGGAGGCTATCACGGATCTTAATGGGCGGACCGGGGACAGCCGAAAGAGCCGCCCAGTTTCTATCCGCCACTTCCTTGACCGAACCGCCGAACTGCGCCGCGATATCCACCGCCTCTCCTTCTTCCTCACAATAGACATCGACCCGCACCGACCTGCCGCCCTTGAGCCGGGTCAACACTGCATTCCGATTCCCGTAAAAGCGCTCCTCCCAGGCATCCTCCCATTTCAACGCCGCCAGTTTCGACCAGACCCACATGGAACCTTCATCCAATCAAATTTGGATGGAATGGAGAGTAAAAAAGCCGTGATCCCTGAAACGCTCCTGCCGGGAAACCGCATCGTTTTGGCCCATGGCTGATCCGCTCCCGGCTTGGGATCCAAGGCCCTCCATTGTCCAGGCTCCGTGCCTGTCCAGGCGCCCGCCGGTGTCTAACCGGTTTTCTGCGTCAACTGGTACAAGGCGCCGACGAGCTTCTCCTGGTCCCCGTCGAAGTGGTGCCCGATGAGAGTCGCTCGATGTTCATCCCCAATGGCCCAGGCATTGAGGTTCTTGCTTGCTCCGAAGAAGGCAAGAATACGCAGGGGGTGGTCGCAGGCATACGAGTAATGCGAACGACCCTCGCGGATCGGCATCACCCGCAGGATGCGATCCCCATCGCCCAGTCCGAGGGCGGGCGGACAACGATTGAGATTTTGTGCCAGCGCCTCTTCGTAGCAGACCAATTCGTTTGCCCAGTCAAAGGACTGCAGCAGATCGAGACATTGCCCCACAGTGGCATCCGAAACCGATACCATGCTGCAGTCATGCCGCTGAATCCATGCCTCCATTCAGGCCCTTTTCTCGTCCCTCTGCGCCAATGTCCAGCCCGGAGTTGGAGGAAGTCCATGGCTGGTAATTGTGATTCTGAAGCTTGTGAGAAGGCCGCATTAAAGGTAATTAGGGGGAGCATTTTTTCACCTATAGGAGTAATTATTTATCAGGGCGGGTTCCCCCATGAGGCGACTTCTGTTTTTTCTGAGTTCAATGACGTGTCTGGGCATCCCCGGGGTGGCTCAGGAATCTGAATACTGGGCTTTCCGTTCTCTGGCACCGGTAAAGGTTCCTCCGGTTAAGGGCAACCAGTGGGCTCGGAATACTATTGATCATTTCCTGCTGGCCAAGTTCCGGGAGAAGGGCATTGCGCCAAACGCCCCTGCTGATCGCCAAAGGTTGATCCGCCGGGTTTACTTTGACCTGACAGGCCTTGCACCCACGCGTACGGAGGCGGCGGATTTTGTCGCGAGCAAATCGCCTGATGCTTATGCAGAAATGATTACGCAGCTCCTTACCAGCCCTCATTACGGCGAACGCTGGGGACGGCACTGGCTTGATGTCGCGCGTTTTGGTGAAAGTCACGGTTATGAAAGTGATAACGAGCGGCCGACGGCCTGGACGTATCGTGATGCGGTTATTCGCGCGCTCAATGAGGACATGCCTTTTGATCAGTTCGCACGCTGGCAGATTGCTGGTGATGCCTTGCAGGGTGATGATCCACTGGCCATGGCGCTTACAGGATTTATCACGTCCGGATCGACCGTGACCAATGTCGATGGTGTCGACAAGGAGAAGGCGACCTATGACAAGATGGATGACATCGTCTCGGCCACGGGCACGGCTTTCCTCGGGTTGACCATAGGGTGTGCCAGGTGCCATGACCACAAGTCCGACCCGATCTCCCAGCGTGATTATTACCGGCTTGTCGGGTTTTTCCTGCCCGGCAAGCCCGGAGATCGCAAGGTTGCCATCGGCAGTGCCGGCTCCGAGGTCAATGCACTCACCTGGAATGGCGGCACCAAGCGCAACAACCCGCTGCTGAAGCGTGGCGACGTTGAGCAGAAAGAAGGTGATGTCGGGTTTGGCGTGTTAACGGCCCTGAATCCAGGGGACGGAGACCTTGAGGATTGGATCAATTCGAATGAAAACAAGAGCGGGGACGGCAGGCCCGGCCTGGCCAGATGGCTGACGGATGTCAAGAAAGGGGCAGGAGCCCTGCTGGCAAGGGTGATCGTTAATCGTCTCTGGCAACATCACTTCGGTGTCGGTCTTGTGAAGACCAGCAATAATTTTGGCGGTGTTGGAGATAAACCTGCTCACCCTGAACTGCTGGATTGGCTGGCTGGTGAACTTGTCAGGGGGGGCTGGCGGCTAAAGCCGATGCACCGCCTCATCATGAGCAGTTCGGTCTATATGCAGACGACCCAATGGGATCAGAAGAGGCATGAGATTGATCCGGTTAACAACCTGTTGTGGCGCAGGCAACCGCGACGCCTTGAGGCAGAGATCCTGCGGGACTCGATCATGAACGCGGCGGGAACACTTAATCGCAAGCTTTACGGGCCGAGCGTCAAGCCCTGGGTCTCCAATGATGCGATCAAGACCGGGTCAACGAACAAGTGGCCGACCAATGTAAAGGACGGACCGGAAACCTGGCGTCGCAGTATTTACGTGTTCATGCGTCGCTCCATGCGTGTGCCATTTTTCGAGACCTTTGATGTTCCTGATGCGATGCAAAGTCGCGGTGTGCGCGAGCAGACCACGGTTGCCACGCAGGCCCTGCTCCTGCTGAACAACAAGTTCGTGCGTGACCAGGCTGGTCATTTTGCGGACCGGGTTGTTGCTGCGGCGAAGGATCCCAATTCCCCGGACGGCGGGAAGAACCTGCAGGCAATTGTCGAGGAGGCTTATTGGCTGGCTTTTTCCCGCGGCCCGACCAGGGAGGAACTTGATCTCAGCATTGATCTTCTTTCCCAGGAGGGCCAGAATGTAGAGAATTTCTGCCATATTCTTTTTACCCTGAATGAATTTGCCTACGTTGACTGAGATGCAGGGAAGTAGCGGCCTGATGACGCGCCGTGATATCCTGGCCCGCGCAGGATGCGGATTTGGCTCGCTGGCCCTCGCCGGGCTGATGTCTGAACAGGACTTGCTGGCTAGCCCGGGTGCAACGGCTGGAGAGTCGAGGCTGCCGTTGTCATCAAGATCCCCTCAATTTCCCTGTCGCGCCAAGAGTGTCATTTTCCTCTTCATGTATGGTGGGCCGAGCCATGTGGACCTATTCGACTACAAGCCGGATCTGGCGAGACACGCCGGAAAAAAGGTTGGTGAAGTGGTCGACACCAAGGGGGCTCGCAGCAGTGGCGGACTTTTTCCTTCGCCTTACAAGTTTGCGCATCATGGCCAGAGCGGTCACTGGGTATCGGACCGTTACCCGCACCTCTCCCGCGTGATCGACCACACTGCGATGCTGCGTGGGGTATACGGGCATTCAATAAGCCATGCGCCGGCACTTTTTGAACTCAATACCGGGATGATTCGCACTGGTTTTCCAAGTTTGGGATCGTGGGTGACCTATGGACTCGGCACTGACAACCAGGACCTGCCCGGGTTCGTGGTAATGTATGATTACCGCGGCGGCCCGATCGGAGGCGCCCCGAACTGGGGATCGGGCTTTCTTCCCGGTGCCTTCCAGGGAACCCCGGTGCGCTCAAAAGGCACCCCGATCCTCAACCTCAACAGGCCGGAGAAACTAGGGGACCCCCAGCAGCGGCAACTGCTTGATTATGCAGGTAAGCTCAATCGCCGGCACGTGGCGGATCATCCTGCTGATAATGCGCTCGAGGCCCGTATTGAAGCCTTTGAGCTTGCTTACCGGATGCAGTCGGCGGCTCCCGAGGCACTTGATATCTCCCGGGAGAACGACGCAACCAGGAACCTTTACGGCATTGAGCCCGGCAACCCTGGAGAGTATTTCGGCAGCCAGTGCCTGATGGCCAGGCGCCTTGTTGAGCGTGGCGTGCGCTTTGTGCAGCTCTATTCAGGTGGCGGGCATGGAGACAACACCTGGGATGCCCATGGCAATATCACCGGTAACCATAACAAGCATTGCGCGGCGACGGATCAACCCATGGCGGGTTTGCTCAGGGATCTGGAACATCGGGGGCTCCTTGATGAAACCCTGGTGGTGTGGGGCGGGGAATTCGGGCGCACGCCGCACAAGCAGGGAGACAGTGGTCGTGATCACCACCCTTTCGGTTTCACCATGTGGATGGCTGGTGGTGGCATCAAGGGGGGAACAAACTACGGCGAAACCGACGAGATCGGCTACCATGCCGCGGTTGACCGCACATCCGTACATGACGTGCATGCCACAATTCTTCACCTGATGGGAATCGACCACGAGCAGCTTACCTATCATTTCAGCGGGCGTGATTTCCGGTTGACGGATGTCGCAGGGAAGGTGATCAACAAGATTATTGCCTGAGCAGCGGTTTGACCGGGATGGATGTTCATGCCGAACCCCTGAAAGGCATGGCCTTTTACAACCCGTCCCCCGACCCAGGATTGGAGGGACAGCCCTGATCACCACGGTGACCATGGACAGTCGCCGTATGGAGGAACGGCCTGTAAATGAGTGCTCGCCGTCTGCGGTTATCAAATGACTCCCAGTTCCCGGCCTGTCCGGATGAAGGCCTCCACCGCGCGATCGAGGTGCTCCCGGGTGTGGGCGGCCGAAATCTGCGTGCGGATGCGCGCGGCATCCTGCGGAACCACGGGGTAAAAGAAACCAATGGCGTAGACCCCGCGCTCAAGGAGTTTCTCCGCGAAGCGCTGCGACAGAGCGGCATCGCCCAGCATAACGGGCGTGATGGGGTGATCGGCGCCTGCTATCCGGAAACCCGTCTGGGCCATGGCTTCCCGGAAATAGGCGGTGTTGTCCTTTACGCGGTCGGCCAACTCGGTTGAGGACTCTAACAACTCGAAAACCTTGAGCGACGCGGCCGCGATGGCTGGAGCCAGGCTGTTAGAGAAAAGGTAGGGGCGAGAACGCTGGCGCAGCAGATCAATGATCTCCCTGCGTCCCGAGGTGTAGCCCCCCGAAGCACCCCCGAGCGCCTTGCCCAGAGTGGAGGTGGTGAGGTCGATCTTGCCGAAAAGACCGCAATGCTCGTGCGTGCCACGCCCCCTCGATCCCAGAAATCCGGTGGCGTGACAGTCATCAAAATGCACGAGCGCGTCATACCTGGCAGCCAGTTCGTGAATACCATCGAGCTGCGCGATCACCCCATCCATGGAAAATACCCCGTCGGAAGTGATCAGTTTCTGACGAGCTCCGGCAGCCTCCGCCTCCTGCAACCTGGCTTCAAGATCGGACAGGTCGTTGTTGTCATAGCGATAGCGCTGCGCCTTGCAGAGCCGGACTCCATCAATGATGGAGGCGTGATTGAGGCTGTCGGAAATAACGGCATCCTCGGCGGTGAGAAGCGTCTCAAAGAGCCCTCCATTGGCGTCAAAACAGGAGGGATAGAGGATGGTGTCTTCGGTGCCCAGAAAAGCAGTGATGGTGTCCTCCAGCTGGCGATGCACGCTCTGGCTGCCACAGATGAACCGCACCGACGCCGTCCCGAATCCCCAGCGCTCCAGGGCCGCACGGGCTGCCTCCACCACCTCGGGATGGTCAGCCAGTCCCAGGTAATTGTTGGCGCACATATTGAGGACTTCACGCCCGTCCTGCAGCGTGATGAGGGCACTCTGTGGGGAGCCTATGAAACGCTCCTGCTTGTAGAGACCCGCCTGCTTGATCTCCCCGAGAGTGCGGTGGAGGCGGGATTGAAGGGCGGTGGAAAACACAGCTGGATTAGAACGCCTAATGCGACCGAATGAACGCGAATTCTTGCTGATTTATCCGGTTCTCGTCATTTGCACGACAGGACCCATGAACAGGGGCCCGCCCTGCCCTTCGTCGGCCCTCGGGCCCCGCAAGCCGACTCATTCTATGCCGGAGCACTGTCCAGACCAAACACCGCATGCACCACGCGGGCCGCATCTTCAATCCGCGTTTCCTCCACCGTGACCGAAATCTTGATCTCGGAAGTGCTGATCATTCCGATGTTGATCCCGCCCTCGCCCAGAGCCTTGAACATCTGGGCCGCCACTCCGGAGTGCGAGCGCATCCCGATGCCGACCACTGAGAGTTTCGCGATGCCCGCCTCGGTCTCAAGGTTGGCATCCCCGCCCAGTTCAGAGAGAACCGGCTTGAGCGCAGCCTGGGCACGTCCGAGATCGTTGGTGTGCATCGTGAACGAATGGCGGGCGTAGCCATCGTGCGCAATATTGGAAACGATCATGTCGATATTGATCTCATCGTCTCCCAGCACACCGAGGATGCGGCCGGACATTCCTGGTTCGTCGGGGATGCCGGTGATGGTAACGCGGGCTTGGGAGCGCTCGATGGAGACTCCTCGGATGACGACAGCTTCCATGGCTTCGTGTTCTTCTGTCACAATAGTACCGGGGTTGTTGTTGAGGGAGGAACGGACTTCAAATTTCACACCATACTTCTTGGCGAATTCAACTGAGCGCGACTGCATCACCTTAGTGCCGACAGAGGCGAGTTCGAGGAGTTCGTCGTAGGAAATCTCGGGGAGTTTGCGCGCATCCGGCACCACGCGTGGATCAGCACTGTAGACCCCATCGACATCGGTGAGGATCTGACACAGGTCGGCATTGATCGATGAGGCGAAGGCGATTGCAGAGAGGTCTGATCCCCCGCGACCGAGGGTCTGGATCAGACCTTCTTCGTTGATCCCCTGGAACCCTGCCACAATGACCACCTTGCCTTCCTTCAGATAGCGTTGGCTGAGAGTGGAGTCGATGGTTTCGAGCCGCGCCCTGGTGTGAGAACCGGAGGTCTTCATTCCGGCCTGGCGACCGGTGATGGAGACCGCTTTCACTCCGATCTGGTTGAGAGCCATGGTCACCAGAGCGATGGACTGCTGCTCGCCGGTCGAGATCAGGACATCCATTTCGCGATCGGGCGGCTCCTCGCAGATTTCCTGCGCCATGGCGATGAGCTTGTCGGTGACCCCTCCCATGGCCGACACCACCACCGCAACTTCGTTCCCTTCATCCAGAAGGGACTTGATGCGTCTGGCGACATTCCGGATGCGCTCAAAGGAGTCGACCGAGGTGCCGCCGTATTTCTGAACGATGAGCATGAGAAACAAGGGGTTGCCCTGCCTGCATCCATCGGCCCCGTCATGGAGGGACGGGAACGACGTATTGCGTAGCCAGAGCGCTGACGGGTTAGCGGTCCCCGACGGCGAGGGCAAGCTTCAGTTCCCCCTTTTACCTTCCGGGCATCCTCGCCGCCGTCTCAGGAAAGCTGGCCCATCTCCGGGACGGGCACTCCCGTCAGCTGCCGGGCTGGAAATTCGAGATCCCTCGATGCCGGATCGTCTACTTCGCCAACGGTACGATCGGCGTCTCCCACCCTGCCATGTCTGCAGGCCTGGTTCCCGGTTTGCGCCGACCCCCGCCCCTGCCCCAGGTCGGATTGAAGGGACCAACCAGGCCGACCTCGGCACCGGGAACGATCTGGTCCTCCAGTCCCACCGCCCAGAAGCACCCATTTATGAGAAGCCGACGGTAGCCTTCGCTGAGAATGTCATTGGAGGCCCCGTAGGTGCTGGTGAAAACACGTCCCTGCTTTCCCGACTTGCCCCGGTAGCTGCGTGTCCAGGCCCCGGGCACAGGAGGCATTTTCTGGTTGGGCGGGGAGTCCGGCGTCATCCCCTGCAAGGGTTGGGCCATGGCGAGAACGGTGCTGGGGGCAAGGGGAGCCGCCTTGTAACCGCCGCATTGGGCCCACATGTCCTTTACACCCCGCAGGATGGGGTGATCCTTCTGGTCGGGCACGATATCGAGGCGGGTACTCTGTCGATGGTTGCCGCCGTAGTGGCCGGCCCACTTCTCGCCCAAAACCTGGCGGCCCCAACCGCCCTTGTATTCCTCTCCACCATAACCGTTGCCGTACTTGGCCCACTTGCTGTTGCCCGGGATCTGGAACCCATGAGTGGCCGTGCGCAGGCCGACAATGGGCCCTCCCCGGTCCAGGTAATCGACAAAGTGCTGCATCTGCTCGTCGGGCCAGTTCTGGAAGCGGGTGAAGACCACCATGAGATCTGCCGCCTTAAGAGCCTCCAGGCCCGGGACATTGGAATGCCCCGGGACAATCTCCCCCTTGTCGTTCACTCCGAAGAGGACGGTACATTTGAACCCATGATGCCTGGCCAGGATCCGCGCGAGGGCGGGAAGAGTTTCCTCCGATTTGTACTCATGGTCACTGGCGATAAAGACGAGGTGCTTGCCCTTCCCCGCTCCCCTGGAACCTTCATACACGAGTGGACCGGCTGAAACAGTCAAGGTCAGCAGGGCAGGGAGGGCGACGGACGAGAGCAGATGGGCAATCTTCATGAGTCCAAAACTAGAATCCTGCATGGAGCTTCTGCAAGCTCTCTTGACCTCATGAAATGGTGAGTTGCCCGCTGGCACAGACCCATTTCCCACTGCAAATGGGACAATTGGGGTATGGAGGAGCGGAATTGTAGGCTTGCAAGTGGGTTGTGCAGGGGGTGGGTTATCTCAGGTCACGCTTCCGCGCCCTCCTCCCATGAACAATCGTCGCAGATCCAATCCGGCCCTTCGCTCCGGGAAGTCACGCATGATGGAGATTCTTGTCGGGGCCGCCGTGCTGGTCATCGCCATCGGCATCGGCACGACCGTCCTGAACTCTGGAAAGATCAAGCGGAGCAAGGCCGAAGCCCTCCAGAAGATGAGTCGCATCGGTGAGGCCCTGAGGGGGTATCTCGATGACAACAATGGTGAATTTCCCCTTGAGGACGCCCCCGGCAAGGATGACTGGCTCAATGCCGCCAAGCCAGAGGCCGAGACGGTCTGGTACAATGCCCTCACAAAGCAGATCGACGCGACCCCGGTAAGCGAACTGGGCGACAACCCCGCCTCGCAATTCTACCAGAGGAGCTATCCCCTTTTCCTCTCCGGTGCGGCCTATCCCAAGACCAAAAGGGAAGGAAAGCCCTATTTCGCCTTCGGGTTCAACAGCAGCCTGCAGGTCAAGGCCGAAGACGGAACCGAGACCCCCGCCAATCTCGCTGGCATCCAGCATCAGGACCGAACCGTGGCCTTTCTTGAACGCGGGGTGAAGAAGGGCGAGAAGACCAACAAGCTCCAGGGCGGATTTGATGGTGGATCCAAGGCCAATGCCAAGAATTTCGTGGGCCGCTACAAGGGCAAGGGCCACATCCTGTTCATCGATGGCCACGTGGAGGAGTTCAGCTTCGAGGATCTCACCGATGCCATGGGTCAGGCCGTCAACGGCCAGGCCAATGTCTACTGGACCGGTGATCCCGACAGTCGGCCCAACTAGGGGAAGCGGGGGGCAAATCAAGGTGGCCGCGTGATCTGGAGACCGTGGCAGGGCCTATAGCGTCTCAATGCGGAAGACCACGGGACGCTCCGTCACGCAGTCGAGGGATTCGATCTTCTTCAGGGCCCCCTTGAGAATTCCAAAAGGGCAGGTGTGTAGAAGGAAAACCATGTCGACGAACTCCGCATCAGGCTGGGCGGGATCAACCGGAGAGTGGGTTCCACTGATTCCGATGCCGGCCTCAGCCAGCAACGAGGCGATATCGGCCACCACGCCGGGGCGATCGGTCACCGGGAAGCGCACATAGTAAGCGGTCTCGGTCTCGTCGATGGGCTTGAGGGTTCCCTTTTCCCGATAGGGCAGGAACCCACGGTGGCCGGATCCCCTGCCCTGCCGCAGAAAGCGCCCCGCTTCCACCAGATCGGCCACTACCGAAGAGGCGGTGGGATCCTGTCCCGCACCCCGTCCGTAGAAGAGCGCATCGCCAATCCCGTCCCCCCGCACCGCCACCGCATTGAAAACGTCATTAACCGAGGCGAGAATGTGCGAATTTGGGATGAAGGAAGGCTGAGTACGGATCTCGATGGACCCGTCCCCGTGTTCGCGCACGATGCACAGGAGCTTCACCACATAACCGAGATCCTTGGCGAAGCGGATGTCGAGCGGCCGGACGTACTCGATTCCGCGAACGTAGACCTGTTCCGCATCAATGAGGAATCCATGGACAATCGTCCCCAGCAGAATCGCCTTGTGGGCAGCATCCCATCCATTGACATCGAGAGTTTCGTCAACCTCGGCGTAGCCCAGTTCCTTGGCTTCCCTGAGCGCGGCGGGATAATCGAGCTCCCCCTCCGTCATGCGCATGAGAATGTAGTTTGAGGTGCCGTTAATGATCCCGGTTATCGAACTGACGCGATTGCCCACCAGGGATTCCTGCACCGCCTTGATGATGGGAATCCCTCCCGCCACCGCCGCTTCGAAATGGATGGGGGTGTCGTGTTCACGGGAGAGCGCAAACAGATCACCTCCCCGCTCTGCCAGAAGCGCCTTGTTGCCAGTGACCACCGGCTTGCCGGCCGTGAGCGCCGCGGCTACCAGTTCGTAGGCCGCGTCCGTTCCGCCGATCAACTCCACCACCACATCCACGGAGGGATCTTCAACCATCAGACGCCAGTCGGTCGTAAAGAGCTCAGCTGGCGCGGTTGCTTCCCGCGCCTTCTCAGGATCCCTTACGACAATCCGGCGGATCTCAAACTTCAACCCGTCTCCGGCGCGATCCGCAATCAGGTCTCCGCTGCGCGCCAGGGTATTCCAGACCCCGGATCCGACCGTGCCGAATCCTGCCAGGCCAACGCCGATGGTGTCGCAGCTCGCGCTCACAGCAGAGCGATAGCGGATGGAGGGAGAAGCGCAAAGACCCAAAGGTGCAAAAGGTCCACCGAATCCCGGCAAACGGGGGTCATCAGCAGAAAGACGGCAGCGACCTGATTACGCCCTCCACGCGCATCCGGCAGACGGACTCCGCGTTACTGATTGAAGAAATCCCGAATTCGGTGGAGCCCCAGGGAGTGGCGAAAGCGTTCCCAGCCACGCGCCCGGGAAGATTCGACTACCGCCGGAAGGGACCAGAAAACCAGTTCTTCCGTTGATATCGGAAGCAGCCGCGGCCTGCTCCAGACGCCTTTTCAGGCGCCTTATCGGGAAACTCCGGGGTTTTTGAGCAATATAATCGCTTTTGTCTGAATTGAGGCCGCGCTCCGTGGCGTTATACTGCACAGGACCGCATGAGTATCGATTCACGTTATACTTGGGATTCCGCCCGCA
>Ga0315319_10000507_pt1 | contig 12518 bp, 13 predicted proteins | sample M1500m3416metaG_FD_203463 | JGI IMG/M metagenome (GOLD analysis project Ga0315319, IMG submission 203463) | Ammonia-oxidizing marine archaeal communities from Monterey Bay, California, United States - M1 500m 3416 | ecosystem: Environmental > Aquatic > Marine > Intertidal zone | place: USA... | reverse complement strand
TTTATCTGACAATCTCATCATACCTAGAAATTCACCAATGTTTGAATTGGATTTTTGTATATTCTTACGTACCTCTATGATCTTTCCAGATTCGTTAAATAATACATTATCTGCTTGAGAAAGAGGGTGTAATGTCCTACCCGCATAATTAGATTTCCAGTTAGATTTTACAGCGATACCAATATCACCATTGAAATTCATCATTTTTTTAATTATTGAGATATCAAAAACCAGATCAGCATAACAAACTATTGTATTATTTAATTTCTGCTTTGCACAGTAAAGACTTTCATTTCCAGCTGTAGTAGAAAAATTCTCATTTTTGAAGTAATTTATTGATGGAAAGTTTATTTTTTCTGCAAGGTATCCTGTAACTATACTAATATCATCAATCCCACATTTTTTAAAAATATCAATTTGTCTTTCAATTAGACTTTTATCAAATAATTTTACCATTCCTTTAGGAACATTCTCTGTATTGGGAAGCAATCTCATTCCCATACCAGCCGCCAAGATAATTGAATTCATATTATGATTCAAGAGATTTTTTTAATTCAAGTAAATATTTTGCTCCTTGATCTGCAGAATTTCCAATATTAAATACAGTTTCCTCTCTAATTTTTTTAATTTTTTCTTTAAACTTATTTTGAGATAGTAAGAATTGATTAATTTTTGATGGAAGAAGAGATAATTGTGATAATGTGATTACTTCACCAATCTGCGGTCTGATTTTTTCCTCTAAAGAAACAAGATCTATTTGTTTTTCTTGAACAATTTTTTCTGGTGTAACAATGTATAAAATCGGTTTTTCAAATGTAAATGAATACTCAATTGCCGCACCGGACAAATCAGAGATCATACAATCGCATAAAAAAAATGATTCCATATTTCTAATGTCAGTTTCTAATTTAAAATTTAATTTATCTTTAAATTTTTTTTCTATTTTTTGAATAATATTATTTGATTTTTTTATTGTCATTGGGTGTGGACGGAGAATTACATCAAATCCAGAATCAAGTAAGATACTAACAATTTCTTCTCCCTTAGTTTCTATCAATCCGTTAGCACCCCATGATGGCGCGATTAAAACTACTTTATTATCTGACGCACTCTTTTTCATATCAGTATTTCTGGCTTCATTAATTAGAGTATCAAGTCTCCCATATCCATGTCTTACTAATTTTTTTTTATTCAGATTAAATTTTCTCTCTCTTTCTTGAATTTCAATTATTTGATAGTTACCGGTACAGAACAGAGTATCAAAATTGTCAAAAGCAGTGTTTGTATAAGCACGTTGTGTACTATTTAATGAATGAAAAATATACACATAATGAACTGGATATACTTTTGATCTCTTAATATGAAATGTTTCCAAGTCGGGCATAGTCATTATAATAATACTGGCTTCTAGATTTATGAAAAAGTTTGAACGTGCAATACCATCTCCAATATAGAATGGTAGAATATTTTTATTGTTAGAACTTAACATGGGATCCGTCTTACTTGATGTAACATAGCAGATTTTTGTATCATATTCTTGTGTTAATTTTTTCACAATAGGCTTGAAAAAAATAAAATCATATTCATTTTCTAAATAAAAAACAATTGAGCGGTCTTTTTTATCTAATTTTTTAAATCGGTTTACTTCTTTCCAATCATTACCCAACCCAAATTTCATAATTATTAATCAAAAAATAAAACTATGTGGAGATTATAATTAGTTACTATCTTTATGAAATAACTTTAGTTTCAATTTGGTCCAGTATAGTTTTAGAGTCATGCCTACACCAGCAATAGCACCCATAAGAAGTGTAAGAATAGCCATCATACTATTTGGATCAATGTATCCTGATATCTCTGGCAAAAAGTAATTCACTATTGGATTACTACTCAAGAAAAAATCAGTGATCATATAATTTCACGTTATTGCTGTTTAATTAATTTTACATTTTCTATCATTTTATTTGAAGTGTATTCATAATTTATTATCCTGTGATTAGTGGTTATTGTATCATCTAGATAATACTCATAAACCCGACTTCTATCCTATTTCTATACATTTAATGTATATACCGAGAATTTGTGTTTTTTCTAGAAATAAGTTACAACATTTTATATTTTTCTGATAATTGTAATGACAGTGTTTTTTTAATTAGTAAATAAGTTAAGAATAACATGAAAATCTTAATTATCGGAAGTAAAGTTAGAATAATTCATTTAAAACACTTTTCAGATGAACTAGTAAAACTTGGAATGAAATGTAAAGTTATATTGGATATGGATTTTCTCGAAAAATCTCTTAGTTTTAATTTAAAAAAGAGAATTAGCACAAATAAAAAATTAAAAGTTCTGTTGAATACTTTTGAACCAAATATAGTGCTACTTGATAATGTCTCAAGATTAGCCACAACCATTCTTGATGAAAAAATTCCTTTATTCTTATTATTTAGAGGCAATTATTGGAAAGAATTAGAATGGGCAAAGAAAACAATTTACAAATCACCATTGAAACTTTTCTCAGTTTTGAAAAATCAAAAATTAGCAGATAGAATTTTTAGAGAATCTTCTATGATTTTACCAATTTCTGAATATATGAAAAATGAATTTCAAATAAGATATTCTAAAAATAAAATTGAGGTGTTTCCTGTAGATGGAAGAAATGCAGCAGATTGGGTTCAAGTGGAAAAACAAAAATTAATTCATCCGTGTGTTGGACTTGTACAAGGATTTAACATATGGGGCAAGACAAGAGAGTTGAATACGTTACAAAGTGTAATGAGAAAGTTACCAAATGTAACATTTTATCTTATAGGTGATGGCGTGTACAGAGATGAAATTATTCCTAAATTGAAAAAATTTGAGAATTTTGTTTGGATGGGCAATTTAGAATATCCAAACGAAGTCAAAAAATTTTTTTCATCAATAGACGTATACCTATTATTATCAGGTTTAGAAGGATTAGGTCAGAGTATTATTGAAGCCATGTTAATGAAAAAACCTGTAATCGCATCTAATATTGGTGGGATACCTGAAATAGTAAAAGATGGAGAAACTGGATTTCTAGTTAATTTAGGAGATAGTGAGCAAATTGTACATTTAATCAACGATCTTCTCTCTAAACCAGATCTTGTCAAAAAAATCACCACTAAAGCTGAGGAAAATGTTAAAATGAATTATTCATGGGAATTTCTAGCCAAAAAATTTTTAGATATTTTAGAAAAAAATCATTATAAATAAAATATTACCAAAATAGAATGACAAAATTACTAAAACTTGTACTTTTACCAACATTAACAGTTTATCCATTCATGGATGGAAAATTAAGGCGAACAAGATTTTAAACTAATTATCACAATTTATTTTTCACAGAACAAATTTCTACTAATAGTGTTATTGGTAGATGAGCATAATTTTAGAATTTCTTCATTATTTGAAACATGGAGAAGTTTTTTAGTTTTTTCATCTATGCAATATAATTTAAAATCGTTAGATGTTATGTAATTGAGTAAGTCTATTGGTACAAATCCTACTTCTATAATGTTTTTAGGCATAAATTCAAAAAGTATTTTAATTTTCTTATTATTTTTTAAAATATTTTTCATCCCATTTAAGACACTAAATTCTAAACCCTCAACATCTATTTTTATAAAATTGATTTTTTCTGCTAGATTAGAGTCAATAAAATATTTATCTAAACTAGTTAACTCAACCTCGACTTCCCCTTTTGCTTGTTTAGTTTGAGGAAAAAGTCTGTGGTTACCCGGATGGTCTGATTGATATAATGTTGTTCTTCCATGTTTATCTCCTATCGCTTTTTTTTCTAAAATTATATTTTGATAATTATTTATTTTAACATTTTTCCCCAAAATTTCAAAATTAGAAGGATCTGGTTCAAAGGCAAAAACTTGCCCAGTGTTTCCTACTATTCTAGCCATATTCAGTGTGTGCAACCCTATATTTGCACCAACATCTACAACAATACTTCCCGCTGTAATTTTTTCTTCCATTATTTTCGCTTCTAATTCTTCATATGTACCATAATGAGAAACAGCTAGTGCTAAACCTTTTTTGCTTAGAATTAATTTATTCCCAAAAACTTCTGCATAATCAGTTTGCAAATTTGACGAAGAATAATTTTTTACTTTTCTAACAAACGAATATTTTGTTAATCCTCTTCCGCCGAACAAATTTTTTCCTTTTTTGTAGAAATAAAATAGAGTTTTAATTATTAACATTTTATTCATAATTCAAATCACTCATATCTTTCCAATTAAAAATTCAATTATTTTCCTTCAGTAATTTTCTACTCCCAGGACCTACATTTGCAAGCAAATCAATTATTGACAAGTTTGGAATAAATGATTTTGACATATGTTGAGTATATTTGATGGGGGTATAATTTTGGTATTTTAAAATAATTTTATTCTTTTCGAATAATTTCTCATCCAAGTATTTCTTGCCTCCAATACCTGAAATATAGGTATCAGCACCTAATTTTTTGCATACATTAACTAATCTTTCCGTGGTTTGGCCTGATACATCTAATTCTGATTCGATAACAATTTTTGTTTTAATATCTAACCAACTAAGAACTTGCTTTATTGTTTCAAAATTTAAATTAAAAATATTTTTCCATTCTTTTTTGTATAAATTTTCAAAAAAATCTTTGTATTGATGAAAAAATTTCGCCTTATTATAACCTGCACAAATCTTCTTGAAATTTATTTTCCCCCATGGTATTTCATTATTAATTTTTACATCCATTATAGGTAATGATTTATGCCCTTTTTTTATTGGTACATTTATCCATGTATATCCGGAGGATGAAATTATTTTATTTCTGTTAGTAACCTTATTTACAAACTTAATATCATCCTGAATTACAAAAACATCTGCCTGATTTATTTTATGAAAAAATCCTAGATACGGAAAGTAATTTGCCTGATGTATTGCAATTTTCATTTTATAATAATTTTGTTATCAAAGCTTTTGCATATCTGGTCATTATAGGAATTATCTCCCCTAAACTTATTTGTCGGTTCTGATTTAAATTCATAATCTAAAATTATGTGATTTCCTTCCAACAATGTATACATCAGACGTCTACCAATAAATCCAGTATCGTCTATCACTAAAACATTCATCTAGTTGGTGCCTATTTCATGTAAATTAAAGTATTACCATGATTAATTTTATCATAGGAATTTTTCATATGTTATTGATTAATTAATACGATATCTTTTATTCCATTAATCTAATTTTTTTCCTATGGAGATATTATCAATTTCATCAATGGTTGGCAGTATAGAAGGAATAGCACAAAATGTAGATAAATTATCACAGTTTTTAACTAGATTACAGAACAGAAAAAATTGTATTGATATCAATTACCAAATATTCCAGTATACTAAACCCATGTGTAAGGACTTAGAAAAAATTTATGAGGAATCAAATAAACCGTATTTCATAAAATGAATAATAAATTAAACCTTTTACATAAAAAATTATTTGAATGTGTAAATGCACAGGAAAAAAATTGGAATTCATTCATTTACGCACAGGAAAAAAAATTCTATCAGGGATTTGAGGAAATAAAAATAGATGGTTGCCGATCTACTGAAAGAAGATTTGACGAATATAATATTGCACATTATTTATCAAGAGAAAAAAATGCATTGGATATAGGCTCTAATTGTGGATTTTTTACATTGTATGCATCTAGGTTTTTGAATTCTAGTGAAGGGGTAGAGATTAATCCATACCTAGTAAGAATTTCAAATTATACTAAAGAGTATTTAGATATAGATAATTCTGAATTTCATAATTTAAGTTTTGAAAATTTTAAACCTGAAACCAAATATGATATAGTTTTCTCATTTGCAAATGATGAAACTATAGATGGTAATACATCGTTTAATTTTTGCGAATATATAACGAAAATTGCATCATTATTAAAAAAAGGAAGCATCCTAATTTTTGAGAGTCAAGCAATTGATGCAATGATTCCCAAGAAGTTTGAACCAAAACTCAAAATCTTAAATGATAATTTTACTATTATTGAGGATAGAATGGTGAAATCAGAATATCCAATAAATGTACCTGAAAGAAGATTTTTGATTTTTAGAAAGTGACAGAGTATGAGTGATACAAAAGCAATTATACTTGCAGCAGGAGAAGGAAAAAGATTAAAGCATTTAACAAAAAATTGCCCAAAATGCATGATCAGATTATTTGGAAAAAGTTTACTGGAACATCAGATCGAGACATTCAGAAAATGTGGAATTGATGATATTACTGTGATAAAAGGTCATAGGGGAGAAATGATAAATTTTTCAGGGATAAAATATTACGATAACAAGCACTATGAAACAACAAATATGGTTGAAACATTGTTTTGTGCTTTACATGAATTAAATGGACCAGCTATAATTTCATATGGAGACATAATTTTTGAAAAAAGAGTTTTAGATAAATTGATTTTATCGGAAAATCAAATTTCAATCGTTGTTGATCAAAATTGGAAAGAATATTGGTCAATAAGAATGAGTGATATTAACAAAGACGTGGAAAGTCTGAAATTAAACTCTGAAGGAGACATCATAGACATAGGTCAAAAAGTAGAAGATCTTGAAGAAATTGGAGGGCAATATATTGGATTAATGAAATTTGGAAAAAATGGTATAGAAAATTTGAAAGAATTTTATTTTTTATGTAAAGAAAAATCTAGGCAGGGAAAAAACCCACTTAATCATAAAATACCATTTGAAAAATCATATATGACTGATTTATTACAAGGATTAATCCATGAGGGTTACAAATTAACATCTATTCCCATAAACGGTGGATGGTTAGAACTAGATACGATGAATGATTATGATTTGTATAATAGGTTAAAAAAAGAGAATGACATACAAAAACTTATTTCTTTAGAAAAATAATCATGAAAAAAAATATTATTTTTGTATTATTAGACGGTGCAAGATATGATAGGTTAGATGAATCATTGGATTTTAGTAAATTAAAAAAATTGGGGTGCTTGTTTGATAATATTACTGCAGCATATCCATATACGTTCCCTGCAATTAATTCTATGTTCACAGGATTATTTGGTAAAGAGAATGGTGTAGATGCATACTATAAGATGTTCAGATTAAAGAAAGATGTACAAATACTTCCGGAAATTCTTCAACAAAATGGATATTTTACATCATGTGATTTAATATCAGACAAGGTTATTTCATCTAGGGGTTTCGATATACATCAATCTCATGATGAATATAAGGATGATTTGGTAGAGAGACATTCGGATTTAATATCAAACAGTTTTAAAAAATCTAACGGAAAACCAATTTTTACATTTCTCCAATTTAGCCATATACACATGATTACGGTATCAGAAGTTTTGAAGGAATTTGAATGGAATGACGAAGAATTTTATAAAATGAAAGATAAGAATATGCTCAATTATGATTTAGCATTTAAACATTCATCAAAATATGCAAAAGAAATTCTAAACTTGATTAAAAAAATGAATAAACTAAGTGATACAATAATAATTTTCTTTGCGGATCATGGTACTGGTGTTGGTGAGAGATTTGGCGAAAGAAATTATGGTGTATTTACTTATGAAGAAACAATAAGAACATTTCATTTAGTTATTGGATCGGATATTATCAAAGATCATATTTGTAAAAAATTAATTAGTTCAATTCAGATTTTTCCTACAATTTTAGATCTAGCGGGAATTAAACATAGATCTAAACTAGTTAGTCTAGAACCATATTTAAAAGGAAATTTTAAGCGTGTTGTTGAAAATAAACATGTTTTTTCAGAAACAGGTGGACTACAAGGACCATTCCCATCACCTGATAAACCAAATGTTTTTTGCATCAAAACAGCAAAATACAAATTGATATATTTTAAGACCCCAAATCAATGGAAAATGTTTGATCTAGAAAATGATCCACTTGAAAAAAATGACATCTATGGAAAAATAACTGATGTACAAGAATCATTAAAAAAACAACTTTTGTCTTGGATAAACAGATAACACATCATATATCCAAAGTAAATGAGTTATTTTATGCATCTAAGAATCGCAATATGCTTCAGTATGGGGTGGATAATAAAGAAAGGAAAAGTATCAGTTTTATCCTGTTTTTGAAACTTTTTCTTTTCTAATAATTTCTTTCTAAATATTGCAACAAGCGTCTCAGATCTCATGTGTGGATCATATACGTCATCTAAATAGATATGAGATGGTTTTGGAAAATTAAGCTGTAAAATTAGATCACCTGTATCCAAATTTTTATCCATAAGATACGCAGATACTCCACAATTATCATCTTTTAAAATGCTATAATAAAAGCAGGTGCTACCACGATAATATGGTACAATTCCCGGATGAAGATGAATGAATTTCGTACCAGTATTCAATATTTCATGTTTTAGTATCCCCCCACCAGTAAAAATACAATAATCTAAATTAATTTTTGAAATATATTCTATTAATTCTCGATGATTAATATCTATAAAGTCAAACTCTTTGTAAGTGAGATTATTTTTAACTAAAGTTTGAATTACTGATTCTGAGATATCAAATCCGTGTGATCTTGAAATTCTTATTTTATCTTCCGAAAAAGATTTTTCTTTAGTTTTTTTATTCATCAAAATTATGTGTTCTAATTTTACTTTGTTTGAGATCAGTTTTTGAATATAGGCTTTTGACCTATTATCCGGCGTTAATATTATTCCAATCATGTATCCATTTCATCTAATAATTTTGAAACATATTTTATTTCTGACGTAAGTAGGTAATGAAATAATGAAATATCAATTCTATTAATAATTAAATTTTTTACCGAACAAATTGTATCATTTAGTTTCAAAAATGTATTTAGATATTTTAGATCTGATGTGACTTGATATCTAATAAAGCACATAAAAGATAACAAAATATAATTTTGTATTTCTTTAAAACTATCACCCACATTATTAAATTTGTTATCATAATACAGGAAAATCTTTTTTCTAACCTCAAATTTTTTCAAGAATTTATCTATGATTGGTATAACTTGCATATTTTTGGGATTGCTAATCAGTTCAGTAATTATAGAATGATACAGCTCATTCGTAGAAAATTTATTTTTTTTTATTATTGCAGTTGCTTGAGAAACACGTTGTGAAAAAAATAAATTCTCAGAATATGGAACAAACTTAGGCATTTTTTCAAGTTTAGTAATGATCTTACTTCGCGAAAATTGATACGACACTAAAAAATCAGCGCCCTCATAACTTGACATTTGATAATTTTGAGGGGTGACTAATAGATTATTTTGAGTATATTGATAAGGTGTTTTATTCATGATGATTTTTAATATTAGTGTGTAAATAAATGGTCTTCAACAAAGAAATGTTTCAGCATAATTTTACTTTCTAGCGTGGCTTGTCTTTCTGGATGCCACATCACACCAATTATAGGGAAAAATTTATGAAAAAATCCTTCAACTGTTCCATCTTCAGAAATAGTAGCAAATGGAATTAAATCACGACCTAGATTTTCATTGTATATTAGATTATTATGGAATGAATTAACTTTGGTATTTTTATTTTTAAAGAATTTGAAGAAGTTTTGATTTATTATGTTAATATTGTGATACTTTCCAACATGGTTTGACTTTTCACTTGTACTAATTGTACCATCGAAAAATTTATTGATTATTTGCATTCCTCTACAAACACCAAATAAAGGATTTTTGTTTTTCATCGCAAATTTTATCATCTCAATTTCAGTTTTATCGCGTTCTGCATTATCCCCAATATTATCGCCACCAGATATGATAAAGCCTGAAAGATTCAGTTCAGACAAATATGAACGGACGTTTTTTAACGAATTTGGGATAAAAACTATGTTTATGCCAAGTTCTTCCATTAATTTCGGCCAATCATGACTTAATGAATCTCTTTTTTCATCATAATCTTTCGCATTAGTAATTCGTAATGAGATGCCAATATTAGGACGCATACAAAAACATCACAAGAATTTTTATATAATTTTTGTTTACGAATAATAACTACCTTATATAACCAAGTGATTTCAATGTTTTTCTAACTTCTGTATATTCATCATCAATTGTATTAGCTAAAATCAAAATTTCATTATTTTTACAGTCCAATTTTACCATTTCTGAGTTTAATAATTTTTCATAGAAAATATCACCGCATCCTATTGCAGCTGGGGTTTTTGATTCACCGCACCTGATAGACATATGAGATGCAACTCCACCATATTTAGTGATTAATCCGGAAATGTTTTTTGAAAAAATCCAATCAAATCCAGGATCAGCGTTTTCCAGCAAAACTATTTTTTCCTCAACATCTCGTTCATTTTTTGAGCGATCCAATTTAACTAATTTTCCAATAATGGATTGTTTGGTTATAAAATTTGGATGTGCGATAAAATAATCTATCGCTTCAAAATCTTTGGATGATGATATTATTGAAGGAAGTATTAATTGATCATTAAATATTTTTTTTGAGATATTGGATTTTATTTTTTTGGATAAAAATTTGTAAATTGATTTTTTTGATTTTATATTTTTTAATTTCAATATATTCCATATATCAATGTGAGATATTTCTTCCCTAGTAATTCCTAACATAATGCCAAATTCTGCCAGCAGTTCTAATGCAGCACTTAAATTTTTTGTAAATTCGAATTTTAATTTTTCTCTTTTTGTTAGAGAAGTCATTACAAAATGAAGAAAATCAATATCAGTTAGAATTATTCCATTGATATTTAGAATTTCATTAATTTTTTTAGAGCTAAATCTATTATGTTTTGATTTTTTTCTTGAAAATTTAACTTCATTAAAAAATGAATCGTCTTGATCATAGCGTATAGCAGTAATATCATATGTACCAGGTCTAAGATGCCCATATTTTTTTAAAAATTTATTTCGGGCTAATTTGCCTGAATTAAATTTATTTACATCGGTCTGAAATTCAGATAATGGCGTTTTTATCGAATTCATAAAATCGTCTACAAAATGATCGTTTAGATAACCCTGTTTAACGAAGCTTCGTAACATGACGGAACCAATAAAAGCAATCCTAGCCATGGTAGAAAATTGTAAAGTTCCAAGATGTTTACAGTCATACAATAAATTTTGAACAGTTTTTAAAATATCATTGTGATTGTAGGACGTTTTTTTCAGTACAGATAGATACTCTAATCGGTTTTTCTGTAGAATTGCTATAGAATTATCACACCAATCAGAAATATTACTAAAATCAGATATAATTTCATTAGTAAATTGAATTAATTGTTTTTTTAAAATACCAATATCTTTTTTTGAAAAATTATAACTTTCTAATTCTTGTAAACGAGAATCTAAAGTTAGATCAAAACAAGAAAATAAAATTTCAAATTCTATTTTATCATGCAAATATGGTTTATCTAATAATTTTTTCACATAAAATTTGACTAATTTCTTTTTGATTCTAGTTTCAATGATGTCCGGTATCATTGAATTAAAACTTGAGATCACATTAACATATGGCTTATTACCAAATTTTTCCATTAGTTTAGACGATACAACATTTTGATAACCTATTTTTTTTCTACCATCCAACCATACATCATTCATTATAAGAAATTCATATAGTGAATAATCAAGGGTGTTTGGATTGTGACCAATGATTTCAGCAGGATTCCAATCAGACATATCTGAAAATAAACATGTATCATACTGAGAGTATTTTTTTACAAATTTCTTATAGCGAATTTTGTTTTGTTCGATAACTCTTTTTAAATTTTTTTCTATGTTAGGATTTTCAGTAATTTTAGAAATTGTATTAGGTCTTGCCTGGAAAATGACTATCTGATGATTTTTTTTAATACCAAATTCAACAGTCAGGTTATTGTTTTTTAGGATTACCTCTATTTCTTTTACAGATTTAATTAATAATTTCCAATGAATAGGTAACGTGCTCAAATTAATTTTTCTGAAAATTTTTACAACGTTATTTATCTTCCCTTTAGTAACACCATCTGTGGCTGTACCTATTTCATAATTAATAGTGTAATATGGTTTGCCAGACGATTCAGATCTTGAAAAAATTACTCCACTTTTAACTATCCCTGATGTTTGATTTTGAATTAATATTTGATTATTATTGTTGAGATTACCTTTGTTTTGATATGATTTGATTACGGAGTTTATTGCAGATTTTAGCATCTTTCTTGAAGATGGTTTTACATTCTGAATCGTTTCATATGTTCCAGCAAGTGATTCATCCATAGAATCTTCACCAAGTGCAGAACTACGTACAATTACGTACTTTGATTTAAAACGACTTCTAATTTTATTTAGTATGTTTGCGGGATCTTCTAACCAATCAATTACACGAAAATCATAAATTTTTTCAATTTTTGATAATCTAGCTTTTTTTTGGATGAATTTTAAAACATTTGATTTTGTAGTGGTATATTCATCATTCTTGCTTCCTATATATTG
>Ga0315319_10000496_pt1 | contig 12616 bp, 10 predicted proteins | sample M1500m3416metaG_FD_203463 | JGI IMG/M metagenome (GOLD analysis project Ga0315319, IMG submission 203463) | Ammonia-oxidizing marine archaeal communities from Monterey Bay, California, United States - M1 500m 3416 | ecosystem: Environmental > Aquatic > Marine > Intertidal zone | place: USA... | reverse complement strand
CCACGAACGAGAAATTCATGATTGGAGTTCGCATCTCACCTGAGTACAGAAAACTTGGTGTGACAATGGATGATTCCCTCTCCCTCACCTCCCTCCTAGTTGAGGCAGGCCTCGATTTCATCCACATTTCTTGCTGGGATTGCTTTGTCCCCCCCACTCATTTTGAGGACCCCCGGCCTATCACCGAGATATTTGCAGAGAGAATTTCGAGAAAAGTTCCGATTATCTCTGCTGGAGCAATTTGGTCAACGAATCAGGCTCTTGAGGTCATCGAGCAGGGCGCTGACCTAGTCGCCGTGGCACGTTCAGGAATCGGACATGCAAACTGGGCATCAAATTTGAATGACCCCGAATATAACCCGCAACGGCCACCATTCACAGAAGAACACCTACTCTCACAAGGACTCAGTCCGATTTTCGTAGATTATATGCGTAATTGGCCTGGCTTCGTTGGGTAGAATCGCCTAGTTGTGAGAGTCTAATCTATTGTTCAGACTTCATTTTCAGCGAAGGCTCCTCCTCCGTGTCTATGAAGAACCGCGAGCGATTTGGGATGGGTCATGGCAGGCGCATCTCCGAGTGATAGACTCGATTCGATGCGCCAATCTTCCTTGAATCCTGGCGACCTGATTTCGATTAAAGAATTGCGTGAATCAGGCCGCCAAACTGCCCGAGAACGCATTACTACGCTCCTCGACCCCAACTCATTTGTCGAAGTCGATGCCTTCGTTCAACATCGTTCTAGTGACCATAATATGCATTTATTCAAACCATTAGGAGACGGAGTTGTCGCCGGACATGGAATGATGGATGGTCGAAGAATCGTATGTTTCGCTCAAGACTACTCAATCTTTGGAGGGACCATGGGTGAAATGCATGCAAAAAAAATCAAGAAGGTTGCAGAGTTTGCAGAAAAATCTCAACTGCCATTAATCGGAATTTGGGATGGTGACGGTCAGCGTGCTCAAGAAGGAGTTCCATCTTTAGGCGCAACAGGAGAACTACTCGACATCCTTGTCGCTTGTTCGGGCAGAATTCCAATTATCTCACTAGTTTTAGGGACGGTTTCTGGTGTCAGCGCTCTCGCCGTAGGACTTTCTGATTTCGTCATCCTCAGCGCTGATCACGGCCAGATGTTCATGCGTAGCCCATATTTCATTCCTGAAATTATTAGCGGTGAAATCGATGAAGAAACACTTGGCGGAGCACAATCACATGCAAGTAGAAGCGGCGTCGCTTGCCTAATCGCAGGTGATGAGGATGAAGCAATCGATATTACGGCTGAAATCCTCGCCTACCTTCCAGATCACACCCTCGCAGAACCTCTCAACATCAAATCTGGGGACGAATGGGATCGGTCCTGTGATAAACTCGTAAATCTCGTTCCATCCAATTCAAATCGACCCTATGATATGGTCAAAGTGGTCAAAGAAATTGTCGATGAAGGACGTTTCCTCGAATTTTTCCCAACCTTCGCCGAAAACATCCTTATCGGATTCGCGCGACTTGACGGACAACCTGTTGGAATCGTCGCAAATCAACCAAAAGTTTTAGCTGGCTGCCTCGATATCGATGCTTCGGTAAAAGCAGCCCGATTCATCCGCACATGTGACATTTTCAACATCCCAGTCGTTACCTTAGTTGACGTGCCAGGATTTCTCCCTGGAACAGTGCAAGAATGGGGTGGAATCATTCGACATGGTGCGAAGTTGCTCTATGCTTACGCCGAAGCAACCGTGCCAAAACTGACTGTAGTGATTCGAAAAGCCTACGGTGGCGCCTACCTTGCTATGTCCTGCAAACATCTGCGCTCCGACTACAATATCGCATGGCCTAGTGGCGAATTGGCTGTGATGGGCGCTGATGGTGCAGTGAATATTATTCATCGGCGTGAAATTGCAGATGCTGATGATAAGGAGAGTGTACAAGCGGAATTGGTTGAAGAGTATCGCATCAAATTTGGTGATCCGTATGTTGCGGCGAGAAATGGTTGGTTGGACGATGTTGTCGAACCGGCTGAAACCCGCAAGAAGTTGATTCAGGCATTGAAGCCGCTTCGAAGTAAGCGCCAATGGGTTCCTCCAAAGAAGCATGGAAACATTCCACTCTGAGAATTTTCTAGAATTACAATAGTTCAAGAATTTCAGAGATAGAAGGGAATTTGTTTGATAGTTCAGGAGCATAGAACATTTTCCATGCTTCTAAATGCTGAGCTACGACCATAATTACTGCGAATTCATCAGAACTCGCATCCTCTCCATAGGAAATTGATACCTGTAATTTTGCTGAAAGTTCGACTGAAATCCCTCCACCAGCATCGGCATCGAGGTCGATGGAGAGGTCAGCATCTACTTTTTCCCCATCGATAATTATCGCTTCATCCCACGGTCCGCTGACCAATGCTCGTCGGCCAGTGACTGGGATGATTTTACCTCCTGCCACAGCCCATTCAGCGGCGATTGCCCGAGCAGCTGAACCACCTCCACGTATTCGCAAAATGCCCCCTCGTGGTTCGACTTCGATATGGCGACAAGCAGCAATAAATCCTACACCATCCGTGCTTGTCGCCAACCAATCTCCGTCGACTCTCTTCAATTGATTCACAGCATTCACACCTTTTGGTCCATTCACTCCCAATCGAGTCTGTGGTGAATGTTTCAGTGGCGCCGTACAACTCAGCCAAAGTTCCCCATCGAGGTTGGCAACATTTTCTTCAAATTCATCTATAGAATCAGCCTCGACAAAAACACACTGAGACCCTGACATTCCGAGCGATTCGCCTATGATAGTGAACAACTTTGGTGTTATTGAGTGAGCGATAGGATAACCCGCGATTCCCCAGTACGCCGGTATTGCCACAGATTCTCGTGTGAATTGTTCCAAATGAAGGTTTCAAGTGAGTAAGTTGAGCCGATTGGTCAATGGATAGTGACTTGGATATAGCAAGACAGGCTAAGCCTGCACCCATAGAAGAGGTTGCAGCAAAGCTTGGACTTGTGCGCAGTGACCTGATTATGCACGGGTCATCTATCGCGAAAGTCAATTGGGAAACTATGAAATCGAAGCGAGGTGGAAAGCAAGGTTTCCTAATTTTGGTAACTTCAGTTAATCCAACTCCTTTTGGTGAAGGAAAAACCGTCACGGCGATTGGCTTGAATCAAGGTTTGAACCGCCGTGGCCATAATGCAGCATGTGTAATCCGTGAGCCTTCGATGGGGCCGGTATTCGGAATCAAAGGCGGCGCTGCTGGCGGCGGCTTTTCGCAAGTCTTACCGATGGAGGCAATCAATTTGCATTTCACCGGAGACCTTCATGCAGTAACCGCAGCGCACAATTTGTGTTCTACAATTCTCGACAATCACCTTCATCGGGATAATGAGTTGGATATTGATACAAACCGTATCTTTTGGCCACGAGTCATCGACATGAACGATAGATCTCTACGCGAAGTAACTATCGGTCTTGGCGGAAAAATGAATGGAGTTGTGCGAACCGACCGCTTCGATATCACCGCTGCAAGTGAAGTAATGGCGATTCTTTCTTTGTCTCGCGATTATGTCGATTTACGAGATCGCCTTGGTCGAATTGTAATCGCTAAATCGAATAATGGAGAGATGGTCACCGCCGAGCAACTTGGTGCAGCAGGTTCGATGGCTCTGTTATTGCGCGATGCACTTTTGCCAAATCTCGTTCAAACTCTCGAGGGTGATCCCGCCTTTGTTCACTGTGGGCCATTCGCTAATATCGCACATGGTAACTCCTCAATTATCGCTGATGATTTGGCTCTATCATGTGCTGATTATGTTGTTACTGAATCAGGATTCGGTGCTGAAATGGGTGCTGAAAAAGCATTACACATCAAGGCTGTCGCTTCTGGAAAAGTGCCTGATTGTGTAATCATTAACGCCACCGTTCGAGCCATGAAATTGCACGGTGGCGGATTTTCTACCGGCGGTGGCAAGCGACCTCCTGTCGATGAATTAGAAACTGAAAATGTCGAGGCGACGCAAGCGGGTGCTGCGACAAATTTGCGTCGTCACGTCCGAAATATTTCTATGACTGGCTTGCCAGTTATTGTCTCAATCAACCGCTTCGCTTCAGATACCGATGCTGAGATTGAAGCTATCCGCAAAGAAGCGGTTGCAGCCGGTGCAAAAGCTGTCGTTCTCTTTGAAGGCCATGCTAAGGGTGGAGCTGGATCTGTGAATCTTGCCGATGCTGTTGTTACGGCGTGTGCTGCTCATGAAAAAGCGGGAAGGCCTTACTCTCCAATCGTTGATTCAGGAATGCGTGTGGATGAGACAATTCTACGCATTGCAACAAATGTTTACGGCGCTCACACTGTTGACTTCTCACCTCAGGCTTACAAGGCCTTTGAGACAATGAAGTCGTGGGGCGTTGACAGACTTCCTGTTTGTATGGCTAAGACTCAATATTCATTCAGTCATGAGGCGAAAGAACTCGGCGCTCCGACTGGATTTACTCTACCTATTCGTGAGGTTCGTCTGAATGCCGGCGCTGGATTTATCGTCGTAATTTGCGGCTCAATGATGACTATGCCTGGGCTACCTACAAGACCTGCGGCTATGGACATGGATATGGATGAAGACGGTCAATTGACTGGTGTCTTTGGTTAGGTTGTGGTGATTTGCGACAGGTCAAGCGGCTCGATGAAGGCGTTCGACTTCGTGTTGAGACAGAAGATGATCTCTGGGTTTTGGCTCAAGTTTTCCGCCCCGGATGTTCGGTAGGTATGCTCTCACATCGTCGAGATTCATCTACTGGTACCCAAAATGAAGGGCGAGCGAAGAGTGCTGAACGCAAGCCGATGTGGATAGTGCTCGAGGTCGAAAAAACTGAATTTGCTGTATTTACTGACAATTTACGTGCTCATGGAATAATCAAAGAAGCGAAAATTGACATCGGCTCACACCATACTCACATCATTTCTTCGAGCGATGAGATTGAATTGACAATGCCCGGTGGATTACCTAAATCTGATAAAACTCTGTTACGTGAAGCTCAGTCCGCTGGTTCGAAAGCGAAAACCGCATTGATAGTAGTCGAAAATGATGAGATTGTTTTGTACCAAGTATCGACTCACGGAATCCGTGAAGTTTCTCAATTTTCGATGAGAGGTGGTGGCAAACGGGCCGATGATTCGACTAGCGTCCGTCGTGGATTTTTCGAGCGAGTCGCAAAAGAATCTCAAATGATTTTCCCAGACCGCGTTCCATTGGTAATTTGCGGTCCGGGTATGGCTCGCGAGCAATTCGAGAGCCAACTTCGCTCGCAGGGTGCTCAGAATCAAATATTGAATTCGGCGACTTCTATTGGAGGCCGTTCCGGAGCCAATGAAGTATTGGCAAAAGGATTGGCAGATGCCGTTCTCGGTGAGCATGCTTTGGTTCAACAAATCAAATCTATCGAGGAAGGATTGGCTCGAATTTCAACTGACGGGGCAGTCGCTTATGGGCCGGTGCAAATCGCTGAGGCTGCCGATGCTGGTGCTGTCGAAACCTTAGTTATCGATGCAGCACTTTTGCGAAGCCCCGACTCATCAATACGAAATGATTGGGAAAAAATTGTGGGAACAGTCGAGGCTTCGAGAGGGGCTGTGATCCAATCTTCTCAAGAGCATGATTCAGCGCAGCAACTCTTAGGATTAGGTGGAGTCATCGCATTGCTACGCTGGAAAATGGATTGATTATCGATGTCGATAAGCGATGTCAAATTTGCTGGATTTGGTGCGCCAAACTCCGAAGATAATGTCCTAAAATTGCTTTCATTTTGCTCCAATCTAGGTGCAGAGTCATCATATGTAACCTCTCCAGAAGGGTCTCAATTTGCTAATTTCAATCACGGCGAAATAGACTGGCGAGAATTGACATTCGGAATTCATTGGTTGGTGAACTCCGCCCAAACTACTCTCTTGGGCGATTCGCCACGAAGCGCTTGGGGTGCTGGTATGACCATCGGTGAACTCGAAGGTGCGAGGGTTGTGATGCTCATCGACATTCCGATAAATCCATCTCAACTAGCAGAAACTTGGGGCTCTGTCATCGAGCGTATTCGCCAAATTCATGTGCTATTTTTTACACCCGCAGCACTCGCAGCAATATCAAAAATAGAAGAAATCCCACAAGAAAAATTACTGCATGAAATTCGCCTTCGTGGCTTGACACCTCATGTCTGTAGTTACGATCCTGATCGGAGAATGGCAAGCATTGAACATGCCCTCGGCTCGACAAAAATAGAAACAAAAGATAGATTGGAATCATTGGAGTGGTTAGCTCGATATTTGAGTAATTTACCGAGTGCAGGAACCGGCATCGCTGGCGTAGAGTCAGCGGCACGGTCTTGATTGAGATTTCCTAAAATGGCATGAATTTCAACCTACAGACCGATTTAATTCATTTGAATTGCGCCTACCCCAATGGGGTAAGAGCGCAACCCCTTTTGTAGGGACACCCATTCGGCCAGTCCTGCGGGAGTGTAGCATATGCCACTAAGAATGGGTCCGGCCGGAGTGCCACTGTCTTGTAAAGGTCGAACCATCGTTGAAGGTATGGACGATATCACCGTCCTCGGACTTGATGCGATGGAGATTCAAACCGTCCGAACCATCCAGCCAAAACACTTCGATCAGTACTGGCAGGCTGGGATTTTATCATGGAATTCAGATATTGAAATGAACATGCACGGCCCTTATTATGCAGAGTTACTCGGAAATCGAAGAGAGAGAAATCGAACTTTGTTAAAGATGGAATCGAGCATGCAAGCGGGAAAAATTCTCAATGCTCGTCATCTAACTTACCACGTTGGGCCATATGGAGAGTGGGATCCTGGGACGAAGGCGAATGAAGAGGTAGCCAATATTTTTTCAGGAATTGTCGACCGAGTCCACTCAATTTGGGGAGATGCGAAGGAGGAGGAGGATTATGCAGCATTTCCGTGGGTTCACGAAGCCGAGCCTTCCCTTGTCGGAATTGAAATGTCGGGCAGACAAGAACTCTGGGGAACCGTCGAAGAAGTTCTCGAGGTATGCAACCACGTCGAAGGCACCGTACCAGTCATCAATATGGCACATATTCACGCTCGTGGCCATGGTCGAATGAAGACTAGTGAAGATTACGCGGAATTGTTCGATCAAGTTCGCGAAACTTACGGCGGCAAGAAATTCTTCTGCCACTTTGCCGGCGTGGAACATCGCATGGGTAATGCTCTACACTACACACAAATCAAGAAATCAGATTTGAAATTCGAACCATTCGCAGAATATCTCGCAGAGGAAGGCGACTGGCTCGATATTACGATTATTTCCGATTCACCACTTCTCGAGCACGATGCAATGTACATGATGCAACATTATGACAAGGCTCGTCAGAGACTTCTCGAAATCCGTGCTCGCGATGAGCGTAGAGTCAAGCTCGCACGAGAATCCGGAATGACGCCAGAACAATTGGAAGAATTGGAAAAGCAGGCTAAAGAGGACCGGAAAAATGCTGAGCAAGCCAATGAAAAGGCTACTGTGAAAAAGAAGGCTAAGGCTGATCAGAAAACTACTATCGTTCGCAAGAAAAAGACCGCTACGAAGTCTGGTAAAATGATGGACATTGAAACGAAATCTGATGATGATGACGATTTGTTCTGAAAGAGCGTGTATACTGGAAATAGGATAGTATGGAACTGCGAAGAATCTTGGCGACAGTTTTCGGTATTTTCTTCCTATACACAGGATTGTTGCATTTCACCGATACTGATTGGTTTGAGCCCATAGTTCCGTCAATACTTGGGTCACCCAAATTTTGGGTCTTAGCAAGTGGTGTGGCAGAGATTTTGCTGGGAATTGGATTGATTATACCTCAAACCAAGGAGATTTCAGGATACGCTGCTGCTGCTTTCCTCGTCCTAATTTATCCTGCTAATCTATACATGTGGATTTATGATATAGAGCTGGGTGATGGAGCCTCCCTTTCACCTACTGGACATATAGTGAGGCTTTTCGTCCAGATTGTAATGATAGGATTGGGACTATGGATAGGTGGATGGAGTCCGAATCGAAGCAGTGTCGGATCATAGGATACCCTAGATGGAGTATACATTAAGGGATGCATAGTGGGTTGAAATCAAGAAATAATTCAGTGTTTGAATTGTTGGTGGGACTGGCCGGACTTGAACCAGCGGCCTCCGCATCTTCAGTGCGGCGCTCTCCCAACTGAGCTACAGTCCCCTAACGCTCTCGCCACCGTGCTTTCCACTTCAATTGTTCCGTGGTTTCAGTTAGCGTTTTCGAGGACATCTTGCTGCATTTCATGCAATAATTTCGTGCCCTTTTCTGCTAAATCTAGTAATGCGTTAAGTTGATCTCGTGAATATGTAGATTCTTCTCCGGTTCCTTGTACTTCGACAAACTCACCATCATTTGTCATAACCACATTCATATCGACGTCTGCATTACTGTCGAGGATATAATCAAGGTCGAGATAGACATCCTCTCCTAATAGACCGACGCTTATTGCTGCAACATCGTGAGGAATCACTGCAGCTTCGTGCGCAGCACGTTCTTCTGCTGAAAGTTCTGGTGCGATCCAACCATTCTTGAGTTGCTCTTTGGTTGGACGCAAATCGATTGGAAGGCATTCACCTGATTCGATAAGTCGTCGTACTGCGAGGCGGAGTGCTATACAAGCTGCTGTAATCGAAGCGCATCGAGTACCGCCGTCTGCGTTTAGTACGTCGCAATCGATTGTCAATGCATGAGGTCCCAACTGTTCGAGATCAATCGCTCCACGTAGAGAGCGAGCGACCAGTCGCTCGATTTCTTGGGTACGACCCTTAGCTCCGCCGCGCTCACGGCGGAAACGAGAATCGGTCGAACCAGGCAATAGTGAATATTCTGCATGAACCCAACCACGTTGTGAATCACGAGGGAACCAACGAGGAAGTGAGGAGGCTTTTGTGCAGCATGCGAGGATTGTAGTGTCACCTTGTCTGTAAAGAATCGATGCTAATGCGTTTGGAGTGAAGTCCATTGTCACCTCAATTTCACGCAATTCGTCAGCCGGCCTATCGCTTGCCATGTCGCCACTTTTCATTTTCGCCATGGGCGGGCGGCTGCAGTGCCTGTCATGAACCATTCGTCAGTTCAAGCCAAATTATTTTATGATAATTCCTTCATCAATAATGCATACACACGTGATTAATCCTTTATCCAACGTGTATTTGTGTTCAATAACAAACTATTGTTTGTCAATTTTCGCGACGGGCATGTGGTGGGCGAAAGGCATCGACAACATCTGGATTTGTAGTGATGTATGGGCCGCCGATTAAATCGATGCAATATGGTACAGCGGCGAAAATTTCATTGAGAATTTCTCGAATAGAACGAGGTGAACCGGGGAGGTTCAAAATTAGTGATTCGTTTCTTATTCCTGCTGTTTGTCGAGATAGAATTGCTGTTGGGACATATTGCAGGGAAATTGATCTCATCTGCTCACCGAAACCTGGAAGCATTCGCTGACAAACCGCTTCGGTGGCTTCAGGAGTCACATCTCGAGGGGCCGGTCCAGTGCCACCAGTCGTTACAATAACTGAACAGTTGTGATTGTCGACCAAGTCGATTAATGCGGTTTCAATTTCAGATTGTTCATCAGGAATTAATTTTCGAATAATTTGCCAAGGAGAAGTTAATACTTCAGAAAGAAAAGTTTCGATTGCAGGACCTGAAATATCCTCATAATCACCTGCACTGGCTCGGTCTGAAGCAGTTAAAATACCAAACTTGCATATCTCGCCGGCACTCATCGACTCATCTGAAACGGTATCGAAACAAAACTGCGTCGGTGCAAAATTCAGCGAATTGAATGCACATGTTCAAAGACCGACTCGACAGCAAGAGTCTCCCGGAGGTTTGGAAGTGTTGAGTCTACCCCAAAATGCACGTCGTTCCCATGCTCCAGTTATGCTTCGAGAAATTGTCTCGTGGTCAGCTGCATCGGTTGTTCAAGTAGGCTCGTTACTTTCTGACTGATGTAGGTGAACCAACCATGTCAGATGATGATAGATATAGCGCGCAGGTAACTGTCGTAAAGCAAGAATGCAAAGAAGCAGATGAAGCGGAGATAATTGAAGAATTCCGACGGTACGAGGAAGAATTTTTGATTCCACCAGAGGATGCTCTTAGATCTGTAATTCGAAAATTCCAGGCTGCCTCCGGTCAAGAGCAAAGTACCACTTTCGCTCAACCTGCGAGGGTTGAGAAGAAAGTCGGCAGATTTGCAGACCTCGGCTCGGATGATAAAAATGTCACAATCGAGGTCGGAGTAGTAACATATACGCCGAGAATTCAAATGGTTCGCGGCGAAGAAAAGCAGATTGCATTCGGTTGGATTGAAGATAATCCTTGGGAATCTTCGGATAAGCGCGAGCGGTGGGACTTCAAAGATTGGGGAGATCATGGAGCTAATTTGGCTCCTTCATCAGTTGTCCGTCTCGAGGGCGTATCGGTAAACGAATGGAATGATAAGCGCTCGATAAACATCAATCGTTCATCCCGTGTTACAATCCTGCGTGAGGGTGGACCTGCTGTTCCAGCGATTTCGGATGAGCCTGTAACAATCGTGAAAGCATCTGAGAAAGAAGGCTTTGTCAATGTCGTCGCTCGGATTATTGCAAGCAAACCCGATGTTATCGTTAAGCGCGATGGAAGTGGTACGATTGATATCGTCCGTGGCCGATTGGCAGATTCAACAGGAAGTATCGGATTTCTATCCTGGGTGCCAATTGAACACGAAGTTGGTTCATTGGTGAAAATCGATAGTGCGATGGTTAAGAAATTCCGGGAAACTCCTGAAATCAATATTAATGATCGTACAATGATTGAGATATTTCACGATAAATCGTTCGCGAGCACAGAAGAACTCTCAGAACCGACTACGGTCCAAATCGCTGACTTAAGGAATGGTATGAGAGATATCATTACAACAGTTCAAGTCGAATCTTGGCAATCTCGAACATTTACTAATGCTGAGGGTGAAGAGCGTGTCGTTCGTAGTGGCGATGTCATGGATCCAACCGGTCGCTGCCGATTGACAGCATGGTGCGAAATCGAACCTAAACCCGGTGATTTTCTACATTTGACTAATGCACGTGTGCAATTTTGGCAAGGTTCACCCGATTTGGTCATCGATAAATTAGATCAGGTTTCTAATCTTACAGACAAACCTTGGGAATCCATAGATCCAGCAAATCATTGGGTTGATGTCGAACTGACTGAATTGGTTTCAGGAGGCTCTCGTCGTGGAATCACTACCTCTGGCGTCATCGTCGCAGTTCGATCGGATTCAGGAATTATTCAGCGTTGCCCAGAATGCCGTCGCGTTCTGCGTGAAGATGCTTGTGCTGAACATGGAGTTCAAAGAGGAAATGAAGATTTGCGCTTGCGTTTAGTCCTCGACAATGGTGTTAGCAATGCTTCTCTTCTTCTTGCGAGAACACCCGCTGAATCTTATCTTGGCATTGATTTAGATGCTGTGAAATCCGAGATTGCAAAAGAAGGACAAGAAGGATTTGTCGCAGGTTTACGAAATCAGTTGCTTGCTCGCAATGTCATCATCAACGGGCGTGCTCTCGTCGATGAACAAGGAGCGATGATAATGGCTGAAGAAATGACCTTTGATTCGACAAACGTAGAAGATGCTGCCAAATCTGTTATGGAAAATTGGGGGGTGGTTTTGTGATCCAACAGACTACGCGTCGCAATGCTCGTCAGAGCGCAATCCGTATTTTTGCTCAGGAATATTCTGATGCAAACCTACCCGAGGAAGGTTCGGGTGAATATGATCCTTCTTTCATTATCACCAAACTCGGGGCTAAGATAAATCGCGCACTAGTCGGCGGTGTAATCGATAGACTGGAACGCCGAGAGGGCGATAATGGGCCATCGTATAATGGTCATCTCCGCGATGCTACCGGTGGTACGCATCGATTCAATATCGCTGCTTTTCAACCTGAATTACACGCCGATATCGAAGAATTACTTCATCGATTCGAAGCTGGCGATCGATTCTTAATGATGGTCATCGGCAAAGCCCGCTGGTTCGAATCGGATGATGGTGGAATTTTCACATCCTTCCGCGCAGAGGAATTTTGTGTTGTCGAGCGCGAAACCTATGTTCGCTGGTTAGTCGATACGGCAGCAGCAACACTACGCCGCCTCGATGCTCAAGCCGCTTCTCTTGAATCCGATTTGACGCCAGCAGGACTTGAAGCTGCAGGCGTCCCAAAGGATTTAGTCGATGGAATGATTCTTGCCAGAGGACATTATGGTGAGTTCGACGCAGAAATCTATCGGGTTGGAGTATTACAAGGATTGCAAATGGCAATGAATTCTTCAGAGAATTTCGAGGCCGCCCCAACTGAAAGTTTTGATGCCCAGCCAACCGCATCACCTGAACCCAAACAATCGACGGTGATGGACGGCGTTCCATTCACACCAACCACTTCGTCCGAGCCCGATGGAAATGTCGATGATGTGATCAAGACTGCAATTAGTATTGCAGATCAAGGTCAAGGAGTTCCTTACGATTCTCTAGTATTAGCTGCAGTTCAAGCA
>Ga0315319_10000489_pt1 | contig 12706 bp, 8 predicted proteins | sample M1500m3416metaG_FD_203463 | JGI IMG/M metagenome (GOLD analysis project Ga0315319, IMG submission 203463) | Ammonia-oxidizing marine archaeal communities from Monterey Bay, California, United States - M1 500m 3416 | ecosystem: Environmental > Aquatic > Marine > Intertidal zone | place: USA... | reverse complement strand
TTGATAGATCAGAATACCCTGATGAGGATTACCTGGAAGTAATGGAAGATTTTTTCATACCTGAAGATGAAGTTTTTAACAATATTAGAACCTGGAATGTTACAAATTTTAAGTTTTCATATTTAGACAGTAGAATTCAGGAGTATTTAGATGAAAAGCAAATATTAATAGATGCGCTTGCAAATGATGAGCTTGCTCCAATATATAATCCAACTGATAAGCAACTAGAGGAAGAATTTCCTGGTTTTAAAAGATCTAATTTTATAACTAGAGAGACAGTCCAAGTGTATCCAGATACAACTGTTTGGATTACTGATTTTAAATACTCATATAATGAACCAATGCATAATGATTACTTCTGGCATGATGCATATAGTACTTACCCTGTAGTTGGTGTCACATGGACACAGGCAAATGCTTTTTGTCAGTGGAGAACAAACACTAAAAATGCTTATCAAAGAACAAAAAAGAAAAAAAGTTTAGTTCCAGAATTTAGATTACCAACTGAAGCAGAGTGGGAATATGCTGCAAGAGGAGGTCTTCAAAGCGCTATGTATCCATGGGGAGGCCCATATACTAAAAATGACAGAGGATGTTTTATGGCTAACTTTAAGCCAATGAGAGGTGACTATGCAGTGGATCAGGCATTATATACAGTCGAAGCCAATGGATATGACCCAAATGGATATAATTTATTTAATATGTCAGGAAATGTCTCTGAATGGGTTGATTCTTCCTATGAACAAGACGCCTATGAATATTCAGCATCTATGAATCCAAATGTAAATAATCTTTATAATGAAAAGAAAATTATTAGAGGTGGCTCTTGGAAGGATGTAAAATATTTTCTGCAGGTTAGCTCTAGAGACTATGAATATAAAGATCAACCTAGGAGTTATATTGGTTTTAGAACTGTTCATGATTATTTAGGAGCAGATTTAACTGCTAATGCAATGACAAATACAGCAACAACAAAACGAAATAATAGAAGAAGTTCTATTAAATAATAACTATACAATAAATAAATTTTTTAAAAATTAAAAATTAGAAATTATGGCATTAAGACTAAGTAAAAACGCAATGAATATGGCTTATGGCCTTGGAGCATCAATAGTAATTATTGGAGCTTTAATGAAAATTATTCACCAAGATCTAGGACCAATTAGTGGAAACCTGATGTTGACAATAGGATTAGTAACAGAAGCATTAATATTTGCTATGTCAGCATTTGATCCTCCTGGTGAAGATGTTGATTGGTCATTAGTTTATCCTGAATTAGCAGGTGGAGCATCTTTTGGCAAGAAAGAATCACCTCAAGGATTATTGACTAAAAAATTAGATTCTATGCTAGCCGAGGCTAAAGTAGATGTACAGTTAATGTCAAGTTTATCAAATAGCATTAAAGATTTTGAAGCATCTGCTAAATCTGGAGCAAATAGTGCATCAGAACTTGCAAAAATAAATAAGGAGTTCGCTAACAATGCAAATCAACTTCAAAAACAAATGGAGTCATTGGCTACTAATCTAGAATCGTTAAACAGTGTATATGGAGGAGTCCTTAGCGCTATGAATAAAAAGTAATAAAAAATATCTTAAAAAGATTTTTTGTTAAAAATATTAATGTTTTAAAAAAATAAAATTATGGCAAGTGGTAAAGAAACTCCAAGACAGAAGATGATTAATCTGATGTATTTAGTATTTATAGCAATGCTTGCTTTAAATATGTCAAAAGAAGTTTTAACAACTTTTGGAGAAATTGATGCAAAGGTTGGTAAATCTACTAAGGATATTAAATCTAAAAATACTTCTGATTTAGATGATCTTAGGAAAGATGCAGCAAATGATGCATCAAATTGGGCTGAGGCATATGATATGGTAAATCAAATATCAACTTTAGCTAATGAATTAGATACATATATTAATAATGAGGTGAAATTTCCTATTAATATGAAGGAGGATAGATATGATAAAAACAGAGATGGAAATACAAAGGATTTAATTCCTGATTATGAAGTAATGGATAATGCAAAAGAATATGATGAACTATTTTTTAAGGGTGATAAATTCACCTCTACAGGAGATAGTTTAGTGATGTATATTAGTAGATTTAGAGAAGAATCTATTGTTGCATTAGATAGTCTAAAGGCTGGAATACAACCAGAGAGTGTAAAAGATGAAATTAAAGCATTAATTACAGAAAAATTCTCAACAGATGATGTGATTAATGGTAAAGGAATAGAAAAACCTTGGTTAAAATACAATTTCGAGCATTTCCCTCAAATAGCATCTACTACAAAATTAACATTGATGCAAGAAAATGCACAGAATATTGTTGCTAGATTAATTGCTGCAATAAGAGGTGAGACATTAACTGAAATAACTAAGGCGAATAAACAAACAGCATTTGCACAAGGTGTTGATGTGTTTTTTACGGGTCAAAAATTAGATGGCAAAGTTGTTCTAGGAAAGTATGATGATAATTTATTTGCCAACAGAGTAACTATTAATGGAAAAGAATATCAGGGACCTGAAGTAATGGAAGGTGGACAAGTTAACCTTGAGAAATTAGGTATTAATGTTGGTGGATCACCAGGAGAGAAATCACTAAAGGTAAAATTTGAATTTGATAAATATGAAAATAAAAAGGATACAACCTATGTCATAGAAATGGATCACAAGTATGCTGTTGTCCCATCTCTTGCAAATATTAGTAATCCTGATATGTATGTAGTATACAAGGATTTAGAAAACACTTTAAATATATCTATGGCAGGTGTTGCAGATAATAAGTTACAAATTTTAAATCCTAAATCTCTTACAAAGAAATCTGATGGTGTATATATAATGAAAGGAGAAAAAGGGAAAAAGAATAAAGCTGGAGATAATGTAGTTGATATAGTTGTTGGAGTTAAAGGAAGCAGTGTAACAAGTAAAGTTACATTTGAGGTTCTAAAAATTCCTGATCCAATAGCTTCATTTAACGGAAAGCCAAAAGTAACAAGATCATCTAGAAAACGAATAGCAACTAGTAGGATTCAGGCTTCATTTGCTGACCCAAAATTAGCAAAGGCATTAAAACTAGATATTGAGAGTTTTGTAGTTAAGATAGGTACTGCTCAGAAAAAAGTAACCGGTAGTTCATCTTTTCCTAAATCTATTAGAGATGCTATAGTAAAAAATGCGAGAAAAAATTCAATTATAACTATCAAAGATATTGTTTGTACTTCAAAAAAGTATCCAAAGAAGAATTTCCTTCCTTTGCCAATATCTATGGAGGTTGTTGATTAATTATAGAGTATGAAAATTAAAAGTATTGTATACATATTTGTTTTTTTATTTTGCTCAAATGCAATCTACTCTCAGTATAGATCTGGGACAAGTAACTTATTGAATGCAAAGAATCCTGAAGATGTTGGGATAAGAACTGCTCAACAAATAAATGCAGATGAACAAAAACCACTGGAGTATGGATATATTGATGATAAGGACGTTCTATGGTCTACAATGATTTGGGAAGTTATAGATCTTGATGAAAGAATTAATTTTCCATTACTATATCCAGTCGACACTACTGTAGTAGGTCCTGAGAGAAGGCCAATGATTTGGTGGTTAAAGCAAGAGATTACTAGAGGAAGGTTAGATGTATATGACCCCGAGTCTGAAGATGGTGAATTTCGTAGAAAATTAACTGATCCATTAGAGTTAGAAAATATTTGGAGAGAACAATCAGTTTTAGAAGCAGGAAAAATTACTATTGAAGATTTTCAAACCTTTATTGACGAAGATGTTTTAACAAAAGAATTTGATAGGTTTGGATTTGTTCCATATGAATATTATGATGTTGAAATTGAAGAACTTGTTATTCTTTCAGAAGAACAGAAAGCTGAAATTAGAGCAGATTCAATAGGAACAGTTTTCCCTTACAAAATTAAGAATCCCACCGAACTAAATTTTAATGTTTATGCGGACTCAGTTATATCCTTTGAATTATACAATGGATTTAGACAAGATATACCTGTTAGAAAGGTAATGCCTGGTTATGAAAAATCAGAACTTGAACCTGAAGAAATTACAGATATTAGAAGAATTTGTTTACAATTACTTAGAGATTATTGGATAGAGGACACTCATTTTATATGGGAGGATCTTAAATTTGATCAAGTTAAAAAGTGGTTAATTAAAGGATTATGGTATTTTGACAAAAAATATTCTGAATTAATATACAGACCCATAGGCCTTGCTCCTGTAGCAACAGAGATTTTAACTTTTGAAGAGATAGAAGCAGGACAGATAGCTGGTGGAGGTGGTTTTGATGCTAGTGATAATTTTGGTGGTGGAGATGATTCTGATCCATTTGGTAGTGGAGGAGATGATTCTGATCCATTTGGAGGTGGTGAACCTGATGCTGATCCTGATGCTGCTGATGTTGTTGCCGATGATAGTTTTGATGACCCATTTGGTGGTGGTGGCGGTGATGACGCATTTGATGATAACGGAAGCTCACAAGATGTAGAACAAACAATTCCTTTATTTTGGGTATACTATCCGCACGCAAGAGATATTCTTAAAAAAGGTAAAATATTTAATGACAGAAATAGTTCTGTTAGTAAATCATTTGATGATATAATTAATTCAAGAAGATTTAATGCAGTAATATATAAAGAAGAAAACGTATATGAGAATAGGTATATTAGAGATTACATTCCAAACAATGCGTTTATGAGATTACTTGAATCAGAGAGAATTAAGGAAAAAGTTAGAAATTTTGAACATGATATGTGGAGCTGGTAATTCTCCAAAACTCAATTATTCTAAAAGCGTCTATATATATAGACGCTTTTTTTTATTCATTAAATTATAAAACTATTGTAGAAACTAAAAAGGATTGTATATTTGTAGGCTCACATCGCGGGATAGAGCAGTAGGTAGCTCGTCGGGCTCATAACCCGAAGGTCGCAGGTTCGAGTCCTGCTCCCGCTACTAAGACAGAAAGCTTCATCAAATAGATGAGGCTTTTCTATTTTTCATAATTACAAGTGTCAGTGAACCCAGTAAAAAACCAGGGATAATTTGAGTTAGAGAACCGTAAACCACTTGTTGGAAAAAAGCTTGTGCAAAATTATCAAAATATAAGCTATAATGAGTTCCTATTTCCCATTTGGTATCAATCCACCAAAGTATAGCGACAGGAATTCTTGAAATTGGTGAAAAAATAATCAAACTCAAAAGAAGTAGTAGGTACCGGTAATTTTCGTTATATAATTTTATTCCCCAGTAAACGGAAAACGCTAAAGCCAGCCAGAGTAACCCGATAATGAAAATAACATTTTCAGGAAACCCAGCTAATTCAAGGAAATAACGAGCTGGTGTAACAAACATGGAAATTATTATTGGTGCTTTGGCAAGATTAAATGCACGTTGAAATATTACTTTTCGATTTGATAATACGTTTTCTTTATTTTTCAATATATTGATGTTCGATATTTCAATGGAGTTATCTACAAAGAGAAACCTTAAGTATTTATATTTAAGGTTTTATATATATAAATAAAATTATTCACTTATAAATTCATCAAAGGATTTTAGACTTAATTCTTCTAATTTAACTTTCTTTTTAAGCTTATTGAATTTGGTTTTAGCTCTATTAAATTCATCTTCAATTAAACTTAAATTATTCAGTTCATTTTCTGAAGGCTTATCATAACTTGATGCAATTTTACTATATAAGTCAGCCATTTTCTCTCTAAGTTGTCTTTTGGCCATTCCTACATAGTTATCTCCTGTAGTTATTACAAGGGTCTCTTTTAATTCATTTAATTTGGAAGCAGTTTTCTTATTAGTCTTTTCATCTTTAACAATAGCATCTAATTTATACACTAAATATGCTAAATCTTGAACCATATTATACATTTTCATAACTACCTCATATTGCATTTTTCTTTCATCAGAATTTAGGCCAGTATTTTGATCATAAACCACATCAAATTCTTTTTCATAAGTGTCTCTACCTTTTTTAATTACTGCTTTATAAGTTCCAGCTGCAACTCTTGGAGAAGTAAACCCTCCAAAACTAAATGTTTTCCCTTTTGCAATTTTTGGTTGCTTAATTGTATAATTCCAGTTTACAATATTTATTCCTTTTGATTTTCCCGCACCTAGTTTAGAAAGTAAATTACCATTCATGTCCTGAATCTCAAATGTCATTTTTCCAAATGTATGTCTTTTTGGAAGTAGATATTTTATTTGGCAATCAAAAGAAGGATTTTCTCCTACAAATTGTGTTTCCCTACCAAAATTATCTGAAAATCCACTGTAATCATTCATAATGTAAGAGTCTTCACTGAAAAAATGCAACTTACTAGATAGTGTTTCAGATTTTATTTCTCTAAGAGGTGATATATCATTAATTATAATTACTCCTCTTCCATGAGTACCCATTACAAGATCATTTGTCTCTTTGTGCATATCAATAAAATGCACTGCTACGGATGGCATATTTTTACTGAATTTTGCCCAAGAATTACCGCCATTAATAGTAATATATAAACCAAATTCAGTTCCTAAAAAAAGCAAATTAGGATTAACATAATCCTCTTGAATATTTCTTATAAATCCATTAACATCATTAGCAGGTATTATATTTTTCCATGTTTTACCAAGATCAGTTGTTTTATAAGCATATGCAGCCATATCTCCTGATGTATGCCCATCAAAAACAGCATATGCAGTTTTAGAATCATGTGAACTTGCTTCAATATGATATACCCAAGTGTTTTCAGGGACTCCTACAATGCTAGAAACTGTATTAGTCCATGTTTTTCCTCCATCTGTAGTTACTTGAATATTCCCATCATCTGTTCCAACCCATATAGTATTTTCATCTAAAGGGGATTCTGCAATAGTAAAAATTGTTGTGTGGTTTTCAGCTCCTGAATTATCCATTGACAAACCACCAGAATTTTCTTGATTTTGTTTTTTTGGATCATTTGTTGTTAAATCTGGAGATATTATTTGCCAGCTATCTCCCATATCTTCCGATTTATGTAAATATTGACTCCCAACATAAAATCTATCATGTTTATTAGAACTAGTTGCTATTGGTGCATTCCAATTAAATCTATAGTCTTCATAACCACTTACAGCAAGTGGCTGTATAGTTTTTACTAAATTATTGTCAACATCATATCTCCAAACATTTTCAGCTCCTTGCATCTCTGAATAAATAATATTTTTTGTGGGATGTCTCAGCACCCTAAAACCATCTCCTTGACCTACCGGATTCCATTCTTTAGCAGTTATCCCCCCCGGAGCATATGAGGGCCCATACCAAGAACCATTATCTTGTAATCCGCCATAAACATTATAAGGAGTGTCATTGTCGACACTAATATGATAAAATTGTGATAGAGGGAGATTTTCAACAATTTCCATTGTAGTTCCTTTATTCCAAGACCTATATACACCTCCATCTGTGCCAACATACAATATGTCAGAATTGTTTATATCAAAAATTACATCATGAATATCACTATGCATAAATCCTAAATCTTTAAAAGTCTTGCCACCATCTTTAGAAATAGATCCGGATAATCCTCCTTTAATTATTATATTTTCATCTTTAGGATCTACTGCTATTCTAGAGAAATAAAAAGGCCTTACAGTAATTCCAAAGTCATTATTCATTTGTTCCCAGCTATTACCAGCATCAGTACTTTTATAAAGCCCTTTCTTTTCATCTTTTTCTGCTTCAATAACAGTATATACTACCTCTGGATTTGAATTAGCTACTGCAATTGCTAGTCTACCTAGTTTGCCTTCAGGAAATCCATTATGTATTTTTTCCCAATTTTCTCCTCCATCTATTGATTTGTATAACGCACTATTATTGCCTCCAGAATTAAATGACCAGCCTGTTCTTCTAAATTCCCACATGGAGGCATAAATTATGTTTGGATCTTTAGGATTAATTGCTAAATCAGCACAGCCTGTTGATTGATTAACATATAAAATTTTCTTCCAAGTAACCCCACCATCAATTGTTTTATACACTCCTCTTTCTTCACTATCAGACCAAAGAGCACCTAATACACCAACAATAATTTCCTTTGAATTAGTTGGATTAACAATAATATTTGCAATTCTTTCAGATTTATCAAATCCAATTTTTTCCCAATTGTTTCCTCCATCATTTGATTTATATAAACCATCTCCAACTGAAACACTATTTCTAGGCCATGTTTCTCCTGTTCCAACATATATTGTATTGTCAGGATCATTAGGATCGATTTCAATAGCTCCAATAGATTGACAATATTCGTCAAAAATTGGATTAAATGTTGTTCCAGCATCGTTTGATTTCCAAACTCCTCCACCTGCAGCTCCAGCATAAATAATTTTTGGATCCGTAGGATGATTTTCCATATCATTGATTCTACCACTCATGACAGCTGGACCTATATGTCTAGCTCTTAGATCACCAAAGTAATTTTCTAATTTAATATTAGATTGACCAAGAGATGTGTTTTGCGATAAAAGGAGGGCAGTAAAAATAAAAAGTATTTTTTTCATAGCGTATTTTATAAATTAAAAAAGTATGATTATAAATTAAGAAAGTATGATTAACTAGTTTTCTTCAGGTTCTAGTTCTGATTCAGGAAATGTAAATTCACTATCATCAACAGTTGGATTGATTTCAATTTTATCCATATTAATTGGAGATCCTGGCTGACCTTTTACTCCTTGAGTCATTGAAAAAGGCATATATACATCACCAGCTTCTTGATAATCACTCATTTTAATTTCGGAGACCATTCCTTTGCCAGGACCAATTGGTATTTCTTTTTGAACTTGAATAGGCACAAAGTTCTCGTTATCAAAGAAATAATATGCGATACTCGGCACCTCTTTTCCTTCTATAATATTTGGTGTTGTTGTAAGTTTAATCTTGAATGTTTCAGAACCATCCACAGTCTCAGTCCCTACTAATTCGGCCGTAAATCCTTTTGCTTTATAGTTTAGAAAAGGATCTGGGAATTGATTCATTTCATTTTTAACCATATTTGTTGATTCTTCATCGCTTTTTTCAGCTTTCTGAGTCATAAAATTTGTACTCCATAGCACCTCTCCATCAAAAACACCTTGTTTTATACTCTGGCCTTGAAAGTTAATGGTTGTCATCATTTTTCCACTCTTTAACTGCACGATTTCAAGAGGAATTTCCATTCCTCCTTGGTTAACTTTTGCATTCATTTTAATGCCTTCTATTTTCTCCCAATTTTCTACTCCTCCAGTATTCTCAAAATAATTATCAATTATCTCATCTACTGTTTGTGCATTTATTGTATAAGAACAAACTAAGGTGATTAGAACAAGTATTCTACTAAGCATTTTCATTTTGGTTTATTTAAAATTAATATATCCCAATTTACAGATTTCATTATAATATATAAAGAATTTAAAGTTAAATTTGTTATAAATTAAACCCCCAAAATATATGATAAATGAGGTAAGAGTTTTTTCTCCTGGAACAGTATCTAATGTTGCCTGTGGTTTTGATGTTCTTGGATTTCCGTTGGAATCTATTGGTGATGAGATGATTGTTAGGAAAACAGTCCAGAAAGGATTAACAATTAAAAATGTTTCTGGCTTTGATCTTCCTATGGATATTAAAAAAAACGTTGCAACAGTTTCTGCATCAAAATTAATAGAAAAATTAAATCCAGATTGCGGTTTTGAAATAGAGATTATTAAAAAAATAAAACCAGGAAGTGGAATAGGCAGCAGCGGAGCTAGTGCAGCAGGCAGTGTATATGCTATAAATAAATTAATGGGGGATCCATTTACTATGGGTGATCTTATAAAGTTTGCAATGAAAGATATGCAAGAAGATGGTATGTTTGAGCATCCAGATAATATTGCTCCTGCATTATTGGGAGGTTTTGTTTTAGTGAAAAGTATTTCTCCTTTAGAAATAATAAAAATACCATCTCCAAATGATCTATATTGTACAATTGTTCATCCTAAAATTGAAGTAAAAACTTCATATTCAAGAAGTATTTTACCAAAAGATGTTAGTTTAGAAGATGCTACGAAACAATTGGCAAATTTTGGCAGTCTTATACACGGTCTTCATACAAGTGATTATGATTTAATCAAATCATCACTTAACGACCATTTAATTGAAAAGCATCGAAGTAAGCTTATTCCAAAATTTCAAGAAATTAAATCAGAGTGTTTATCTAATGGAGCATTAGGTTGTTCCATTTCTGGTTCAGGTCCATCAATTTTTGCCCTGAGTCAGGGAATTGATCGAGCAAAGCATGTAGAACAATCTATTAATAGAGTTTATTTAGGATCTGGATTAGAATTTTCAACATACGTTTCAAAAATAAATGATCGGGGAGTAGAGATAATTGAAAATAAATAATAATTGTTTTATTATAGCTTAAATAATAAATCATTAAATCCCATGAAAAATTTATTGCTTAGTTAAAAATTTAAAAAACTAAGGATTTAAATATTCTTTTTTTTCTATATATAAAATTTTAATAATACTGTTATAACTTTCCTTTTATTATTTATCATTAAAAAGATAATTAATACTTTTGACTTCATGCATAAGGCTGGATTTGTAAATATTATAGGTAATCCAAATGTTGGAAAATCAACATTGATGAATTCTTTGGTAGGAGAAAAGCTTTCAATTATTACTTCAAAGGCTCAAACCACAAGGCATAGAATTTTAGGAATCGTCAATGGAGAGGATTTTCAATTAGTTTTATCAGACACTCCTGGTGTAATTAAACCCTCTTATGAGCTTCAATCTTCGATGATGGATTTTGTTAAAACTGCTATTAATGACGCAGATATTATAATATATATGATAGAGATTGGAGAATCAAGCTTAAAGGATGAAAATTTATTTAATAAAATAAAATCTTCATCTATCCCTGTAATATTATTAATTAACAAAATTGATCTATCTAATCAAGAAGAATTAGAGAATCAAGTTGATGAATGGAAAACAAAACTTCCAAATGCAGAAATATTTCCAATTTCAGCTCTTAAAAAATTTCAAGTGGATAATCTTCTTCAAAGATTAATTGAATTATTACCAGAATGCCCACCATATTTTCCTAAAGATCAACTTACTGATAAACCAGAGAGGTTTTTTGTAAATGAAATAATTCGTGAGAAAATCCTGTTAAATTATAATAAAGAAATTCCTTATTCTGTTGAAATATTAACTGAAGAATTCAAAGAAGACGAAAAGATTATAAGAATTAGATCAGTAATAATGGTTGAGAGAGATAGTCAGAAAGGAATAATAATTGGTCATAAAGGGAGTGCATTAAAGAAAGTAGGAATCAAATCAAGAAAAGATTTAGAAACTTTTTTTGGCAAACAAATCCATATAGAATTATTTGTAAAGGTTAATAAAAATTGGAGAAGTAATCAGAATCAATTAAAGAGATTTGGCTATAAATAATACCTGTCATTTTAATCTACTCTTTTTTTTTTAAATTTAATTTTACTACTATCTTTGCACACATTTTAATAATATGAGTAATATAATAGCCATAGTAGGGAGGCCTAATGTAGGTAAGTCAACTTTGTTTAACAGAATTGTAAAACAAAGAGAAGCTATTGTTGATTCAGTTAGTGGCGTTACTAGAGACAGAAACTATGGAAAAGGAGATTGGAATGGAAAAGAATTTTCATTAATTGATACTGGCGGTTATATTGTTGGTAGTGATGATATATTTGAATTAGAAATTGATAAGCAAGTTGAATTAGCAATAGATGAAGCTGATATAATCATTTTTATGGTTGATGTTGAGTCTGGAATAACTTCTATGGATATGGATATAGCAAATATGCTTAGAAAAAATAACAAACCTGTTTATTTAGTTGTTAATAAGGTCGATAGTTCAGCTAGAATTAATGATGCTACTGAGTTTTATGAATTAGGAATCGATAAATATTATCCAATTGCAAGCATTAATGGATTTGGAACAGGGGATTTACTCGATGATGTTGTCAAGGATTTTTCAGAAGATATTGACCTTTCAGATGATCTGCCAAAATTTGCTGTTATTGGAAGACCTAACGCAGGAAAATCTTCATTTATCAATGCATTAATTGGAGAGAACAGAAATATCGTAACAGACATACCAGGCACAACAAGGGATTCAATTCATACAAAATATAAGAGATTTGGATTTGAGTTCAATTTAGTTGATACTGCTGGCATAAGGAGAAAATCAAAAGTAAAAGAAAATCTTGAGTTTTATTCTGTAATGCGCAGTGTCAGGGCTATTGAATATTCTGATGTCTGTTTATTAATTTATGATGTTAGCAGAGGATTTGATTCACAAGTAAAAAATATTTTTTGGCTATGTGAAAGAAATAAAAAAGGAATAGTAATTATTGCTAATAAATGGGATTTAATTGAAAAAGACAATAAATCAACAAAGAATTATGAGATTCAAATCAAAAAAGAAATTGAACCTTTTGTTGATGTTCCAATAATTTTTGTTTCAATAATAAATAAGCAAAGAATATATAAGGCAATTGAATCTGCAGTTGATGTATATACTAATAGGTCTAAAAAAATTAAAACTAGAGAATTAAACGATATTTTATTACCAATAATTGCTAAGTATCCACCACCAGCAATAAAGGGGAAGTATGTTAAGATAAAATA
>Ga0315319_10000484_pt1 | contig 12776 bp, 8 predicted proteins | sample M1500m3416metaG_FD_203463 | JGI IMG/M metagenome (GOLD analysis project Ga0315319, IMG submission 203463) | Ammonia-oxidizing marine archaeal communities from Monterey Bay, California, United States - M1 500m 3416 | ecosystem: Environmental > Aquatic > Marine > Intertidal zone | place: USA... | reverse complement strand
GATAGGCCTGCGGTATTACCGGGCCCGTTCAACCAATGGGTTTATATCGCTGGTCACTATGGTGTCCTTTATCGGGTTGGTGCTTGGCGTGATCGCGCTCGTTGTTGTTGTTTCTGTGATGAATGGTTTTGACCGTGAACTCAAGCAACGCATCTTGGGTGCAGTGCCACACGTCACAGTATCGGATGTCGCGATCAGTGAATTGGAAGCTGAACTGGTTGATTTTTCGGTCAAGGCTATTACCCCTTTTCAGGAATCTCAACTGTTGATACTCACGGCTGCCGGGAGCCATCTGGTCACTGTTTACGGTATCAATCCAGAGACTGAAAAAGGGGCGTCAATTTTAGGTCAGTCGATGGTTAGTGGTGAGCTAAAGGATCTTCGGGGGCCGGACCTTGAACTGATATTGGGGCAGTCAATAGCCCGTCGATATGGGCTGGATATTGGCCAGAGTATCAGTCTGGTGGTACCGGTCATTAGTTCGAGCGGTGGGACCGTAAAACCTCGCCTGTATCGTGCACGACTGGCAGGAACGCTCGCCATGGGTTCAGATCTCGATTATCGTCTGGGTGTAATGCACTTGCCTGACCTGCAGAAGATAGTGGGCAAAAACCAGGTTGTGCGTATAACGCTGGATGACATTTTCACGGCGCCCCTGGTGGAGCAACAACTTCAGGGCTCAGGTTATCCGGTGACGAACTGGACCGACCAGTTTGGTGATTTCTTCCGGACCGTTCGTATGGAAAAAATCATGATGTTCGTATTGTTGTCCTTTGTTGTCGCGATTGCTTCATTCAGTATTGTTTCCGGCGTGACAATGATGGTTGCGACAAAGAGACGCGATATTGCTGTGCTCCGAACGATGGGTTTGTCTGAGTGGGGTGTTTTCAGAATATTTCTTGTTCAGGGCGTTGGCATCGGTGGCGCGGGCGTTTGCACCGGCTTGTTGCTGGGCGTGCCGCTTGCTTTCAATATCCCATCGATCATGTCATTCGTCGATTCGGTAATTGGGTTCAGTATTGTCGAAGGAACATATTTTAGTGAGATACCTAGCGATGTCAGGCTCTCGGACATCGTCGTCATTGCGATCGTGACCTTTACGATCAGTTTTATTGCGACGCTGTATCCATCCTACCGGGCGACTAAACTACACCCGGCACAGGTTCTTCAATACGAGTAGTTTTCAAGGTTCGACGGCGTCCGACTCGCTGCGTCTGCGAGCGTCAAGTTTTCTCAGTTTGTACCTGGCTATTCGCCAGCGATAGTACAGTTGAATCACGATAAAACCAGCCACGCCAAAAGCAACCCCGCAGGCCAGTGCCCCAATGAAGAGCGGCTGCCAGATGATACTGAGCTGGTCGATGAACCATTGGAAACTTGGGTTGACCAGCACTATTTCCTGTTCAGCACCAAGCATCCATAAACCCACCCGATAGGAGAAATACATCATAGGTCCGAACGTGATCGGGTTGCTGATCCACACGATCAAGACAGCCAAGGGAACGTTGCATCGTATCCAGACACAGAGAAGCACACAGGGTACTGTCTGGAAAAAAATAGGTAGAAAACAACAGATACCCCCAATCAGGAAACCGAACGAGAGCGAGTAGCGGTTCATGTGCCAGAGGTTAGGCTCAAGAAGCAGGTGCCGCAAAGAACTCAGAGCGCGTATTTCCGCGATCTGTTCTCTGTTCGGTAAATATTTCTTCAGATTCATAAAGTGTCAAAAGTAACGGTGGGCTCATTATGCAGGTTTTGGGCCAGCCTTGAAGGCCAATGAGTACATCTAGTCGGGTCAATGACTTGCCTGTTTTGGGATCTATACTACTCAGGGACGCGATGTGAGTCGCTAACCTTCCGTTCCATGGTTGGGTTAGCGCTGTCAATGACCTTGGGTGGGGTGGTTATTTTACACCTGCCACAGCTACCCGATTTGGGCATGCTTTCCATGCTTGTTCCAGCGGCGATATTTGGCTTCACTTCGCCTCGATTACGGATCCTTAGCGGGTTTACGCTGGGTCTTTGGCTGACAGCTGCAGCCGCTACTCGGGAGATGGATTTTCGTCTCCCGGCGGGGACGCAAGCTGAAATGGTGGTGATCGGGATGGTAACGGGCCTGCCATCTTCTAGTGACAAAGTTCACCGGTTTCAGTTCAGGGTGATGGAAGGGGACCTGGCTGGACGGCGACTCCGTCTTAGCTGGCGTGCACCCGAGTCTGACCTGGTACCTGGCCAATGGTGGAGGTTAACCGTTCGCATTAAAGCGCCGTCCGGTTCACTCAACTTCGGTATCTTCGATTACGAGAAATGGTTGTTCCTGAAGCGGATCCACGGAACCGGGTATGTATTGGTATCTCCTGCGCCCGTGTTAATTGATGATGATGCTGCGTTGGTCGACCGGATTCGTTACAAAGTCCGGGAGAGGCTGCTTTCGGTAGTGCAGAAAAGTAGTATCGGGACCTTCCTCGCCTTGTCTCTCGGTGATACCAGTCAGTTAGAGCGAAGACATTGGGACATACTGAATCGTACCGGCACCACTCACCTGCTGATCGTTTCCGGACTTCATATTGGCCTGATTGCCTCGATCTGTTTCCTGGTGTTTCGGTTTCTGGGGGTCGGTATATTTCGAGTGATCTCCTTGACCGTGGTTTTCACCACCGCATATGCGCTACTGGCTGGGTGGGGACTGCCTGTTCAGCGTGCCTTTATCATGACGTTGGTGTTTCTTGTGTGCCGATACTTTTCGCGTTACGTCGTGCTTTCCTTCCAACTCGCTGTCGCTTGTGTCTGTGTGGTGGTACTGGATCCTTTGGCGACATTGGGTAATGGGTTTTGGCTTAGTTTTGGGGCTGTATGCGCGTTGTTGCTGGCGTTGTCAGGTCGAGTAGATAACAAGAAGGACCTTACCAGATGGATATCTTCTTCTCTTCATGCTCAGTGGGTCGTCTTTCTGTGCCTATTGCCGGTACTCGGGTTTACAAATTTTCAGCTGCCCCTGGGGTCGATGTTCGTTAACCTGGTTGCGATTCCTGCAGTTGGTATGTTGCTTGTACCCCTATTGCTGGTGTCGTTACTCGTGTTAGCCGTTTTCCCACCACTGGGGCAGAGTCTGCTGGAGCTGTGCAGTCTCCTGGCGACCTTGCTATGGGGTTTTCTGGAGACAGCAGCCGCTTTAGATCTGGTGGCTGGAGTACGGCAATTCGCGCTGATCAGTTGCCTTGTTTCTCTCACGGGAATCGCCATTCTGCTAGCACCTCGTGGCCTGTTACCGCGATGGCCTGGACTCTTGCTCTTTCTGATCATTTTGGCACCTGCAAGACAGCTCAATGAAGGAGATCTCCGTCTGACATTCCTGGATGTCGGGCAGGGGCTAAGCGTATTATTGGAATCGGCACACGGGTTTCAACTATATGATGCCGGGCCAACTTTTGGCACAACGTTCAGCGCGGCAAACCAGATGGTGATCCCTTCATTGCGGCGCGCTGGTGGACGTGGCGTTGAACATCTGATCATTAGTCATAAAGACAACGATCACGCAGGCGGGCTGCAGGATATTCTGGAAAAGGTGCCTGTTGGGCGCGTTATCCGATATGGCGATTGCGCCAAGAAATGGATATCGGATAATGTCAAATTCAGGACATTCTCTGTGCTTGCCAGTCACCCGGGAATGGTAACCTCAGAGAATGATCGTTCCTGCCTGCTCTCGATCAGTACCCACGGGTTTCAGGTTCTTTTAACGGGAGATATCGAAGCAAGGGCAGAGTACGCGTTGCTAGATTCTGGATCAGGGACTGTTGACGTCATGTCAGTTCCCCACCATGGAAGCAATTCTTCGTCGACGCCCGCGTTGTTGAACAGGCTAAAGCCTGGGTTAGCGGTGGTGTCCAGTGGATATCAGAACCGTTTCAATCATCCTGATCCCGTTGTTGTGGACCGCTACCGGAAAAGGTCTACCTTGATATTAAATACTGCATCAAGTGGGGCGGTCGAAATTCTGTTTACCCGAGAGGGTTATCGGCTCAGTGAGGCCCGACGAAATCGCAGAAGGATCTGGCGGAGATAGAACCGGGCTTTAGCGAAGCGACTGGCGGATGATCTGGCTTTCACTTGGCGCTCTAACTCTGTAATCTCGACGCCTTTATTTTCTGATAGCCACCACATGATGCTTATTGATTCTGTACTGGAACATCTCGATCTCGAACAAATCGAGACAAATTTGTTTAGAGGTGTATCAGAGGTACTGGGAACATCCAGGGTGTTTGGTGGCCAGGTGATCGGACAGGCGCTTATAGCAGCGCTGCGCACCATCGAAGGCCGACCCTGCCACTCGCTCCATGGATATTTTCTTAGGCCGGGGGATCCTTCCATTCCGATCATCTACGAGGTTGATCGAATTCGGGATGGTAAAAGTTTTACTACCAGGCGAGTTATTGCCATTCAGAAAGGCGAGGCAATTTTCAACATGTCAGCTTCTTTCCAGGTCTTTGAAGACGGGCTATCTCATCAGGTCGAGATGCCTGATGTTCCTCGTCCGGATGACCTTCCAGCTGAGGAAGAGTTGTTCGAGAAACGTAAAAAAGATATGACACCTGAAATGATCACGATGATGAAAAGGGATCGCCCGGTGGAAATGAAGCGGGTCGAGGACATCGACTATCTCAACCCGGTAAAAAGTGACCCGGTGCAGCATATCTGGTTCAAGTCCAAGAAAAAGCTCGGTGATGACCCGGCGCAACATCAGTGCCTGCTGGCTTACGCCTCCGATATGGGGTTGTTAAGTACTGCGACTTTGCCTCATGGCATGTCGTTCATGACGGGCTTGATGACTGCAAGCCTGGATCACTCAATGTGGTTTCACAGGGACTTCCGATTTGACGAGTGGGTCCTGATTGCCATGGATAGTCCTGTCGCAGGGGGCGCCAGAGGTTTCAACCGTGGCAATATGTTTACCGAAGATGGTCGGTTGATCGCCTCAGTTGCCCAGGAAGGGTTGATGAGATTGATTACGGCGGAGTGATTTTTTCAGTGTGGGACATCAGGTAGGACTTGTCCCGCAGGGTTAAAACGTTGGCAATTTCCAGTTGCGGGTCATGCGCAGGATGATCCGCGATACACCCATCAGTGGATTCAGCTCTGGTTGAGAATTTCCCTCATTGTTGATAACAGTTGATTATTTTCCTCTCTGGTACCAATGCTGATTCTAAGCTTGTCATCCAATCGTTCAGCGTTGAAGTATCGAACCAGGATATCCCTTTCTTTTAGTTTTTGGTAAAGGTCAGCAGCGCCGGAATTGATCGACTTCGGGATGGTGGCGAGCAAAAAGTTAGCCTGACTGTCAACACATAGAAGGCCGAGTGCGTGGAGTTGTGCCTTTAGCCTGTTACGCTCGATGATCACTTTTTGGCAGTTTCCACGCACATACTCCTGGTCTGCGATCGCGGCCTCGGCGATCAGCTGACTAATGAAATCAAGGTTATAGCTGTCTCTCGTTTTGTTTAGCATGGGCTCAATTAGCGAGTGATCAGCGAGGCCGTATCCAAATCGTAGCCCCGCGAGTGAGTACCCCTTGCTGAGCGTACGCAGAATTACCAGGTTGTCGTGCTGTTTAACCAGTTGGGAAGTTTGATAATTGTGGTCTACAAAGTCGATATAAGCTTCATCCAACAGAAGAATCGAATTGAGTTCGGATGCGAGGTTGGAAACCTGGTCGATCGGAAGTAGGGCGCCGGTAGGTGCATGTGGATTCACCAAAAATGTCAGCTTTACCTTTGCGTCGTTCATGCTCCGTGCGAACTCCCCAGGCAGTGTCCAGTCGGCCAGAAGGGGCACTTCAACGATGGGACAATCCTGGATCTGCGCCAGAACAGGATAGAGCGAATAGGTGGGATTAGTCATGCCAATTTTTTCACCCGGGTCTATAAACGTCGTGATGACTAGTCTCAGGAGTTCATCGCCACCCCGGGTAGCGATAACGTTTTTTAGATCCAGGCCGTGCAGTTCTGCGGCCAGTTGCCGAAATTTTTGTGCGGTTGCCGGTGGATAACGCCTGAGTGATTCAGGGTTAAACTGACTCAATACCTCACTCACCTGGGGTGAAGGTGGGTAGGGGTTTTCATTGGTGTTTAACTTGATGGTTAGCTCATTATCCGGCTGTTCGCCGCTGGCGTAACCTGCCATTCGGCGGATATTTTCCCGTTCAAAATTCATTCTGTTAACCGTTATTAGCTGTCGAAAGGTTGGTAGCTGATGTCTACGATGAAGAGTTCGGCGTTACCGGCCGGGAGTTTGACGAGGGCAGTCGATGCCTTTTTTTTACCGATCAGGCTCTTCGCCATTGGCGAATTGAGGCTGATCCAACCGAGCTTTGTATCAAACTCGTCTGCACCGACGATGCGCAGTACCGAGATTTCACCGTGCTCATTTTTCAGCCTGACCCATGCGCCGAAATAGACGGTGTCCTGATGGTCAGGTACGCGATCCACTATCTCCAGGTTGTCGAGCCTTTTGGTCAGGTAGCGGATTCTTTTATCGATTTCGCGAAGCCGTTTCTTGCCGTAAATGTAATCGGCATTTTCGCTTCTGTCGCCAAGCGCGGCTGCCGCGCTTACCTGCCTTGTTACCTCAGGGCGGGTGACTCTCCAAAGGTTGTTGGCCTCGTCTCGCAGGTTCCTTGCGCCCTGTGGTGTGATGTAAACCTTTCCTGTCATTGGCTGATGCTCAGTGCTTCAAAAACAATGTAGGCCCAGACAATACCGACCATGACGAGCGAAATCATGACGGCAGCAGAGCCATAGTCTTTCGCAAGCTTCGAGAGTTCGTGATACTCAGTTCCGATTCGATCGATTGCCGCCTCAATGGCGGAGTTGAGTAACTCGACCGATAACACGAAACAACAGGCGCATAGCAGTCCGACTACCTGGCCCAGTGAACTGGCTAAATATGCGCCGGTCGGCACGAGGATAGCGAAAGCCATCAGTTCCTGCCTAAAAGCGGATTCATGCCTGAATGCACTCTTTAGTCCCGCCAGGGAAAACCGTGTGGCGTTTAACAGGTGGGTCATTCCCGTGTTGTTTTTCTTGTTAAACGCGGTACTTTTATCAGCGTGCTTGGTTGTCATGGTGTCTATTCTGTTAGCGCTCATTTTCAGGGACCTAGTTTAGGCAAATTCGCGCTTGAATCGACCTTAAATGACCCCACTAAGTGGATAGTCTTCATAATATACAGGATGACCAGACGTGAGAATCGACAAATTCACCGCCAAACTTCAACAAGCGCTCTCGGATGCCCAGTCCCTGGCAGTTGGTCGTGATCATAACAGCCTTGCGCCGATGCACCTCGTGCAGACGCTACTTCGTCAACAGGGTGGTTCAGTAAAACCGATTCTCATCCAGATGGGTGTCGATACGGTCGCCATGGAGCGTGAACTCGATCGGCTGATAGACCGCCTTCCCCAGATCAAGGAAAACCTTGGTGATTTACAGATGTCACCTGAACTGGGCAAGTTACTCAATCGGGCAGACAAGAATGCCCAGCACAGTGGTGATCAGTTTATTACCAGTGAAATGGTTTTTTTGGCTGCCGCCGATGACCAAAGCGAGGTTGGGGAGCTTTTCTTCACATTACAGATTCACAAAGAATCTCTGAGGCGTGTGATTGACCAGATGCGTGGTGGTACTGCCGTTGATGACCCGAATGCAGAGGACACCCGGCAGGCACTTGATAAATACACGGTCAACCTGACCAGGCTAGCGGAGCAGGGCAAACTTGACCCTGTAATCGGACGGGATGATGAGATCAGGCGAACGATTCAGGTACTACAGCGACGAACTAAAAACAATCCGGTCCTGATTGGCGAGCCGGGTGTTGGTAAGACCGCTATTGTCGAAGGACTGGCGCAGCGAATTATCAATGGCGAAGTACCTGAAGGATTGCGCAATAAGAGAATTTTGGCGCTCGATATGGGTACGCTCATCGCCGGTGCAAAATTTCGTGGTGAATTTGAGGAGCGCTTGAAGGCTGTTTTGAATGAACTGTCAAAGGCAGAAGGCCAGGTCATCTTGTTTGTGGATGAACTGCACACAATGATTGGCGCCGGTAAGGCAGAAGGTGCGATAGATGCTGGGAATATGCTGAAGCCAGCGCTCGCCAGGGGTGAGCTCCATTGTGTTGGCGCTACCACGCTGGATGAATATCGTAAGTACATTGAAAAAGATGCAGCGCTGGAACGCAGATTCCAGAAAGTGCAGGTTGATGAGCCAAATGTTGATGATGCAATCGCCATTCTTAGAGGTCTAAAAGAACGGTATGAAGTTCATCACGGCGTAGATATTACAGACCCAGCAATCATCGCTGCGGCCCAGCTTTCCTACCGATATATTACCGACCGGCAACTTCCCGATAAAGCGATTGACCTGGTCGATGAGGCGGCAAGTCTGATCCGCATGGAAATGGATTCCAAACCACAGGAGATGGATCGTCTGGAAAGAAGACTGATCCAGTTCAAGATTGAACGTGAAGCGCTCAAGAACGAGGAAGACGAAGGGTCCAGGCAGCGACTTGAAAAGCTTGATTCGGACATTGAGGAACTGGAAAAAGAATATGCGGATCTCGACAGCGTCTGGAGTGCAGAAAAAGTTGCGCTTCATGGAGCGCAGCAGATTAAGGAGGATCTTGAGCAGGCAAAACTGGATTTTGAATCAGCGCGGCGCGCCGGAGACCTGACCAAAATGTCTGAGCTTCAATATGGCGCCATCCCAGACCTGGAGAAACAACTTGATATAGTCCACTTTGCAGACAGTTCACCTATGACCTTGCTCCGAAATCGGGTGACCGAAGAGGAAATTGCAGAAGTCGTCTCAAAATGGACAGGTATACCTGTTTCCAAAATGATGGAAGGGGAGCGCGCCAAACTACTCGCCCTTGAGGAGGAACTTCACAAACAGGTGATTGGTCAGGATGAAGCAGTCACCGCTGTGTCCAATGCTATCCGTCGCTCTCGTGCGGGCCTGTCAGATCCTGGCAGACCTAATGGATCATTCCTGTTCCTGGGTCCAACCGGTGTCGGAAAAACCGAACTCTGTAAAACGCTGGCAAGGTTTCTGTTTGATACAGAAGATGCGTTGGTTCGCATCGATATGTCTGAGTTTATGGAGAAGCATTCTGTTGCGAGACTGATTGGTGCACCCCCGGGCTATGTCGGTTACGAGGAAGGAGGCTTCCTGACGGAAAGTGTCAGGCGCAAACCGTATTCAGTCATTCTGCTGGACGAAATCGAAAAGGCTCATCCTGATGTCTTCAACATTTTGTTACAGGTACTGGACGACGGTAGATTGACCGATGGCCATGGAAGAACGGTTGATTTTAAGAACACCGTGCTGGTGATGACGTCAAACCTGGGATCAGACCTGATCCAGACAATGTCGGGTAGCGGCTATGACGAGATGAAATCTGCTGTGATGAATGCTGTAACGACAGCTTTTCGACCTGAATTTATTAACCGTGTCGATGACGCGGTTGTGTTCCACCCCCTTGGGAAGGAGCAAATCAAAGGTATTGCGCGTATCCAGTTGGAAATTCTTCAGCGAAGGGTTAATGAAGCCCGGATTTGTGTGCAGTTCGATGACGACTCGCTGGCGTTTCTCGTTGAGGTGGGCTATGACCCTGTGTATGGCGCCAGGCCGCTAAAGCGCGCAATTCAGCAATACGTCGAAAATCCGTTGGCAGAAGCTATTTTGTCTGGAGATTACGTGGCTGGAGACCGGATTCAGGCCAGTACTGCCAATATGAGTATAGTTTTCGCTAAAACCTAAAAAGTACTGTACATATACACAGTTAAAATGTACTGTGTGTTTATCCAGTAGTTTGGTCAAGCTCTGATACGGATTGAGAAAGGTGACTCGCATGAAATCACGAATAACAAAAGCAAAAGCAAAAACAAAAATTGCTTTGTTAAAAAGCACATTGGCAGAAACGACTCCAGAAGGCTGCGCATCCGAGAGGTACGATGCAGGTTTGCTGGGCGCCGACGACAGTGCCCGATTGACTCTGGTTGAGTTGAAGTTGCCAGTAGATGCTGCAGCACCCAAAGACGCTGTTCATGCAAAGTGTCATTCGGTCCTCGCGATGGAAGCTGCCAGAAAAATGCGCAGGTCGCGCCAGAAGCGAAGAACTGGCCAGGAAGTTTGTCACCACTTGAAAATGATGCTTGCGAGCGACCCGTCTCCCAGGGAGTCTGTACCGCGGAAACAGGCTGCTGGTACAAAACCGCAATTTCGATTGGGGTTCTAAACGGTCTGTTTCTGTATTTGGGGCGGGTTTATTGAGCTGCTCCTTAGAAACCCTGGCAATAGCACCAAACTGAAGAACCAAGCTGAAGAACCAAGTTAAAAACCAGGATTGACTGCCAGTATCGGGGCCGGTAATACGGTCAATAGCTACATCAGGTAACTCAGGTAACTCAGGTAACTAGGCTACTCCAGTTGCACCGACCCCACTCTGAATCAATTCATCGTGTGTTATCCAGCAGGCACGTTACTTAAAGCATCCCGGCCCCTGGTGCCCGTTCCTATACCCAGGTTGACTATTACGCAGGTCAGCTACATTTACATTCTTTGTTCCCACCAGGGTCTTTTTCAGGCGAATAAACGGACAGTCTGGGAAGACTGCCCGGCGCATGAGATAATCTAATGCGGTTGTTTCGAAATCCACATTGCCTGTTGGTGCTTTCACAGGGTTCCTGGATGGATTAGGGAATCGTTGTTGGGGCTGTAGAATTCAGTAGTGAAAGCAGGTTATTTCCTGGTTAATCAAGATAGCTTACACGCGTATAAAAAAGGTGATGGTAGATCCACGTGAGTTTTCGTGAATAACTCAGAGATGGTAGACGTCTGCATAGTGGGGGCGGGCGTCATTGGCCTGGCGATTGCCCGGGAGTTGGCGATATGCGGAAAAGATGTTCTGGTGCTGGAGCAGGGGCCTCGATTCGGCGAAGGCGTTAGCAGCAGGAATAGCGAAGTCATACACGCAGGTATTTATTACCCGGCAGGCTCGTTGAAAGCTGAGCTTTGTGTCCGTGGTAAGTCGTTGCTCTATGAGTATTGCGCGTCCAGGGGCATTGGTCATGATCGAATGGGTAAACTTATCGTCGCCACCACTGAAGCTGAAGAGCAGCAGTTGCAGAAGATCAAGCGACAAGCCGCAGACAATGGTGTTGATGACCTGGTTGAAGTTTCCCGTCATCGACTTCAAGAGATGGAACCTGCGTTAAACGCGAGTATGGCGCTGTTCTCTCCGTCGACGGGGATTATTAGTGCGCCTGAATTGATGACCTCGTTACTTGCTGATCTTGAGTCTTGTGGGGGTACACTCGCAACAAGGTCCTCTGTAAGCGCGGTCAAATATGGAACGTTAGGGTTCACCGTGAGGTGTGACATTGAGAACGAGCTCTATGAGTTCCAGTGTGAACGACTGGTCAATGCTGCAGGAATAGGGGCACAGCAACTCGCGACATCTATTGAAGGTTTGTCGCAAGCGTTTGTACCGCCGCTTTTTCTTTGTAAGGGGAATTACTTCACGTATCAGGGCCGGTCTCCTTTTTCACATTTGATTTACCCCGTACCAGAACACGGCGGTGCCGGACTGGGTGTGCATGCAACGATTGACCTTGGTGGCCAGGTTAAATTCGGACCCGATGTAGAGTATGTGGAAACTGAAGACTACGCTGTGTCCGACGACCGGTTGGATCAAGGTATCCGTGCTATCAGGAAATACTTTCCTACACTGGACCAAGGACGTCTGGTTGCGGGTTATGCCGGTATCAGGCCAAAGTTACAAGGTCCAGGAGATCCTTTTTGTGATTTTGTAATCCAGTCGGAAGATGTCCACCAGGTCTCAGGGCTGGTAAATCTATTTGGTATAGAGTCGCCGGGTTTGACTTCGTCCATCGCCATAGCAGAAACTGTCGCCGCACGACTTTACCCGCCATAGGGTTTTCAGCGGAGGGCTGTAATTACCAATGATAGGGTCTTCTTTGTACGCTCACATCGCACTTGTTGAGGCATCTGATGTCTAGTCATACGCATAGCCATCATCATCATGGAGATGATCCCAACGTTGGGTTTCGAAATATCAGTACCAGTTTCGTGATTGCTGTTGTCGCAAATTTGGGATTCACGGTGATCGAAGCCTTTTATGCCTTTGTCACTGATTCAGCAAGCCTGCTGGCGGACGCCGGGCATAATCTTTCTGATGTCCTGGGCCTGTTGCTCGCCTGGGGTGCTGCCTACCTTGCCACACGGAGCACCAGTAGCCTTTACAGTTATGGCTATCGGCGCACTACTATTCTCGCGGCAATAACAAATGCCCTGGTACTGATCTTCGCCGCCGCTTTTATAGCGTTTGAGTCAATAGACAAGATACTAAATCCGACGGAAGTCTCGGAAATTCTCATCATCATTGTCGCAGGAATCGGCATTGCGGTGAACGCAGGTTGTGCCATGTTATTCAGGGCATCAAGTAAGGACGACCTGAACATGAAAGGCGCGTACCTCCATCTTGCTTATGACGCACTGATATCAGTAGGGGTCGTAGTCGCCGCGGCGGCCATGTATTTCACCGGATGGCTATGGCTGGATGGCGCAGTGGGTCTGCTCATTGTTGTGGTTATCATCTGGGGGACCTGGGGATTACTGATGGACAGCGTGAACATGATTCTTGATGCGGTGCCCCGACATATCGATCGCGAGGCCGTGCATAATTACCTGTTGGAAATAGACGGC
>Ga0315319_10000480_pt1 | contig 12810 bp, 9 predicted proteins | sample M1500m3416metaG_FD_203463 | JGI IMG/M metagenome (GOLD analysis project Ga0315319, IMG submission 203463) | Ammonia-oxidizing marine archaeal communities from Monterey Bay, California, United States - M1 500m 3416 | ecosystem: Environmental > Aquatic > Marine > Intertidal zone | place: USA... | reverse complement strand
TCGCTCCACTTCGTGATGATCTCGCAGCGGCCGATCTAGGTATACCGATAACGGTGGCCGCACACCCCCACGGCGATGGTGTGCTCACCGGTACACGGTTCGAGATCGTCGAACCGGACGCAACCGATGGCGCCGACCCCCACCATCATCGCCACTGGCGCGACATTCGCGAGATGCTCGACACATCGTCGCTCAGCAAAGCCGTGCGTACCCATGCAATCGGTATCTTCGAACTCCTCGCCGATGCTGAGGCTTCTGTTCATGGCAAAGACGTCGATGATGTTGCGTTCCACGAGGTCGGGAACTGGGACTCGATCGGCGACATCGTGAGTGCCGCGTGGATGATTGACCGAGCTTCCGCCGAGTCCTGGTCATGTTCATCGATTCCGGCAGGGAATGGTCGCGTCGACTCCGCACATGGCTCACTTCCGCTCCCGGCTCCAGCGACCGCCCTACTGCTACGCGGGTGTCCACTCCATGATGATGGAGTTGAGGGAGAGCGAGTCACGCCAACCGGGGCGGCAATCCTGCGCTATCTGACTCCATCCTTCGGTGCCCGCTCTACCGCAACGCTGGATCGGATCGGAACAGGTTTCGGCACGAAGCGGTTCACCGAGTTCAGCAACATCGCACGGGTGAGCACATATATCCCTCATGTATCGCCAGACGTCGAATCGATCACGGTGTGCGAATTCGAGGTCGATGATCAGACTGCTGAAGATCTGGCGGTTGCATTGGACAATCTGCGGATGGCTTCCGGCGTGCTCGACGTCGTGCAGATGCCAGTGTTCGCAAAGAAGGGAAGGATCTCGACTCATGTTCGACTCCTCGTCGAACCTGGACGATCCGAATCTGTCATCGAGATGTGCCTGAGCGAAACAACAACCATCGGGGTCCGTAGTCACGATGCCAAGCGACGAACGCTGCCTCGATCACTTCACGAGGTGACAACACCAAGCGGAGCGGTCACCGTGAAGACGGTGCAACGGCCCGATGGTCACACGACGGCCAAGGCCGACATGGATGATCTCGCGGGGACCACGGACGGCCATACGAGCCGCCAGCGGCTTCGTCGACTGGCCGAAGAGGATGCTCCGCAATGACCGCAACGCAAGCCCTGACGCGGCTCGAAACAGTGCTCACCGACATCGGCGAGGCTGGCGTGGCTGTCAGCGGCGGTGTCGACAGCATGACTCTCGCATTCGTAGCGCACCGTCTCTTTCCCGATCATGCCCGGATGTTGCATGCGATTTCACCAGCAGTCCCCCAGGACGCCACCGAACGAGTACGGCGGTACGCATCGCAGCACGGTTGGGCACTTGAAATTCTCAATGCGGGAGAGTTCGAAGATCCCGCTTACATGGCGAACCCCCATGACCGGTGTTTCCACTGCAAAACCAACCTCTACAACAGCATCGCCGCCCGCGTTCAGGGCCAAATCGTGTCGGGGGCCAATGTCGATGACCTGGGCGATTACCGACCCGGACTTCGCGCCGCCGCCGATCACGCTGTTCGTCACCCGTTTGTGGAGGCAGGCATGACAAAGGCCGATGTCAGAGCCGTCGCCGCTCATCTGGAACTCGACGACCTTGCCGAACTACCGGCCTCTCCGTGCCTCTCCAGCCGGGTTCAGACCGGTATCGCCATTGATCCCAGTGTCCTGGGTGCCATCTATCGAGTGGAGAAATGGCTTCGCGCCGAGATCGATGCCGAAACAGTGCGTTGCCGCATCCGCTCAGATGCTGTTGTGATTGAACTCGACGACCAGGCGCTGGGGGCGCTCTCCGCCGACCGCCGAATAGCGTTGGGCGAACAAGTTGGCGACCTTGTGCGGTCGAGTGGCCTCGCGCAAGTCGTGACGTTCGAGCCGTATCGCATGGGCAGCGCGTTCGTGAGACCCCAAGCATGACCTCGCATTGGGATGTGACACCCGACAGCTCACGCTCGGAGCGACTCGGCTTTGATGAGACGATCTACTGCTTGAGTAAGTCAGTTGATCAGGTCGAACGCATCGTCTCCGATGCCGCCGAAGCACAGTCTCGTCTGCTGCTCACCCGGCTGAGCGAAGACAAATTCGACGCACTCCCCGCCGAACTTCGCTCAATCGTGGACTTCGATCCGATCTCCGGTACGGGAATCCTGGGAGAGATGCCCGCCAGTACTGCTACGAGGGTTGCGGTGGTGTCGGGGGGAACATCCGACGTTCCAGTCGCTCGTGAGGCAGCGCGAACCCTCGCCTACTACGGGCATGGGTGCATTGAAATTTATGACGTTGGGGTCGCGGGCATCTGGCGGCTGATGGACCGAGTCGAAGAGATTCGAGCAATGCCGGTCGTGATCACCGTCGCCGGAATGGAAGGAACCCTTCCCACCGTGATCGGAGGCCTCGTGCCAGGCGTTGTCATTGCTATCCCCGCCTCCACGGGCTACGGCGTCGGTGCCGGCGGTATGGCCGCGCTCAACAGTGCTCTGGCAAGTTGTGCGCCCGGACTCGTGGTGGTCAACATCGACAACGGCTATGGCGCAGCGTGCGCAGCTCTTCGATTCCTCAACATGGGGGAGAACGATCCCGCCATTCTTTCGCCTTCAGAGCAGGGTGCAAATGAGGCGACCGGTGAGGGACCGGGGCAATAGAGCCGACGGTTGGTTCCATCCACGACACAGCATTGAGGCTGGCGTGGTTCGAGTGCATGACGGGCTCACAGCAACTCCGACGCGGGCCGACGCTCTCTTCCCTTAACGAAAAGAGGGAACCGACGGATGCCAGTATCGATACGCGTCGACCTCCAGGAACCCGATGCGTTCATACCACTCGCGTGCTCGGATATTGCTGTGTTCAACCTGAAGCCAAAGGTCTCTCACTCCCTGTTCACGTGCGGTGGTGACGAGGGCAGCAAGCACGATCGTTCCAACACCTTGGCCCTGCGCGTCGGTCGCTGTTCGCATGGCGAATATGCCCGCGGCGGTGCCGTCGATAACCGCCATCCCACAACCAAGCGCGCAACCATCGTCGCCCGAGACAACGGCAACCAACTTGTCGAGGGTCGTGGTCGTAATCTCAGTGACGCGGTCAGGTTCGCCCACCAGAGAATGCAGTCCAGGCGGGATGTCACAGTGAACGACGGCACGTTCGGCTTCCCCTGTGCGGACACTCTCCAACGGGGCACACATGACGACAGTCGGCTCGCTCGCTGCATAGCCCTGCGCCGAGAGCACCGGACCTAGGTCGTCAGCGGACTCGAAGATCTGGAATATCGCGCCCCGCCCTCGTTCGCGGTACCAGGATTCGACCGCTCTAATCGCTTCCTCGATCCCGAAACCCGGGTCACCGTTCGCAAGGGTGCTGTTGGCACGGCCGGTACATCCGAGCGCGGACCGCACGATCCAGTCGCGGAAATTGACCCGTTCCATGCCAGGCATGGAACGGTCGGCAAGCCTCATCAAGGCAGCAGTAGTCAACACCTCAACCCCACCCCCACTCATGCAGCGAGTCGTCGTCGATCCCAAAGTGGTGAGCCACCTCGTGCACGACAGTCACACCGATCTCATCAACCAATTGGTCGAGATCTTGGGCAACCGCACACAACGGTCGCCGATAAAGGGTGATGACGTCGGGCATGACAAGCCCTCCGTAGTCCTCACGCTCGGTCAACGGCACACCCTCGTACAGGCCAAGAAGGTCCTCGGTCAGATGGTGATCCTCGACCATAATCACGACATTGTCCATGAGCTGGCCAAGTTCTTCCGGCAATGCATCGAGCGCGTCACTGACGATGCGTTCAAACCGGCGCCGATCGATCACCTCCACCGTCGCGAGACTACTGGCATGGGAGGCGACGGGCCGACGATCGCTCGCTAGGGTCGCAGCGTGTCTGGCCGGGTCGACGACAACAGCATTCGCGGTGACGCTGCCGCGCTCATCGCCGATCTCACCGACGAGCAGCGCGACGCAGTGACCACATCGGCTTCGCCGCTCTGCATCATCGCTGGCGCGGGTTCGGGCAAGACCCGCGTCCTCACTCGCCGGATCGCATGGCAGGCGGCCACCGGCAACATCGATCCACGACATGTTCTGGCCCTCACGTTCACTCGCCGGGCGGCCGGCGAGCTTCGGCGTCGCACCCGTTCGCTCGGCCTTCGCGACCAGGTCGCGGCCGGCACCTTCCACGGCGTCGCCCTCGCCATCCTCCGCAGCCACTGGGAATCAAAGGGCCGTAAGCCGCCCGAACTCCTCCAGCGCCGAATGGCCTTCGTGGCCAAAGCGAACCCGAAACTCGACCGTGCCGTGGTCGCTGATCTTGATGCCGAGATCGGCTGGTCGCGGGCTCGAATGGTGACACCGGAGCGTTACGTCCAGGCCGCCGCTGATGCCAAGCGCCGCCCGCCTCGTAGCCCGTCGTTCACCGCCGACATCTACGCGGCCTACAACGAGGCCAAGCGAAAGCGTCGCCTGATCGACTTCGACGACATCCTGGCGCTGGCCCACGACGCCATGACGAACGACAAATCGTTCGCGGCAGCACAACACTGGCGCCACCGTCACCTTCTCGTTGACGAGTTCCAGGACGTCAACCCACTCCAGTTTGCCGTACTGCAATCATGGCTCGGCCCGGAGTCAACGCTGCTGGTTGTGGGCGACCCGAATCAGGCGATCTACGGGTGGAACGGCGCAGAACCAGACCTGCTTCGCAACATCGACCAGCACATCTCGGGCATCGCCGTGCTCCATCTCCGCACAAACTTCCGATCGAGCCCCGAGATCCTCGCCGCCGCGAGCCGAGTCCTCGACGAACCAGCCCAGCCGTCTGCTCGGCCACCGGGCGACGAGCCCACGATTCGAGAACTGGAGGGAGATGATGAGGCGGTAGCGATCGCTCGTGCCGTCCGCGGCCGACATCGCCCCGGCGCACCCTGGCGCCATCAGGCGGTCCTTGCCCGTACCAACGCCCAGCTACCTCCGCTACGAAGTGCTCTTGAAGCCGCCGGAATACCGACGCGCAGTCGTAGCGAAGGCGCACTGCTCCGTCGCCCCGAGATCATGGATCTCCTCGACGACTGGCACGGCAATCGACCCCTGAAGATGGCCATCGCAGACAGCACCGAAATCGACCCTGACCTCAGCGCTGAGCGGGCAGCGATGGTTGAGGCTTTCCTCGAACTGGCCCACGATCACCTTGCGCTCGAGAAGAACGCAACGGTCGACGACTTCCTCACCTCGCTGCGAGCCGACGATCGCGGCAATGCTGCGAACGACGGCGTCGAACTCACCACATTCCACGGAGCCAAGGGGCTGGAGTGGCCAATCGTTCACCTGGTCGGCCTCGAGGACGGACTGGTGCCGATCGCGTTTGCCAGCAACCGTGCCGCGTTCCAAGAAGAGCAGCGTCTCCTCTATGTTGCCGCCACCCGAGCGGAACGAGAACTCCATGTCTCGTGGTGTCGTCATCGAGCGATCGGCAAAAAGGTCCTGGCGCGGCCACCCTCGCCCTGGTTGTCGGCCTTTATTGCAGAGGCGCCAGCGCTACCCGACGACCGTCCGTCCTTCGCTAACATCCGCGCCAAGATCGCTGCACATGCCGACGTCGACATGGCCAAACCTGACGCCCTGCAGAGACAACTCGTGTTCGACGGCATCGTGCAATGGCGCGAGCAACAGGCCGAGAAGGCCCGAACCGCCCCGACGGGGATCCTCAGCGATCGCATACTCCATCTGCTGGCCGCCGAGCGCCCGTGCTCAATCGAAGAACTCGCCGAGATAGAAGGCATCGGATCCGTCTATGCCCGTCGCTTCGGCCTGAAAATTCTCGAGATCACCTGCCTCGACGAAAAGTAACGCCGCAGTCTGTTCCCGACTTGCTCAGTGGCTCGTGCGGAGCCGGGGTTGGGCCACGACGACAACGGTGGCATCGGAGCGTTCCAGCACCGTTTCAACCGTGTGGCCGATGAACGGGCGTCCGTCGACATTGCGAAGCTGAGCGCCCAGAACGACGAGATCGGCAGATTCAGCGGTGGCCGACTCGACCAAGACCTCGCCAGCGGACGGGCCTTCGCGCATCAGCGTGCGTGGCTCAATGCCGGCATCAACGGCTCGACCTGCAGCGAGCGCCATCATCGCATCGCCTGCACTGTGGACTGGAGCATGGGCATCGCGCCGAAAATTAAACAAGCGCGGCAGCGGACTCACCTCTCGGTTGATCACATGGGTGAGCACAACCTCGGTGCCGAGTTGGCCCGCGACGGCAAACGCCACTTCCTGGGCCGAGCGAGATGATGGCGTGCCGGTGACCGGCACGATCACCCGGCTGAACGCGGCCGGAAGCGGCCGCTCGAGACCGCGGGCACGGCGCACAATGACGACGGGGATCGTGGCATTGAGCAGCAACTCATCGACCATCGGCGAATACAGCACGCCCTCGTGACGGGCCGCCACACCAACGGCGATTACTCCATAGCCGAGCTTGGACTCCGCCACGATCGATGCGGAGATGTCGTCCTCGCGAACCTGACGGGTGTCGACCTCGCGCTCATCAAGCACGTTTCGCAGCACGTCGACGTCCGGGTACTCACCATTCGACCGGATCGACATGATCGTGGTCGGCGCTTCCTTCGGCCAGGCGAACTGGATCAATTGGGCAGCAGCAATCGATGCTGGCTCTCCCTGCGACGGCAAGAGAATGCGCGACGATTTGACCACCAGGTTCTTGCTCAGTGCCTCTTCTCGTTCGAGACGTTCCTGTTCCTCGGGAGAGCCCAGCCAATCCCGTACGGCAATGCGAAGGGTCACCGCTGCAAAAACCGATGTCACGAGCGGGACGATGATGATGACGGTGTAGGCGGTTTCGGTAAAGACTCCAAGGGACAGACCCACAGACGCGATCACGATCTCGAGCGCTCCACGGGCGTTAAGGCCCGCACCGAGCGCAGCGGCGGCTCGAGAGCTTTGGCCAGCAAGGCGCCCGCCGATGTAGGCACCGACGAACTTGGCCACGATCGCGACGGCGATGACAACCAACGCCCAGGCGAGTGCCTCACCCTTCAACAAGCCCAGGTCCACGCGAAGACCGGCCGTGGCGAAGAAGATCGGCGCCAAGAACGTGCCGGTCAGCGACTCGATGTGATGCAGGACATCGTGCTGTTGGAACCGCGAGCGGTGAAGCACCACACCGGCGACGAATGCGCCGAGGACCGCCTCGATCCCGAGGGCCTGGGTGGCAACGCCGTATACGAGCATGGTGAAGACAACGACGGTCATCGCTCCTTCGACATTGGGACCGTCGCGACGCACCCAACGAAGTGCTCGATCGACAACGCGTTGGCCAACGGTCATTGCGAGGGCAAGGAAAATCGCCAAGCCGATGACCGTCCTGAGGACATTCTGGATCGACACCTCTCCGGACACGGCGAAGCCGGCAAAGACGGCGAGCATCACCCAACCGACCACATCGTTCGCCATCCCCGCAGCGACTGTGATCTGGCCGAAGTCGCGCCGCATCAACCCAAGTTCACTGAGGATCTTGGCGATGACCGCCAGAGCTGAGACGGACAGCGCTGCTGCAACAAAGAGAGCGAAAACGGTGCGGTCGCTCTCTACGCCGATGAAAGAATCGGGAAGAGAGAAACCGACGATCAAGCCACCAATCAGCGGCACGACGAGTGAGAACCCGGTGACCAGCATCGCGGCGCGACCAAGTCGTCTGATCAAGCCGAGGTCGGTCTCAAACCCGGCGGTGACCAACAGCAGCGCTACGCCAATCCAACTCACTGCCAGCAGGGCGCCCGAGGAGATCTCATGCTCGGGTAAGAACCAGTGGAACCCGCTCGGCCAAACGCGGCCAAATATCGACGGGCCAAGGATCACCCCAGCCGCCAACTGGCCGATCACCGACGGAAGGTTGATCCTCCGCATGATTTCGCCGCACACCCGGGCGAAGACCAAAAGAACGAGCAGTTGGGTCCAGAAAACGAGCAGTTGGTGCTCGTCAAGGGGCGTTAACATCGAGTCAGTGTGGCGTAAATTTGGCTGAAACGCTCATCGCACCAGTTCGAGCACGACCGGAGCATGATCGCTCGGCGGATCGTCCTTGGGTCCCTTTCGCTCGTTGCGGTCAACGACAACGAGTCGCGCCTCATCGGCGACAGACCTGGTTGTCATCAGTAGATCAATCCTCATGCCCTGCTTCTTGTGAAAGGCGCCGCCGCGATAGTCCCACCACGAATAGAGCCCGCCATCATCATGATGTTCACGAAAGACGTCTACGAGACCCCACTGTTCGAGCGCAGTGAGGCGGTCCCGTTCTGCCTGGCTCACGTGGGTCTGCCCCTCGAGCTTGGTCGGGTTCCAGACATCACGATCGTCGGGAGCGATGTTGTAGTCACCACACACGACGACGTCGTCGCCCGGGTCACACTGCCCATCGAGATCGGCGACCAGCCGATCAAGCCAGCGCAGCTTGTACTGATAGTGATCATCGTCAAGGGAACGACCGTTGGGGACGTAGCAGCTCGCCACACGGACGCCACCACACGTCGCCCAAGCAATACGCGCATCAGTATCGGGCTCAGCGTCGTCACCAAAGCCGCTGATCGGGTCTTCAATTCCGACCCGGCTCAAGATAGCGACCCCATTCCAGCGGCCTTCACCATGGTGAAGGGTCTCATAACCCATCGACTGGAAGGCCATGGCCGGAAACGCGTCGTCGGAAAGCTTGGTCTCCTGGAGGCACAGGACATCGGGTTCAAAGGCTTCAAGCCAGCGCTCGACACGTCCGAGTCGGGCATTCAGGGAGTTGACATTCCAAGTCACGATCCGCACGTCGGCGACCTTACTGAATAGTGACGACCTTCATACACGCCGGACCCGGAGATGAGAGGCCGCGGCCTTCTATGCTGGTTCGTGATGACGAACTCTGGTCCTGCTAGCGACCTCGGGCCAAATGCCTGGATGGTCGACGAGATGCGGTTGCAGTGGGACACCGACCCCAACTCGGTCGACCCCGCCTGGCGTGCGATGTTCGAAGCCGAGTTTCCCGGCATTTGGCCCGAGGTCGTCCCGGAGAGCTCAAATATCGAAGCAACATCGGTCGTCGTCTCACCACAGCCGGTGACGACGTCCCCGCCTCCCCCACCCGCTCCACGGGCACCGACCCCAGCGGCCGCAGCCGCGCCGACACTCGCAGCCGATCCCCGGCCAGCCAACCACGAGCCGATCCGCGGCGCGAGTGCCCGCATCGTCACCAACATGGAAGCAAGCCTCGACGTCCCCACCGCCACCAGCTTTCGCCAGGTGCCGGCCAAGCTTCTTGAGGTCAACCGCAAGGTTGTCAACGGCTACCTCAGCCGCAAACAGGGTGGCAAGATCTCGTTCACCCACATGATTGGTTACGCCGTTGTGCGGGCCATCGCCGACTCGATTCCGGCAATGAACAACACGTACACCACCGACGACAACGACAAACCCGTCCTTATCCGCAACGAACACGTCGGCCTTGGTATCGCCGTCGACCTCCAAAAGAGTGACGGCTCACGCACGCTCATGGTGCCGTGCATCAGGGATGCCGACACGCTCGACTTCCGCGAGTTCGTGGATCGCTACGAGTCGCTGATCAGCAAGGTTCGCCGCGGCGACCTCAGCCCCGATGACTTCTCCGGCACCACTGTCAGCCTCACCAACCCGGGCACAATCGGCACCCTCCAATCGGTCCCTCGGCTGATGCAGGGCCAAGGCCTGATCGTCGGTGTTGGCTCGATCGCATTCCCCGCCGAGTATCAGGCCGCCGACCCGGAAATGCTCGCCAACCTCGGTGTCTCGAAAGTGATCAGCCTCACCTCGACCTACGACCACCGAGTCATCCAAGGTGCCGAGTCCGGCATGTTCTTGAAGAAAGTCCACGAGTTACTGCTCGGCGAGGACAACTTCTACGTCGACATCTTCCGAGCCATGGGCGTGCCATACGAGGCCGTGAAATGGCGTCGTGACGTCAACCCGGTCGATCGCGAAGCCTCGCTGATGGAGAAGCAGGCCAAGGTCAATCAACTCATCAACATGCACCGTGTGCGTGGTCACCTCATAGCGGATCTCGATCCGCTGCAGGTCAAAGAGCCGAAGATGCACGCTGAGCTCGATCCCGCGACCTACGGCCTCACGATCTGGGACCTCGACCGCGTGTTTCTCACTGGCAGCGAGACCGGCATCTATGCCCAGGTCGCGGGCAATGCAAAGATGCCGCTGGGCGACATGCTCGGTGTGCTGCGCGACGCGTACTGCCGCACCGTTGGTGTCGAGTACATGCACATCCAGGAGCCGACAGAAAAGCGCTGGATGCAAGAGAAGCTCGAGGGGGCGGATCGCACGATCACGTCCGATGAGCAACTCCATGTCCTTGGGCGCCTCAACGCGGCCGAAGCGCTCGAGACGTTCCTCGGCACGAAGTACGTCGGACAGAAGCGATTCGGTATCGAGGGGTGCGAATCCGCAATCCCGCTGCTCGACGCACTTCTCGGCGCAGCCGCCGACGCGGGCATGGCCGAAGCGATCATGGGCATGGCCCATCGCGGTCGCCTCAACGTGCTTGTCAACATCGTCGGCAAGACCCACGCCCAACTCTTCGACGAGTTCGAGGGCGGCACCATCTCAGAGATGACGCAGGGCTCTGGTGATGTGAAGTACCACCTGGGCCAGACCGGCATGTTCGTTAGCCGCAATGGCAACGAGCTACCGATCGAACTGGCGGCCAACCCATCACACCTCGAAGCCGTGAACCCGGTGGTTCTCGGCATGGCCCGAGCCCGAATGGATGCCATCGATCCGGAGGAAGGCCTCGGGTCCTACCCAGTCCTGCCGTTGTTGCTCCACGGCGACGCAGCCTTCGCCGGTCAGGGTGTTGTCGCTGAGACGCTCAACCTGTCGCAGATCCGCGGCTACCGCGTCGGCGGCACCGTGCACGTCATCATCAACAACCAGGTGGGCTTCACCAGCACGCCCGATGTCGCCCGCTCCTCGGAGTACTCCACCGACGTGGCCAAGATGATCCAGGCACCGATTTTCCATGTGAACGGTGATGATCCCGAGGCATGCGTGCGCGTCGCCCGGCTCGCCTTCGAGTACCGCCAGAGGTTCAACAAGGACGTGGTGATCGACATGATCGGCTACCGCCGTCACGGTCACAACGAGGGCGACGATCCGAGTTACACCCTTCCGGAGATGTATCGCCGTATCGACGCTCGCCCATCAGTTCGGACGCAATACACGGCTGCCCTGGTCAAGCGAAACGACATCACCTCCGAAGAAGAAGAGAGCACACTCGCCGACTTCAAATCCCGCCTTCAGCTCGCGCTCGACGAGACTCGTGGCACCACCGATGATCCCGATGCCAGAGCACAGCCCCCAGCCGAGAGCGAGGGGGTGCGACCGCACCTACGCACATCGATTGACGAGGCAACTCTGTCGCACGTCTACCACGCGCTGTCGACGCGCCCTGAGGGTTTCACAACGCACCCGAAGCTGGCCCAACAGTTCGTAACGCGGGACAAGATGTTCGAGGGCGGCGAGATCGACTGGGCTCTGGGCGAGGCCATAGCCTTCGGCTCGCTGCTGCTCGAAGGAACATCAATTCGGCTCGCCGGTCAGGACTCACGTCGCGGCACGTTCAGTCACCGTCATTCAACGCTCGTGGACTACGAGACCGGATCCGAATTTCAGCCCCTCGGGAGTCTCGCGGAAGGCGACACGAATCTCTGGATCTACGACTCGCTGCTGTCGGAATACGCCGCTCTCGGATTCGAGTACGGCTACTCCATCGTCAACGAGGAAGCGCTCGTCATCTGGGAGGCGCAGTTCGGCGACTTCGCCAATGGTGCCCAGATCATCATCGATCAGTTTCTCGTAGCGGCAAAAGACAAGTGGGAACAGGAATGCGGCCTCACACTGCTTCTCCCTCACGGCTTCGAGGGCCAAGGGCCCGAGCACTCGTCGGCGCGTATCGAGCGATTCCTGCTTCTCGCGGCTGAAGACAACATGCAGGTGGTCAACGCCACAACCGCTGCTCAGTTCTTTCACGTACTGCGACGCCAGACAATGCAGTCGACACGGTCCCCGCTGATTGTCTTCACTCCGAAGTCGTTGCTACGGGCAAAGCAGTCTCGATCGTTCGTAACCGATCTCCTGTCCGGCACCTTCGAAGAGCTCTTGAGCGACCGCAACCCACCCCCGGCTGACGAGGTCCAGCGAGTGATTCTCTGCTCCGGCAAGGTGGCGTTCGATCTGATGGCCGAGCGCGACGCACGCAGCGCGCCAGCAGCCGTGGTGCGGGTTGAGCAGCTCTATCCGTGGCCGTTCGCTGCTGTGGCCCATGAGCTCGAGAAATACCCGAACGCTCGCGAGCTCATGTGGGTTCAGGAAGAGCCCGAGAACATGGGTCCGTGGAATTCGATCAAGGGCCGTCTCTACGAGGCGCACGAGACCACGCACTCGATCCGTCGCGCGAGCCGCTTCGAGTCGGGTTCTCCGGCCTGCGGTAGCGGCCGCGTTCACGCCCAAGAACACGCCCAACTCATGAACGAAGCGTTGACCTTCTAGTAGGTCACGCTGGGGACAGACCCCAACGTCGGCGAGGAGAAGCAACTCGCCATCACGATGGTGGCGCACGTCGACAACATCGACCAGCACTGCGCCGTATCCGGGTTACCTCGTAGAACGATCTTGGTGACGTATTCCGTCATCCGCTCAGAGCGATCCCCAAGATCATTTCCAGTTCAGCGAGCGCATCCGCTGGATCGACAACCTTAATCGTCTGCATCCCCATGGCCTTGGCC
>Ga0315319_10000477_pt1 | contig 12885 bp, 13 predicted proteins | sample M1500m3416metaG_FD_203463 | JGI IMG/M metagenome (GOLD analysis project Ga0315319, IMG submission 203463) | Ammonia-oxidizing marine archaeal communities from Monterey Bay, California, United States - M1 500m 3416 | ecosystem: Environmental > Aquatic > Marine > Intertidal zone | place: USA... | reverse complement strand
TATATTGGATAGAAAATTTGGAAGAATATATGTAGATATTGTTGGAATAACCCCGATAGCGATTTCAGACTCGAAAAAATCTAACTTTGAAGTGCTTACCAATACATTCATTTCTGCCAAAACCGATATCGCTTGCTGAGTGATCCGATTTCCGGCTGATGTAAAGCGAACCTTTTTGTTGTCTCTCTCAACCAACTGCACTTGAAGGTCGTTCTCGAGTTTTGAAATACCAGCGCTAAAGGTTGAAGCACTAACAAAACACTCTTTTGCAGCATTTGAAAAGTGATTCGTTTTTTTTAGTGCAACGAGGTACTGTAAATTTTTAATTGAAGGAGTCATCTTATATTCGTTTTTTACGAACATTATATACAGTATTATTCAATTTAACTTTATATAAATGAGTGGTATGATGATGGCTCATTTAAAATATCGGAGGATAAAAATGAATTTAAGTGGAAGTAAAACTGAACAATCTTTAAAGGATGCGTTTGCTGGAGAATCTCAAGCGAATAGACGTTACTTATATTTTGCAAATCAATGTGACGTTCTTGGAGAACCAGATATGGCTGCTCTTTTCAGGTCAACTGCCGAAGGTGAAACGGGCCATGCGCATGGCCATATGGAGCACTTAATTGAGGGTGGAGTAGGTGATCCTGGTACTGACATGCCAGCTAAGGAAGTCAAAGATATGCTTGCAAGTGCGGTTCATGGAGAAACACATGAGTATACTGATATGTACCCAGGTATGGCTAAAACGGCAAGAGAAGAGGGATTTGATGAAATTGCTGATTGGTTTGAAACTTTAGCGAAAGCTGAACGTTCTCATGCTAACCGTTATCAAAAAGCTTTAGATAGTATTTAAAGCCTCTGCTACCGTAGATTTTGTCTATGGTAGCAATAACTCCTAATAAATATGTCTAAATTCAAAGAAGGCAATTTAGAGGCTCCAACTCGCCATCCTCTAAATTGGAAAGATAAAGATTTTTATGATGAAGATTCTCTCAATAACGAGCTTGAGAGGGTATTTGATATTTGTCATGGCTGTAGACGCTGTGTCAGTTTATGTAAGTCTTTTCCAACACTATTTGACTTAATTGATGAATCTGAAACTTTTGAAGTTGATGGTGTTGATAAGTCTGATTATAAAAAAGTTGTTGATCAATGCTACCTGTGTGATTTGTGCTACATGTCGAAATGCCCTTATGTGCCGCCGCATGACTGGAATGTTGATTTTCCACATCTTATGCTCAGAGCGAAAGCCATTCAATTCAAAAAGGGCGAAACGAAGTTATCTCATAAAGTGTTAACATCGCCACAAAAGGTTGGCTCAATTGCATCAAAGCCAATCATATCGCCTTTAGTTAACTGGTCAAATAAAAACAAAACCCTCAGAAAGGTCACTCAAAAAGTACTCGGCGTTCATGAGAATGCAGTTATTCCAACATATCACTCTAAGAGATTGTCAAAGCTCTTTGTTGAAAAGAGCACTGATAGTCAATTCAAGGTGGCAATTTTTGGAACCTGCTATGGTGAATATAATGACCCTAAGACTGTCATTGATTTAGTCGATGTTTTGAGACATAACAATGTTGAAGTGAAGCTGATCAAAAAGACTCAGTGTTGCGGAATGCCTAAAATGGAGCTTGGAGATCTTGACTCAGTTGTCAAGTATGCCAATGTGAATATTGATCCATTAATTGAGTTGGTAAGAGATGGTTACAAACTTATTGCCCCCATACCATCTTGTGTCTTAATGTTTAAAAATGAACTGCCAATGATATTGCATGAAAATGACGATATAAAAGCTATTTCTGATGCATTTTTTGATCCCTTTGAATACTTATCACTGCTCATAAAAAATAATCATTTTGATGATAAATTTAAGGCAATTGATAAAGAGATTCTTTATCAAGTAGCCTGCCATCAAAGAGTTCAAAATATCGGGTCACATACAAAAAAAATTCTTGGTTTAATTCCTGATTTAGACGTCAATATTGCTGAAAGATGCTCAGGCCATGATGGCACCTATGGAGTTAGAAAAGAAACGCACACTTACTCGGTAAAGATTGGTATGCCAGTTGCGAAAAAAATTACCGATAGTACTGACCTTGTTGTCAGTGATTGCGTCATGGCAGGCAACCATGTTGCACATATTGCCTCACAAGAGATAGACTCTATTCATCCAATTAGTTTGGTGAAGTTGGCTTATGATTTATAAACAAAATTTGAGGAAATAATTATGCTAGAAAGACAAGACCTATTAACTCTTGAAGAGTATGCTGAAAAGCGTTCATCTATTCGTAAGGAAGCAATCCAAGTTAAAAGGCTTAGAGAAGTTCGTCTTGGCGATCACATCAGAATGATATTTGAAAACAAGCAAACAGTACAGTATCACATTCAAGAAATGCTTCGAATAGAGAAAATTTTTGAATCAAGTGAGATTCAAGACGAGCTGGATGTATACAACGCTCTTGTACCCGACGGCGCCAATCTAAAAGCCACAATGATGATTGAGTATACTGACGTTGCTGAGCGCATAGTCGCACTATCAAAACTCATTGGCGTTGAAAAAAGTATTTATTTCCAAGTAGGCGATCATGAAAAAATCTCCCCAGTTTGTAACGAAGACTTACAGAGAGAGACCGACGTTAAAACCTCAGCGGTCCACTTTATGCGATTTGAGTTTACCCAGGAGATGATTAATGATTTCATTTCAGGGGGAACTGTAAAGGTTGGATCTACGCATCCAAATTATGATTATGAAATGATCCTTGATACGGAATCACAGAAAGTTTTAAGTGGCGATTTTACAGGCTAGAATTTTTAAGTTAAGCCTCAGACATTTCGCCTATTGATTCCATGGCCATAAGGGTATCGTTGACATAATACATCCTCAATTTGTCTCTTTCCCAAGGCGGAATGTTTGAACTCTGAAGTATTTTTTTAAGAGAGCTCGAGTGCTTCTTACCCTTGAGCCTGACTCTTTGACCGTCTTTACGAAAACCAATTTTAAAATTAGAATGATCTTTTAGTTTGTTGTAGAGGGGGCAGTCTTCTTTAGATCTTTCAGACTCGCTATCAAAAAAGTATAACTCATTGTTATATCTTCTGACTTGATAGAGATGCCATTTTAAAATTACTTTGGCATCATTCTTCGCAGTCAGTACAGAAATGAGTTCAGTTAACACTTTATTGGAAGGCATCAAAAAGTCTCTTTGAGCAATGTAATACCTCAGTATATTTGCAATTCTCCTGTGTGGGAGCTGACATAAAGGCAGTACTTGAATTCTTTGATTAAGGATAAGATTAAATTTTTCGATATCAATTTCAGCAAGATCATGCATCAGTTTTAATGCTTCAGACTGATGATAAGCGCTCCTAGAAATATTTTTTATGAGTCCATCAAAGCCTGATTCAAGTTGAGGGATAAGCTCTAATCTGAGTAGGTTTCTTTTAAAATTTATATTATTATTGCTATCATCTTCCACCCAATCCAGACTGTATTTTGATGCATAGTCAATAATCAACTGTTTAGAGATATTTAAGAAAGGACGATATAAAAATGAGTCAGCGAAGCTCTTCATTTTGGGCATAGAGGCCAGACCTGCTACCCCGCTTCCTCTAAATAGTTGAAGTAAAAAGGTCTCAGATTGATCTTCCTGATGATGCGCGGTACAAAGAATTTCATTTTTAGATAATTCTGATTTTAGTGAAAGATAGCGTTTTTTACGTGCATTTTCTTCGATGTTAGACGAATTTGTAACGTTAATATCTATGCTTTTATACGCAATATCTTGTTTTTGACATAGTTCTTTACAGAATAAAGACCAGTCTTCGCTGTGCTCTGAAAGGTTGTGATTGATATGGATTGCCCTAATATTGCCAGGGTAATGAGAGTTTAAGAAATGGAGCAGGACCACTGAGTCGATACCTCCACTCAAGGCAATGACAATATTTTTGTCTAATAGGAAAGGATCTTTATTCGCTAAATCTTCCAAAGCCAAGTAATTTTTCTTGCCTATCTTCTAGTAGTTTCTCAATAGGTAAATCAGTTAGATTTTTAAGCTCTTTGATGAGTGCTTTTTTTAGAAATTTAGAGGCTTTATCAGGATCTCTATGAATTCCGCCCAATGGCTCAGGGATCACCTTTTCAATTAACTTATTTTTTTTCAAATGCTTACTGGTTAGCTTAAGAGACTCTGCTGCTATTGGAGCTTTAGATGCATCTTTGTATAATATAGAGGCGCAACCCTCGGGTGAGATGACTGAGTAAATGCTATACTCAAACATCATCATCGTGTCGCAAAGGCCAATAGCAAGTGCCCCGCCCGAGCCACCTTCACCGATCACAACAGATAGAATTGGTGTTTTTAAAGTCGACATTTCGAATAAGTTTTTCGCAATTGCTTCACTCTGTCCTCTCTCCTCTGCACCAATACCAGGATAAGCGCCTGGGGTATCTATAAAAGTAATGACAGGCAAGCCAAACTTCTCAGCCATTTTCATGAGTCTGAGTGCTTTTCGGTAACCTTCAGGTCTAGTCATTCCAAAATTGTGATAAATTTTTTCTTTGGTAGATCGACCTTTTTGTTGACCAAGAAACATAAATGTTAGGTCATCTATTTTTGCAATGCCGCCAATCAATGAGTGATCATTTGCAAAGTTACGATCTCCACATAGTTCAGTAAATTCATCAAAAATGCTGTCTATATAGTCTAAGGTATATAGTCTTTGAGGGTGCCGAGCTAATTGCGAGATTTGCCAATCAGTGAGTGACGAAAAAATTTTCTTTGTTAGGAGTTCACTTTTTGATTTAAGCGAATCCATCTCTTTGGCAATATCGACATCATCCTTAATGCTTTCAAGGGCATCAATTTTGTCTTCCAGCTCTGCGATTGGTTGTTCAAAGTCTAAATAGTTTAAGTTCATTTAATGCACTTATTGTGAAAGGAAATTTAATGATAATTATAGCAGATGCAATGTTTATAATCTTGCAATGGATTTGCTTACCTTACTTTCCCTTGTGATTGCGACATTTGTTTATGCCGTTTCTCCTGGGCCTGGGCTATTTGCTGTTTTAGCAATATCTACTCGTTTTGGCCCAATCCCAGCTATTTGGCTTTCTCTTGGACACACTATTGGAGATATTGTTTATGTGGCACTTGCTATGCTTGCTCTCAACGCGCTCGCTGAGTTAATTAGTGGTAGCATGCTTTATGTAAAGATTTTTGGCGCATCCTATTTAATATATATTGGTTATCAGCAATTTCGATCAAAAGGAATTAGCTTTGAAAAGTCTAACGATAAGAAGTCTATATTCAAACTTTTTGTAGCAGGATTTGTTGTCGGAGTCACCAATCCAAAGACAATAATTTTTTACTTATCCTTTCTACCAATTTTTGTGGATCTGAATAATTTGACTTTAAGGACAGAACTTCAAGTAATAATAGCAATCGGACTTACAGTTTTTTTTGTTTTGAGCTTGGCAAATTTAATGGGCATGAGACTAAGAAAATATATTGAAAATCCAGACGCTATTAAAAGAATCAATCAAGTAACAGGTATAACGATGATCTTTGTTGGTTTTTTTGTGGCACTTTATTAAATAAAAAGGGATGTAGATGTTCCAATCTGAAAAATCAATGACACTGATAATGCTTCTTGTTCCTTTTGTTTGGGCTTTGTCAGGCGTCTCTGCAAAATACTTATCTTTTTACATCAGCGAAGATGAAGTCGTTGTTTATCGTTTTTTTCTTTCAGCACTTTCTACCCTCACTTTACTTCTTTGGATGAAGATCCCATTGAAAATTAGTCTGAAGAATTTTGTTATATGTATCTTGCTTGCATTCTTTCTGATTGGAAACTACAGAACTTACTTTATGGGAATGCAGAGGGGTGCGGTTGGTTTAGGCGCGGCTCTGGTAACCGTTTTGATTCCAATTTTTGTCTATGTCATGATGATTTTTTCTAAAAAATCTAAACCTGTTTTAAAGGATTGGCTCGCACTGTCAATTGGAGCAATAGGCGTTGCTTTAATGCTTGATATAGAACAAATGAATCTCGATAAACTCGTAAGCGGGGGCAATATCTATTTTGTATTGGCAGGTCTAACCTATGCAATGTTTACAGTGGCTGCCTCTTACATGAGAAATATTCATGTCTTGACCATTAACTTTTACGTCTGTCTTATAGGTTTTGTTATTGATTGGAATTTATCATATGATAGTAACCATCTGTTCACATTAGGAACTATGGATTATATATTTTGGGTTAATATCTTTTTCGTATCATTTATTGCTGGAACTGCAATAACAGCACTCTACTATATGGGCATTCAAATTATTGGCTCTAAAAAGAGTTCCGCTTTTAGTATATTAACTCCATTCTTTGCAATCGCATTGGGCGCAATTTTCTTTGAAGAAATGATTACTATAAAAAATGCTATTGGGATTTTAATGGCCGTTTCGGCTCTCGCTTTCCTTAACGACTTGAAGATAAAAAATATGATTCCTTTTCGATAATTATGGGCAGCGATAAATTATGGAAATAAATATTTTTTTAGTCCTTGGCTTTACTCTTTTCATTTTTGCAGTGACCCCTGGTCCTGGGACTTTAGCACTTCTCTCTATTTCTACTTCAAGAGGTCTAGCCTCAGCAATATTCTTTTCAATTGGAATGACGCTGGGTGATTTGTCTTATTTAACCATTGTCATTTTTTCTTTAAATGCTCTTGCTGATTTGATTACACCTGTTACAAATGCGGTCCAATATTTTGGTGCCTGCTATTTATTTTATTTGGGTTACTCTCAGTGGAGGGCTGGAAAATTCAGTATGGATAATGACATTTCAGCTCAATCTCATTTGAAAGAACTTCTGATGGGTTTTCTCTTAGCTGGAACTAATCCAAAGGTGATGATTTTTTATTTATCTGTCCTTCCATCTCTAATCGATCTCAATCAGGTGAGTTTATCTTATGGACTGAAAATCGTAGCTACTGTTGCTATTTCACTGTTATTTGGTTTATTATTTATTGGTATTCTAGGAAAAAAATTAAGGCAACTAATAAGTAGTGAGAAAATGGCCTTAAGAGTAAACAGGATTTTTGGAGTAATAATGATTGGTGTTGGGTTTAGCCTTTTTTATTTCTAGAGTGCGGGGAGCCCTTCTTTGCCTCTCGGATATATGTATATACCCTCCCTCACACTTCAAGCGAATGCGATTTGCTAAATAGCGAACAAAAACTACTTTAAATTATATTACTTCCTTCCAAAAGCTAAGCAAACTTTATTAGAGATAGACATTAGGGCTTCTAAAAAGCTTTCAATATTATCGTCAGTGAATCTAGTTGTAAGGCCTGACAATGAGATTACTCCAATAAGTTCACTATCACGTCCCAAAATAGGAACTGTAATACCTGCAATATCAGGGTCACGCTCTCCATGACTAATAAGGATTGGCGAACGTTTTAGCTGCTGTGGAAGTGGGACTAACCACCATTGACTCATCTATGGGAGGTATTGGCGGATGCCCAGCAGCCCCAGGTGCCAGCGGTAATATTGTTACTGAGGATTTGGTTTTCTTGCTAGAGGCAATGGGGCTAAAAACAGGTATTGATTTTGATAAGCTCATGGCCGCTAGAAATGTCGTTGCAACAGCTCTACCAGATGTTGAATTGTATGGTTTTACACCGGATGCTGGCTTACCTCTTAGCTAATAACCCTTAAACTAATTGGCTATCAGCATCTATATCACGAGACAATAAATCTGTCATGATTGCTGTTCTCATTTCATCAGAATAATCAAACCAATCAAAAATTTCATTCATGTGACGTTTACAACCCAAACAGAAGTTATCTTTGTTATATTTACAAATACTTACACATGGGCTTTTTATTTGCTTTAACCTTTCTTGCTCACTCATGATGTGTATAAAATTTTTGTAATTTGAAAGTATTTTAGTGTAGTTATTATTTACGAACGAAGTTTTTTATTGTCGTTATCATAAGCCGCTTTCATAGAGACATGGCATTTTCGACTTCCCAGAGAAGTTTCTACTCTCAGCGCCTTTCCTTCAAAGCAGTGACTCGGATTGAGGTATGCAAATGCGACACTATGACCAACCCTATAGCCATAGGCACCACTGGTAATGATTCCACTAAGTTTTTCACCATCAAACACAGCCTCATTTCCAAAACACTCTGCTGGAATCTCATCATCAAAGATCAGATAGGCTAGCTGAGTTTCCACCCCTTTTGATTGGCGTTCTTTGATATTATCAGAGCCAATAAAATTACGACTCAGATCTAAGAACCTATCCATTCCTGCTTCGAGCGCTGAAATCTCTTCGGTAAACTCAGCGCCATATGCTCTATACATTTTCTCAAGTCTCATACTGTTAAAAGCCTGACCACCAAAATCTCTTAAGCCGAAAGGTGAACCCATTTCACATAAAGATTCATAGATAGAGATTAGCTGCCAACTAGGCATATGTAACTCCCATCCCAACTCTCCAGCATAAGAAACGCGCATTGCAAAAACGTCTGCTGAGTCGATTTTAATTGTTTTACAACTTAACCAGGAAAACCCACTATTGCTGAGATCTTCTTGGGTGCATTGGCTTAAAATATTTCTGGCTTCAGGGCCAGTCAATAAAAGCCCGCCCCATTCCTCAGTTAAGTTTTCAATCGTTACATCGAGTTCACCGACGTGCCATTCAAGCCACTGATAATCTTTGACTTCAGATCCAATGGCGCCCATTAATAGAAATTCTTCTTGACTAATACGACTAATCGTTTGCTCGGCCCTTATTCCTCCTTTCGAAGCATGAAAAAGTGTCAAACCAATTCTTCCATCCTTTGCAGGCAGTTTGTTGCAAGACAATTTGTCAAGAAAATCAAAGGCATCTTTACCAGTGATTCTAAATTTTGCTGTGCCACTGATGTCCGTAACGCCGCAAGAGTCTTGAACTGCTTTGCACTCCTCTTTGATGGCTTCATGTGCTTCAGTGTGAGCCCAGGATAAGGTTTCACCCCTGATCTCATCTGTTGCAAACCAAGATGGCTTTTCAAAGCCTGTATTGACTGTATGAATTGCGCCTTTTTGAGCTAATACTGTGTGCAGAGGGCTCACCCTTATAGGCCTTCCATGTGGGCGATTATCATTGGGCGCCGCGTAGGCATACATGCGTTCGTAGGACTCAATAGCCCTAGTTGTGCAGTAATTTTTATCTGCCCATGTGTCAAATCGACGACTATCAAGAGATGACATATTGAGCTCTGTTTGACCATGAACCATCCACTGCGCTAAATACTTTCCTATTCCGCCTTGGGCAATACCAATACTTGCACCACAAAGATTCCAAAAGTTTTTGAGACCTTTCGCGGGTCCAACAAGAAGATTATCATCAGGTGTGTGAGTAATGAGGCCATTGATCACTGTGCTAATTCCTACCTCCTTGAAGAGAGGAAAAATATCCATGCATCTTTCCAGCCAAGGCATCAGTCTTTCTAAGTCCCCTTCAAAGAGTTCTCTGTCAAATGACCAGTCGACGCCTTCCAGAGCCCATGGCTTAGAGCCTCTGGTTTCGTAAGGACCAATTAAGAAGCCACTTCCTTCTTGCCTAATATAGGAGGCTGCAATTGAATCTCGAGTCACCGGAAGTTCTTTAGAAAGCGCTGCAATATCTGGGTGGCTATCGGTTATCAAGTACTGATGCTGAAGATTGACTAAAGGAACATATGACCCAACCATCGCCCCAACTTGGGGTGAAAAACAACCGCCAGCATTGACGACGTGCTGAGCAATAATATTTCCTTGCTCTGTTATGACTTCGTATTCTCCAGAAGGAAGAATATTAATATCAGTGACTCTGTTAAAGTTACTCACTTTTGCGCCAGCTTTCTTAGCAAGTTGGGCTAATTGAGTGACAACCGTTGTGGGGTCAATATGACCATCATTTGGGGTGTATAAGATGTTTCTTGCACTGCTAAAATCCATCATTGGATTGATGATTGATGCTTCTTCTTTTGAAACAAAATGCATTTCACAGCCAATATGGTTTGCGCGACTGATTATATTATTAAACCATTGTTCCTCGACCTCAGTATGACCGACTCGTAGAGATCCTGTTTTATGAAATGATGAAGGGAGTCCTGTTTTTTCAGGAAGAATTTCGTCATACAACTTTATGGTGTACTCATGGATATTAGAGAGCGTATGGTTTCCGTTAAAGTTTGGACATAGACCGGCAGCGTGCCAGGTAGAGCCACTTGTTAGCTCACCTTTTTCAATTAAAACAACATCTGTCCAGCCCTCTAGACCTAGGTGATACATTAGGTTAACTCCTAATGACCCACCGCCAATGATTACAACTTGTGCATGTGACTTCATATTAATGACCTTTTCTATAGAGGTTTGCGACCAATCTCTTTTCTAGTTAATTTAATATTGAACGTATCACGTATTTTTTTATCTACTGCATCGCTGACATGATCTGGAAAATATTCTGACAATATTTCTTTTTTTTGTTCAATTGCTTTTTCTAAAATAATGGGTTTTCCCATATCTGCCCAATCATTAGGACTGTCTCTATCGCTGAGCTCGGGGTAGATGTATTCACTTTGCATAACATCAATAGTTTGATCTGAGCCAAGATAGTGAGCCTTGTCATTTAAACAAACATCTTTAATGGTTTCAAAGCAAAGCGACTCTTCACTTTCGTCACTAAATCCTTTTGTCATCCTCATAGAGGCGCCCAGTAAATCATTGTCCAAAAGCAAACTTTCTGGACATGTTCCAAGGAGGCTTGCATACATTCCTGCAGACTCATAAATAATATTCGCGCCGGCGATTGCAGTCACGGCATGCGTTGAAGCCCTCTCAGATCCAGCCTGAAAGTCAGGAAATTTTGAGTCTGTCATCCCTGCTGGCGTCCCAGTTGGAAGATTTAAGTGGTTGCCCATTTGGGCACAAGCTGCAGATATTAAGCCTTGCTCTGGTGAGCCGCCACACATTGAGCCAGTTCTCAGGTCGGACACAAATGGCCAAGTACCAAGGATTGCAGGGGCGCCTGGTTTAATTGCATTGACATAAACCAATCCGCCAAGACATTCAGCCCAGGCTTGCGATACTACTCCAGGCAGTAATGGGGGCGCAGTAGCACCCGCCTGACCAGCAGAAAGAAGTAATATTGGCATACCTCCCTCAACGCCGACACGAAGACACTCTAACGACTCTTCTGCAAATTTCATTGGTGGGACTACGTGACAATTACTCATACTTATAAAAGGCCTTTCTCTCCACTTTTCTTCACTTCCAGCAATAATATGGAGCATTTCAAGGGCATCGGTTACATGTTTAGATTCAGTAAAGCTAACACCTGCATGTTTTTCGGTGCCCATTGCTACGCAATAGACTGAGTTTTGATCCATCTCGCGAGGACTGGCAATATCTCTTAGAACGCACGTGCGTTGAAACATATGAATATGCTCACATTTGTCAGCTATCCTTGCCATGTCATACAAGTCTTGACTTTCAGACTCTCTGTATTCGTTATTTTCAGGATCTGCAATGAGAACTGCTGCACCAGCGGTTGAAAAATGAACCCTTGAGCCGCTAAGATCTAGATCATGCTTTGGTGACTGACCAAATAGAGTCAAATTTTGTTGAGATAGATTGATTGCCTTATCAACAACCTCTCTTGACATCCTTAGTCTTCCATCATCACCCAAAGTAGCGCCAAACGCAACACATGTTTCTATGCAATGGGGTGTTGCATCTCCAAATCCGATCTCCTCAAGAATACGATAAATATTCGCCTCGACTGCCTTGACTTGCTTATCACTAAGGGGTTTATACCTACCACCGATTTCTCCAGCTTTGACAGGTTTTTCCTCCTCTTTTAAGGGCGCATTTCTTAGCGCAATCCTGGCTTCTCTACCGCCTGATTTTCTTCTAGTCATAGCTCTATATGATTATGTTTATTGAGAGCATTTTGATACGAAATTTAATCGCTGTCAATTGATTTTTTTCACAGCTATTTCTCAGAGAAAATCTGCAATGAAATTTAGAGAGGTATTGAATGCACATTAAACATCTTTCCCACTCTCAAAATTAAACTGAGCACCCTTTCTAATGCCAGATGGCCATCTCGAGGTAATCGTTTTAAGCTGCGTATAAAACCTTACGCCTTCCATTCCATGAATGGATGAGCCGCCAAAGAGGGAGCGTTTCCAGCCGCCAAAACTATGCATTGCAACAGGAACAGGGATGGGTATGTTAACGCCCACCATGCCAACTTTCACATTCGTTGTAAAGTGTCTGGCAGTATCACCATCCCTAGTAAAGATGGCTGTGCCGTTACCATATTCATGGTCATTGACTAGCTTGAGTGCTTCATCATAACTTGAGACTCTAACCACAGAGAGAACTGGGCCAAAGATTTCATCAGTGTAGATTGACATGTCAGAGGTGACATTGTCAAAAAGACATCCGCCTACAAAGAAGCCATTTCTTTCTGTCTCAGACCTACCATCCACTTTAAGATCGGCTCCGGCCTTGAGTCCAGCATCTATATAAGAGACAATTTTTTCCTGACTTTCTTTGGAGACGACTGGACCCATCTCAACACCAGGTTCATCGTAAGCGCCAATTTTCAGTGACTTAACTTTAGGCGTAAGTGACTCAATCAGCTGATCTGCTGTCTCATCACCCACAGCAACCACAACAGAGATAGCCATACACCTTTCACCTGCAGAGCCATAGGCTGCCCCAATGATTGCATCACTGCTTTGATCAAGATCAGCATCGGGCATCACTATCATATGATTTTTAGCGCCGCATAATGCTTGAACTCTTTTGTTATTCTTTGATCCCTCTTGATAAATG
>Ga0315319_10000473_pt1 | contig 12915 bp, 10 predicted proteins | sample M1500m3416metaG_FD_203463 | JGI IMG/M metagenome (GOLD analysis project Ga0315319, IMG submission 203463) | Ammonia-oxidizing marine archaeal communities from Monterey Bay, California, United States - M1 500m 3416 | ecosystem: Environmental > Aquatic > Marine > Intertidal zone | place: USA... | reverse complement strand
TGGGCGCCGGGAACCTGGCCCTGATCGCCGCCGACTCCCAGGCCTCCGACGTCGAGCAGGCGCTCGAACGGGCCAGCGTGGAGTTCGGTCGTGCGACCCGCCGGGGCCTCGATGCCCGGGTGACCGTGGTGCCCGTCGGACTGGTCAAGGGCCTGGAGGTCGACGGGGCGGTCGTGGTCGAACCGGCCCGGATCCTGCGGGAGCAGTCACAGGGCATGCGTGCGTTGTACGTGGCCCTCACCAGGGCCACCAAGCGGGTGGCCGTGGTGCACGCCGAACCGCTGCCCGCCGCCCTCCTCGGCTGAACCCGCCCACTGCGAGATCGGTCGGGTTACCGCCGACGAACGGATCCACGCCGTGTGGCGTGCGATGGTCACCGGTTTCTTGATGACGGCGTTCAGTTCCCGGGGCCTGGCGCCCGGCGACAAAGCCAGCCGGCCGTCTGGATCGCCCGACCAGGTGGTCGTGCCTATGCGTGGGAGATGGCGTCCAGCACGTTGAGCCGTGAGGCCCGGCGGGCCGGGAGGATGGCGGCCAGCATCCCGAAGACCCCCGACACCACCAGGTAGCCCAGCAGGCTCTGGTACGGGATCGACACGTTGTTGACGAACGTCTCGGGGATCGCCGCGATGGCGGCCAGACCGAACAGCACGCCCATACCCACGCCGAGGAGGCCGCCGAACAGGGCGATGATGACCGCTTCCCAGCGGATCATGCGCCGGAGTTGACGTCGGGTCATGCCGACCGCTCGAAGCAGGCCCAATTCCCGAGTCCGTTCGTAGACCGACAGGGCGAGGGTGTTGGTGATGCCCAGAACGGCTATGAGCAGTGAAAGGCCGAGGAATACCTGGATGATGGACAGCAACTGGTTCAGTTGATTCTCTTGGGTTTCGCGGAATTCGGATTGATCCTCAACGGCGACCTGAGGGTATGAGTCGGTGTACACCTCGACAGCGGCTCGGGAGCCAATGTCGTCAGCGCCATCAGGGAACAGAACCGAAATCCAAGAAACAGGAGCAGTCGGTAGATAGGTGTCGAAGACCGATACATCAACCACCCAGTTCCCAAGAAGGGCTGAGTCCTCGAAGATCGCCGCCACTGTCAACTCGCTCGTTCGACCACCAGGGAAATCAATGGGGACTGGATCGCCCACTCCAAGTCCTAGGTCACCTGCCGGATCAACGTGGATCAGCACTCCGTTGCTTCCGGCGCCGAACTCAGAGCCTTCGATCACCTGGACATTCATATGTTCGGCCAGAATGTTCAACTCGGCGGCCACCAAGTCCTTGAAGCCACCCCCGATCTTCACAGCGCCCATGGTCCAACGCATCGTCATGGCTGACTCGACGAGGTCGGGTTGTTCGGCGGCGAGGTTCTGGAGGTCGGATCCCAACTCGGCTGAGAAGCCCGCCTGCGGGTTGAACGTTCCTGGATAGACGAAGAGATCCGCTTCGACACTCTGGTCAAGGGTGCTTAGAAACGTCGCCTTGATGGAGTCGCTCACCACCGCGGCGAGGCTCACTAGGGCGAGTCCGATCGTTAGGGCTGCAGCGGTCGCGGCGGTACGGCGTGGAGCCCTACGGGCGTTGTCGGTCGCCAGTCGCCCAGGTATCCGGTACACCTTGCGGATGGGCCACCCAAGCACCGTGGCAACCGGACGGGTCACTGCTGGACTGAGCAGGTAGACGCCCATAAATGCTGCAAGGGCCCCTCCGCCGATTGCAGTCAGTACTGAGCGGGTGGACATTTGGATGGTCATTCCCGCTGCGAGGGCCCCAATGCCGACCAGGGCGATAGCGCTACCCACGATGAGGCGTCGCCTTAGACCGGTGGGGGTGAGTCGAACGTCGTCTCGGAGGGCAGCAACCGGTGCAATCTGACGCACCCGGCGCGAGGGTCCGATCGCAGAGAGGAGGGTGGCGCCCACCCCGACCATCGAGGCGAGCACAATGGTTCGAGGCCGGACCGGAATCGATCCAGGCAACTCGCCGAAGCCGATGTTGATGAGGACCCAGACGAGAAGCGTCGATAGCAGGTAGCCGGCGACGAGGCCGAGGGCTGTAGCGACCACGCCAATCACGACTGCTTCCAGCCTCACCGACCTGCTGATCTGGCGACCTGTGGCCCCCAGTGCCCGTAGTAGTGCCAGTTCGCGAACCCGTTGTCCGATCACGATCGAGAACGTGTTGTTGATGATGAAGGCACTGACCACCACGGCGATGATGGCGAAAGCCAGCAACACCGAAGAGATGATGTTTATGAACTGGTTGAAGTCACTCTGGTCTTCGGCGATTTTGGTGGCAGCTGTGACCACCTCCAACTCGGTTTGACCGAAAGTCGACAGTTGGATCTGCTGATCTTCCGGGAGGCTCGCTAGGACGGCCCTGAACTCGTCTGCCGCCAGGTCAAGGCGTTCCTGGATCTGACCCATTGTCGCGGCCTCGTCCGCTCCCTCTTCGAGGTAGATCGAGATCTCGTCGTAGAGCCCGACCTTGTTGGCAATCTCCTGGGTGGTTTCCTCGTCGAAAAGGCTGAGATTGGCGCCAAGGTTCTTGCTCTCATCCGGGTCGGCGAAGTTGGCCGTTCCTACGAGGACGAACTGGCGGTTACCGCCAGGTGCGCTGACGGTGTAGGTCTCGCCAATGTTGAACCCAAATTCATCAGCGGTCTTGTTGTCGAGTGCGAACTCGCCCACGGTGTTGGGGTCCAACATCGAACCGGTGCGGCGTGGGGCGCGGCCATCCGTGAGGAAGAGCTGGCTCGATGGGCTATTCGTCGTGTCCCCGTAGTCGGATCCGTCCGGAGGCGTGACGTTGAAGCCGAACTGTGGTGCCCCACCGTTCGTCTCGATCGCTTTGAGCTCTCCGTCCTCGTCGCTGTAGAGGGGAACCACGTTCCACGCCTGGACCCCTGGCCACACATTTCGGACACCGGGGACATCCGTCAAGAGGTCGAGAACCTCTTCCGGGAAGGGGAGACGGTTGATCCGTTCGGCCCCTTCGTCGATTGACGTTCTTACGAAGAGGTCAACCTCCCCGCTGATGTCGGTAGCGAGCTCGTCGAAGCTGTCGCGGAGCTTGTCGGTCAGGAAGAACGACGTCGACAGGAACGCAACGCCCAGCACCACGGCCAGCGTGGTGAGGGCGAACCGCAGCTTGCGGCGCGTGATGTTCCGGAAGGTGAGTCGGAGCACCGGGTCAGCCGCCGATGGCCTTGATGCGGTCCAGGATCCGGTCGGCGTCGGGGTCGGTCATCTCGTCGACGATGTTCCCGTCGGCCAGGAAGAGGACACGGTCGGCCCGGGCCGCCGCGTTGGCGTCGTGGGTGACCAGGACGAGTGTCTGGCCTAGGTCGTTGACCGCGCCGCGTAGGAAGTCCAGGACCTCGCCGCCGGTCACCGAGTCGAGGTTTCCGGTTGGCTCGTCGGCGAACACGATCTCGGGCCGACTCATCAACGCCCGGGCCACGGCCACCCGCTGCTGCTGGCCGCCGGACAACTCGTCGGGCCGGTGGTGGAGGCGGTCCTGGAGGCCGACCGTCTCGACGATTTCGACCATCCAGGACGTATCGGGCTTCCGTCCCGCCAGGTCGAGGGGGAGGGTGAGGTTCTCCTCGGCGGTCAGGGTGGGGATGAGGTTGTACGACTGGAAAACGAAGCCGATCTTGTCGCGCCGGAGCAGCGTCAGGTCGCGTTCGGATAGGCGGCCTAGTTCCTCGTCGCCGATGTGGACGGTGCCGGACGTGAGGTCGTCGAGACCGGCCGAACAGTGCATGAGTGTCGACTTGCCTGAGCCCGACGGCCCCATGATGGCGGTGAACCGGCCCTTCTCGAACTCGACGTCCACGCCGTCCAACGCACGGACCTCGGTGTCGCCGTCGCCGTAGACCTTGGTGCCGCCGATCATCCGGGCCGCGGCTGTTCCCGTGAAGGTGCTGTCCATGAAGGGAACCCTATGGCGGGGCCGAGGGAGGTCCGGCGGCGGCCACGTGAGGGTCCGGTGATGGCCGTGGGCCGGGTTTCATGGTGGGATGCGGCGGTGGAGATCCGACCGGCCACCCTCGCCGACCTCGATCGCCTGCTGGCGTTGAACAATGCCGCGGTACCGGCGGTCAACGAACTGTCGGGCGATGAGATGGCGTGGTTCATCGACGTGGCGTGGTGCTTCCTGGTGGCGGAGATCGCGACCGATCAGGCGCTCGGCGTGCCAGCCGCCCTGCTGGTCGGGCTGGATGGCCCCGGGTTGCCCTATGCCAGCCACAACTACGCCTGGTTCTCTGAGCGGTTCGATCGGTTCCTGTACGTCGACCGGGTGGTGGTCGACCCGTCGGCGTTCCGACTCGGGGTGGGTCGGGCCTTCTACGAGGCGTTCATCGACTCGGCCGACGGCCATGACCACCTGTGCGCCGAGGTCAACACGGTGCCCCGCAACGACCGGTCGCTGGCCTTCCACGACGCCATGTGCTTCGAGGCGGTCGGGGAGCAGTCCGACGAGGAGTCCGGCAAGGCCGTCCGGATGTACGCCCGCCGACTCTGAGTGCCTGTCTGGTCGCGGCGTGCCGGTTTTCGTCGGAAACCTGATGATCGCCCGGGAACCCGATGTCCTTCCGGCGACCCGATGTCCTCCGGAAACGGTGTTCAGTCGCGTACGACGGTGGTGCCGGCGGGACGTCGGCCAACCGAGCCACACGACCAGCAGGGCTCGGCCGGGTCGCCGCGCCACGCCACCTCACAGGCCGGACACACCAGACCGACCCAGTTGGCCGGTTCGGAGGGGGTGCCCCGACGGAAGGTCGAGCCGCGGTGGAGCGGCCCGCTTCGCAATGGATGGTCCAGTGAGGGGTCCAGGACCCGGGGGTCCGGAGTCCTCGGCGTCGACCGGGGTGCCATGCGCGGCACCGTAGCGAAGGCCCGCGCGTCGCTGGGTGACCCTGTGGCTGGGTGGCGCGTCGCTGGGTGACCCTGTGGCTGGGTGGCGGGCCGCTGGGTGAGGGGCCGCCCGACGGCAATAGCCTGCACCCCGGCCCCGTGCCGCCCCGAGAAGTGCCGTCCCGAGAACCCGCTGGCCGAGGAGGCCCAATGTCCGATCTGATCCCCGAAGCCGATGGTTCCAGCGAGCGGCGGACGAAGTTCCCTGAGGCGGCCCCCATGGTCATCGACCCGGCGAAGACCTACACCGCCGAGATGGTGACCTCCGTGGGCTCGATGACCATCCACCTGGACGCCATAGCTGCTCCCCAGACGGTCAACAACTTCGTGTACCTGGCCCGCTGGCACTACTACGACGGGCTGGTCTTCCACCGGGTCATCAAGGACTTCATGATCCAGGGCGGCTGCCCGGAGGGATCGGGTCGCGGGGGCCCCGGCTACCGCTTCGCCGACGAGCTGCCCAGGCCCGGTCGGTACGAGATCGGCTCACTGGCCATGGCCAACTCCGGTCCGAACACCAACGGCAGCCAGTTCTTCGTGATCACCGGCCCCAGCGGGGTCGGCCTCCCCCCTGCGTACGCGCTGTTCGGCAAGGTCATCAAGGGCGTCGAGGTGGCCACCGCTGTTCAGGAGGTCCCGACGGGTCCCGGCGACCGTCCGGTGACCGACGTGGTCATCGAATCGGTCACCATCGCCGAGACGGACTGATGGACATCAGGCGTGTGGGCGTGGTCGGCGGCGGCCAGATGGGTGGAGGCGTGGCTGAACTGACGGCCAAGGCTGGTCTGCCCACGGTGGTCAAGGAGGTCTCCCCGGAGGCCGCCGAGCGCAGCAGCGCCGGGATCCGCAAGTCGTTGGATCGGGCGTTGGAACGGGGCAAGCTCGACGAGTCGGCCCACGCCGCGGCACTGGGCAACCTCACGTTCACCACCGGGTTCGGCGACCTGGCCGACTGCGACCTGGTGGTCGAGGCGGTGGTCGAGTCGTTCGACCTCAAGGCCGAGATCTTTCGGGCGATCGACGAGGTGGTCGTCTCACCGGATGCTGTGCTGGCCACCAACACGTCGTCCATCCCGATCATCGACATCGCCATGACCACCGCACGCCCCGAGCAGGTGATCGGCCTCCACTTCTTCAACCCGGCACCGGTGATGAAGCTCGTCGAGGTCATCCCGTCGGTGCGGACCGACGAGGCGGTCACCTCGGCGATCACCGCGTTCGCCGCCGACGTGCTGGACAAGGTGGTGGTGGCGGCCCGGGATCGGGCCGGGTTCGTGGTCAACATGCTGCTCGTGCCGTACCTGAACGCGGCGATGCGCATGTACGCCGACGGACATGCCAGTGCCGCCGACATCGACAACGGCATGAAGTTGGGTGCCGGCCACCCGATGGGGCCGCTGGAGCTCAGCGACATGATCGGGCTGGACACCATGATGCTGGTGGCCGAGACCCTGTTCGCAGAATACGGCGACGACTTCTACCTGCCGCCGCCGCTCCTGCGCCGCATGGTGGCCGCCGGCCATCTGGGCCGCAAGACGGGCAGCGGCTTCTACGACTACACCTGATTCGGGTCCCCGCCGTCGACCGGCGTGTTCTCGATGCCCATGGCCAACCATGCGGCGACCAGCCCTGCACCGGCGGCCGCCAGGTGCAGCATCAGGAACCGGGTGCCGCTGAGGGTGTCGGCCATGAGTGCGGTCAGCACCGTGATACCGACCGCCGCGCCGATCTGCTGGAGCATGTTCATCGACCCGCCGGCGATCCCGATGTCGGCGTCGCCGGCCGCCGCGGTGACCGAGTTGGCCACCGTGGGGCGGATGTAACCGCTGCCCGCGCCGGCCAGCATCGCCCCGCTCAGGAACATCAGCAGCCACCGTTGCTGAGCGCCGATGCCGGCCAGGACCATGGCCACCGAGAACACGAGCATTCCGGTGACGGCCACCCGACGGGCGCCGTGCTTCGGATCGTGGTGGCCGCCCAGCCGGGCGCAGAAGGCGAACGACAGGGGGCGGGGCAGCATTACCAGACCGATGATCGTGGGGCGGAACCCCCAGCGGCGCTCCAGCAGGAACGGCGCCATGACCATGGCCCCCATGTAGCCGGACTGCAGGACGGCCTGGGCCGTCATGGGGCGCGTGAAGGCCCGCCGGCGCAGTAGGGCTGGTGGGAGGAGTGGGGCGTCGGATCGTTGCTCGACGGCCACGAAGAGCCCGAGGCCGATGGGTGCCAGCGCCGCGGCGGCCAGCACGATCGGATTGGTCCAGCCCCAACTGATGCCCCGGTTGACGGCCAGCAGCAGCCCGCTCACCCCCACGCCGAGGGTGATCGAACCGGGGATATCTAACCGGATGCCTGACCGGCGGGGCGTCTCGGGGGCGACGAAAAGGGCAGCCAGCAGGGCGAGGCCGACGGTGGCCCCCTGCACCACGAACAGGACGCGCCAGCCCAGCCACTCGATGAGTGGGCCGCCAGTGACCACGCCGACGGCTGGTGACAGGGCAACCACCGCGGCCCAGATGCCCAGGGCACGGGTCCGGTCACGCTGAGGAAAGACCGACAGGATCATGGCCATGGCCGACGGTCCGGATGCCGCCTTGGCGGCCTGGGCGAGGGTCCGCAGCACGATCAGCGACGTGATGCCCCAGGCCAGCGAGGTGGCCAGGGCCAGCACTGTGCCCAGCGTGAAGCTGACCAGGTAGGTCCGGCGATGGCCGTGGAGGTCGCCGATCTTGCCGATGATCGGGGTGACCACGGCGAAGGCCAGCATCGGTGCGGCGATCACCCAGGTGATGGTGTCGTCGGTGGTGCCCAGGTCGCGGGCGATGCGGGGGAGCGAAGCCGACAGCACGGTGACCGGGTAGCTACCGGCCGCCGTGCCGAACAGGGCGGTGATCAGGACGAGGCGGCGGTAGTCCGGTCGTCGTCGGATCCGGTCGCGTGCCCCGGCGAGCCCCCGCAGCCGACGCGGCGTGTCCTCGGGATCGGCGGGTTCCTCCATCGCCGTCGACCATAGAGGTGCCCCACGGACAGGTCTCCAGCGGACCCGCGGCACCACCCAGTGGCTACGGTCACCTGCCGTGATCGACGCGCACCAGCCATCGACCGGTCCTGGTGGTCGACCCGTGGGCATCGTGGTGAACCCCCGGTCGGGTACCGACGTGCGACGCGCGGTGGCCGCCGCAGGGGCGGTGACCATCGAGGACAAGGCCAACGTGGTGCGACGCGTCGTGCTGGGTGCCCGCGAAGCGGGGGTCGATCGGTTCGTCGTGCACACCGACACTCATCGGATCGTGCAACGGGCCACCGAGACCATGCGGGGCCTGGACCTCCACTGGCTGGACCACGAGCCGACCTTCACCGAAGAGGACACGGTGGCCGCGGTGGCCGCCATGCGGGACCTGGGGTGCGCGGTGGTCGTGGTGCTGGGTGGCGACGGGACGAACCGGGCCGCCGCCCGGGCGTGGCCCGACCTGGTGGTGGTCCCGTTGTCCACCGGCACCAACAACGTGTTCCCGGTGCTGGCCGAGGCCACGGTGGCTGGGGCGGCCGCCGGTCACGTGGCCACCGGGCGCGTGGCTGTCCGTCCGAAGACCACCGGGCCGGGGCCCTCCGAGAGCCGGTCCGGAGGCGTACCCACTGATCGAGGGTTCAGCGGGGACCTGTTCGGTGCGGTGGCGAACCGGGCGATGGTGGTGCGGGTCCGACCCGACGGGGCGGCGGTGCCCGATGACCTGGCCCTGATCGACGCGGTGGCCGTCGACGATCCGTACCTGGGCTCGTTCGAGTTGTTCGAGCCGGCGAACCTGCGGACCGCCGTGCTGTCCAGGGCCGACCCGGCGGCCGTCGGCTTTGCCGGGGTGGGCGGGCTGATCGAGCCGGTGGCGCCCGACGAGGAGGCCGGGTTGCTCCTCCGATTCGGGCTGGCCGAGGACTGCGACCGGGTAGTGCGGGGGCCGACCGCCCCGGGGCACTACGCCGATCTGGGTCTGGTCGAGGTGCGTCGCCTGGCGCCCGGTGAGGAGGTGGCGGTCGACGGGCCGCTGCTGCTGGCCTTGGACGGGGAGCGAAAACGCCGACTGGTGGCCGGCGAGCGTGTCCACCTGTCGGTGGTACGTGATGGCCCGTGGGTGGTGGATGTGGCTGCGGTGATGGCCCGCGTCGCCGCCGATAGGGCGTACCTGTTTACGGGGAACTCGCCGGGGAACGCCTGAGTTCTACGGGGAACGCCTGCGTTCTTCCGGAGGGATGCCCGGATCCCCTCAGGGGCTGGGGACGGAACCCGAAGCAGGTCTGGTCTCCCGGTTGGGTCAGACGGGCAGCAGGGCCGCCACCCGGGTTCCGGGGCGGGTTAGCCGGTCAGCAGGGCCGCCACCTGGTCGAGATGGTCCACGACGGGGAAGTCCACGCCGGCCAGCTCGTCGGGATCAGGCTCCTCGAACACCCAGGTTGTGGTGTGGGGTACGTGGATGGCCCGCCCACCGATGGCCAGCACGGGCAGTACGTCGGACTTCACCGAGTTGCCCACCATGGTGAAGTCGGCCGGGTCGATCCCGTGGCGGTCCAGCACCTCCCGGTAGGTCTGCTCGTCCTTCTCGGGGACGACCTCGACCCTCCAGAACCGGTCGGCTAGGCCACTCCTCCGGAGCTTCCCCAACTGGTCGCCCAGATCGCCCTTGGTGACGAGCAGCAGCTGATGGGTGGAACCGAGCACGTCGAGGGCCTCGGGTACCCCGTCGAGTAGTTCGATGGGGTGGGCCATCATGTCGTGTCCCCAGCCGACGATGCCGGCCAGCGCCGGGGAGTCGATGGCGCCGTCGGAGAGTTCGACGGCGGTGAGCACCATGGAGAGGACGAAGCCCTTGATGCCGTAGCCGTGGCGGGCGATGTTGATCTGCTCGGTGGCCAGCAGGGCGGAGTCGGTGGCGTCACCGTCGGCCCACGGGGCCATCAGGTCGCGGAAGAGCCGTTCGACCTCGTGGAACCTCTCCTCGTTCTCCCACAGCGTGTCGTCGGCGTCGACGCCCATGATCGGCCACATTGTGGCGAGCCTACGGGTCGGGTTCGAGGCCACCGGCGGGTCGGGGTGTCCCCGTCGCGTCGGGGGCTCGGAAGTACCGTGTGGCCCATGCGGGACCTGTGTATGCGTTCGGCCTGTCTGGGCCCGGCTGACGTCCTGGTGGTGATGGACGTCGTCGAACTGACCTTCACCATCCACGACCTCGACGAGGTCGATGGACCGGGCGCCGTGGTGCTGTGCGCGACCCACATCGGCCGCCTCCGGGCACCCGTCGGGTGGGATCTGGTCGACCTCCGGGGCGCCGGTTCGGTGATCCTGATGCCCGAGCGGCCCATGACGGTGGGCGAGGCGGCCGACATGGCCGACGAGGTGCTGCGTCCGGTGGCCGACGTCGAACCCATTCGACCCACTGCTCGGCCGGATGCGGCCGTGCATCCGTTGGAGGCGGCCCGTACGGCAGCCCGTTCCGCGGCCCGGTCGGCGACGGGTGTCCCAGACGTGGTCGACGAGGAGTTGGTTCCCGACACGGCCGAGACCCCGTTGCTGGCCCGAGCCTTTCTGGGGGTCGAACGGCATCCCTCGGCCGGACCTGACGACGTCCCCTCCGATCCGTTCGAGGGCGATCACTGGGACCAGAGCGATGAGAGGGCCTCCGAGTTGGAGGGCCAACTCACCCTCGGCGGCGACCCGGTCGCCTGACCCGGCGGCGCTCGATGGCGTCGGGACATCTGTTCTCATCGAGGTCGACCGATCCGGCCGGTCAGCCCATCGGGGGTGATGTGAGCGTCGCTGTCAAGGGTGCCGTGTGTATCGCCCTGGTCATCGTGCTGGGGGTGGGCGCCTCGGCATGCGGGGACGAAATCACGGAGCCGGCTGGCCGGTTGTTCGAGGCACCTCCCGATCCCGCCACCACGCTGGTCCCTGACCCGTCGGGTATCTCCACCACCGTGGCTGCACCGTCCACCACCGTGGCTGCACCGTCCACCACCGTGGCTGTGTCGCCAACCACCGTGGCTGTGTCGCCAACCACCGTGGCTGTGTCGCCAACCACGACGGAGCGGGTCGCCATCATCGGAGTACCGACGTCGGTCGGTGGGCACGGCTCGGTGCCCGGGTGGCCCGGCGGTTCGTGGGTGGATCCGGCGTCCATCGGGCAACCCTGGGGGTCGGTTCCCGGGGTGCTGACCTTCCGGGGATCGCCGACTCGGAGTTGGCACGGCTCGGGACCGGTGCCGTCGGACCCGGTGGTGGCGTGGCGCTATCCCCGGGACTCGCTCATGTGCTCGTTGTCGACGGTCGGTACCGACGAGCGGGAATGGTGCGGCGTCGGCTGGACGGGGCAGCCGGCGGTGTTCGAGCGGGACGGCCACCTCTGGGTGGTGTTCGGTGCCTACGACGGGCAGGTCCATTTCGTGGACGGGGTGACCGGTGCGCCCCGCCTGCCGCCGCTGGCCACCGGCGACCTGGTCAAGGGGTCGCTGACCGTCGATCCGGACGGGTTCCCGCTGGTCTATGTGGGGTCCCGGGACGACCTGCTGCGGGTGGTGGCGTTCGACCGTGACGAACCGACGGTGCTGTGGAGCCTGCACGCCGAGGACTCCGGGCAGCCGTTGTGGAACTCCGACTGGGACGCTTCGCCGCTGGTGCTCGACGACCACCTGTTCGCCGCCGGGGAGAACAGCCGGTTCCACGTGGTGCGGCTGCGGCGGGGGTACGACTCCGATGGCCTGGTGACCGTCGACCCGGAGTTGGTGTGGTTCACCCACGGGTGGGACAACCAGTTGATCGCCGACGCCGGGTACAACCTGTCGATCGAGAATTCGCCGGTGGTTATCGGGGACACCCTGTGGTTCGCCAACTCGGGTGGTCTGGTCCAGGGCTGGGATATCGCCGGGTTGGCCGACGGGTTGCGGCCCCACCGGACGTTCCGGTTCTGGGTGGGTGATGACGTCGACGCCACGCTGGTGCCCGACGCCGAGGGATTCCTGTACGTGGCCGTGGAGTACGAGCGGGAGACCGAGCGGTCCCGGGAGTTGGGACAGTTGGTGAAGCTGGATCCGTCCAGGCCCGATGACCCGGTGGTGTGGTCGGTGCATGCCCGGTCCGAGGCGCCGTCGGGCATCTGGGCCACGCCGGCGGTGCATCGTGATCTGGTGGTGGTGGCCACCGACGACGGCGAGGTGCTGGGGATCGACCGGGCCGACGGTTCGGTGCGGTGGCGGTTCGGCCTGCCCCGGCCTCTGTGGTCGTCGCCGACCATCGTGGACGATGTGCTGCTCATGGGTGACTGCGCATGGGCCGGACGGATGTCGGCGTTCGACGTGTCGGACACCTCGGTCGTGCCACCGCTGTTGTGGGAGGTCGAGACCGGGGCGTGCGTGGAGGCGTCGCCGACGGTGTGGCGCGGCACGGTGTACTTCGGATCCCGTGACGGTCGGATGTACGCCCTCCGCGACCGGTACGGGGGCTGAGTCGCGCTATTGGTCCCGCCGGTGGCTCCGGCGTCCGGTTCGGGGCTGTGGGTTACTGCTGAGTAGGTTCGCTCCCGGTCCCGGATCCGTCGGGGCATCCACGTGAGCCTGGAGCAGCCATGGCCGAGGTCACCGAAGCAGAGATCCGGGAGATGACGCGGGAACTGGTGGCCGATGTGCCGCCGGACCAGGTCGACCAGTTCGAGTTCCGGGGCGCCCAGTTCGACCGGGGCCTGGCCCTCGTGCAGTTCCCGGAGGGCCTCGGTGGCCTGGGGCTATCCAGCCGTCGCCTCCAGACGGTGGTCGACGCTGAGTTGCGGGCTGCCGGCGTGACCTACCACGACCTGAACATCAACCCGATTGGGATCGGGATGGGCGCGCCGGTGGTGCTCACCTATGCGTCCGACGAGCAGAAGCAGCGTCTCCTCCGGCCCATGTACACCGGTGAGGAGGTCTGGTGCCAGATGTTCAGCGAACCGGGCTCCGGTTCGGATGTAGCC
>Ga0315319_10000470_pt1 | contig 12932 bp, 15 predicted proteins | sample M1500m3416metaG_FD_203463 | JGI IMG/M metagenome (GOLD analysis project Ga0315319, IMG submission 203463) | Ammonia-oxidizing marine archaeal communities from Monterey Bay, California, United States - M1 500m 3416 | ecosystem: Environmental > Aquatic > Marine > Intertidal zone | place: USA... | reverse complement strand
CCCGGGTACACAGAGGGCATAGAGAGGGCATATTTGACAGCTTAGGGGGAGTAAAGTCACCATTTCATGTATATGATGTCAACAATCTCACTTCACGGCAGATAACGCATGAAACTGATCGAGCTATTGCTCTCCCCCATAGCCTTCAGCATCGGATTTCTAGCCCCCCTTCTCGCCCAGGTGCTGCTGGCAATAAACACCGAACTCAGTACGCCGGTCGCCTACGGCACCGGGCTCGCGATTTCTATCTCGTTAGGCATTGTGGCGCAGAATCGAGGAAGTTGGCTCTGGGTAAAAGACCATGAGTCAGACCATGAATAAAGCCACGGCAGGCCTGGATTCACTGAGCGAGTCAGAACTGGATGTGCTCGAACGCAAAATCGCCGGCAAATATATGCACATGGTTCCCTGGGGAGCGGTTGTCTGGGGCATTGGCAACCTGATCGCGTGGCTTGCAGTCTGGCCACTCGTGCTGATGGACATTATTCCCCTCTGGCTGGGGTTTGTCATCGCTACCCTCAACGTTGCATTATCCTACCTGCCTTCCCATGAGGCGCAGCACAATATCATTGCCAGTAAAGGGCAGCCACTTCGCTGGCTTAACGAAGTTGTGGGTCATCTATCCACTATTCCGTTGGTCTTACCCTATCGCGTACTTCGTTATACCCACTACGAGCATCACTCACACACCAACGATCCCCAACTTGATCCGGACTTCAATATCCACGCTAATTCTGGCTGGCACTTCCTGTGGAAAAGCATCATGAATCGCCAACCTGAATCCGCTAGAAGCAAGGCCTATCCGGAAACACTACAACGTACCGGTAACGAGCACATGATTCTCGATGCGATCATCTACCAGAGCATGTATCTGGTTATCATGTTTACCCTTGCCTGGACTGGCTATGCGATTGAAGCCGCGCTTCTCTGGTGGGTACCGAAACAAATCGCCACTACCTACATTGAGTACTACCTGAGCTGGGCGCCACACCACCCGGGCAAGGAGCAGGGCCGGTACACGGACACAAGGGGATTCAAGAGTCGCCTCGGCAACCTCCTTTCGATGGGCATGCAATACCACATCATCCATCATCTATACCCGAGAATTCCACTCTCACTGACACCGGCTGCATACAGAGAACTAAAACCAATATTGCAACGCCGGGCGTGTAACCTCGGTGAGTTGTAAATAAGGACAAACGATTCAGGAACAATAAAGGATTGCACTAGATGAATTCACTGGCAGTAGACAAAGAAAAGATGTTGGCGCAGGCATGGACTCTTCCGCTTACAGAGATGGACATCAGCAACTGGTATCTCACCGAGTACGATGTGATCTGGCCTTATTTCGAGCGCCTGCGAAAAGAAGACCCGGTGCACTACACCCCAGATTCACGCTACGGTCCTTTTTGGTCTATTACACGATTCAACGACATCAAGTTCGTCGACCAGAACCACAAGCTATTCTCTTCAGAAGGGTCAATTAGCATTGAGGATCAGCTGAAGGATTTTACAACCCCGATGTTTATCGCGATGGACCCCCCCAAACATGATGTCCAACGCAAGGCTGTCTCTCCTGTTGTAGCACCAAGCAATCTTGCAGAACTTGAACCCTTAATCAGATCAAGGGTTGTAACAATTCTGGAAGGATTACCTATCGGTGAAACCTTTAACTGGGTCGAACGAGTATCGATTGAACTCACGACCCAAATGCTGGCCACACTCTTTAATTTCCCGTTTGAAGACCGTCACCTATTGACACGATGGTCTGATATCGCAACCGGCGGGAAAAATGGCGGCCACGTGAACACCACCGAAGATTTCCGGCGCGAAATGAGGGAATGCCTCGCCTACTTTACCCGCCTGTGGCGTGCGCGCGAGAATGAACCCGGCGGTTTCGACCTGATTTCCATGATGGCTAACAACGAAGATACAAAGGACGTGGTCGACCGTCCGCTCGAATATCTAGGCAACCTGATCCTGCTTATTGTTGGCGGTAACGATACAACCCGAAACTCAATCTCTGGTGGTGTACTCGCGCTCAACAAGTTTCCGGAGCAGTACGATAAATTGAACACAAAACCCGCTTTAATCCCAAATATGGTCGCCGAGATAATTCGCTGGCAAACCCCTCTCGCTTTCATGCGAAGAACGGCGCTTGAAGATGTAGAAATGCATGGCAAGCAGATCAAAAAGGGTGACAAGGTGGTGATGTGGTACGCCTCTGGTAACCGAGATGAGGAAACCTTCGAGGATGCAGGCAGGTTGATTGTCGATCGCCCCAACGCGCGTAACCATGTCTCATTTGGATTTGGCATCCATCGATGTATGGGTAATCGTCTCGCCGAGATGCAACTCCGGGTTCTGTGGGAAGAAATCCAGACGCGATTCCGCAAAGTTGAAGTAGTCGGAGAACCTGTTCGCTACAAATCCGCTTTCATTCGAGGATACAGTGAGCTTCCAGTAAAACTAATTCCACTCGACTAGCTATCTGTCTTCGATCAATGGTCTTGTTATGACTATGGGTGTACACAATGGAATTTGACTTGATGACAGGTGCGAACACCTGGAAAAAATCCGCTGAACTCGCGTCACAACTTGAGGAGGCAGGATTCTCAGGCATGCTGTTTACTGAGGCAAGCCAGGTTCCATGGATGATGATCGCCGCAGCCGCGACCGCCGCTCCCTCGCTAAACTTTACGACCGGAATAGCCGTTGCGTTTCCCCGAAGCCCAATGATGTCAGCTCAAATTGCGTGGGAACTCGCTCAAAACACCGAAGGTCGATTCCGACTGGGACTGGGAAGCCAGGTAAAGGGTCATATTGAACGCCGATACAGTGCCCAATGGGACAAACCCGCCCCCCAGATGAGGGATTACGTCAACGCCTTTAAGGCCTGTATTCGAGCCTTTCGACAGGAGGAAAAACTCCATCACGAGGGCCCATACTACAATCTGTCATTGCTACCAGGCCAATGGTCGCCTGGCCGACATGATCATGAAGATATCAAGATTGATATCTCGGCCGTCGGTCCCTACATGTGCAAAGTTGCAGGCGAGCTATGTGATGGGGTTCATGTCCATCCCATGCATTCGATGACTTATATTAACACGCGTCTTCTCCCGGACCTGCAGTCCGGCGCCGGCAGATCAGGCCGCAGCGTCAGTGACATCGATTTGATCATTCCTGTATTCGCGATTCCCGGCGATTCTCCTGAAGAAAGGCAATCAATGATCAACCGGACCAGGATACAAATCTCTTTTTACGGCTCAACCCCGAACTATTCGTTTCAGTTTGATGATCTGGGGTACGAGGGTACAACCCAAAAACTCGGCGCGCTCATGAAACAGGGAGACATTCCGGCCATGGCCAATCTCATTTCTGATGAAATGCTCGAGCACTTTGCCCTGGTCGCCAGGTGGGATGATATGGCCGATACGTTGATTGATCGATACCAGGGCATCGCATCCCGGGTGGTTACCTATCTGGCCAGTGAAGACATTCACCGCCACCCCGAAAACCTCAACAAGTGGGGAGAAATAGCCAAGGCAGTGCGACAGCACTAGGCGCTATTTGGCGCATCCGTCACAGTGACCCAGCCAGACACGCAGGACACAAACCACCAGTAAACTTCCATAAAAATACCAACCTGCTACTACCTGAGTAAGTGACTTTTGGCCAGCATCAGCTACCTATTAACGCACCTGTTTGGATCACCGGTATCGTGTTGGGTCAGTGATTCCTGCGTCGGAGAAACCTGCTTTGCGAAGCACACAGCTGTCACAATCTCCACAGGCTTCGCCTGAGTCAGTCAGGCGGTAGCAGGATACAGTCTGGGCGTAATCAACACCCAGCTCGAGTCCTTTGATGATGATCTCCCCTTTTGATAGGTGGATAAGCGGAGCATGGATCGTCATCTTCCGGCCTTCCACGCCGGCGCGAGTCGCCAGGTTCGCCACCTCTTCAAATGCATTGATGAACTCTGGCCTGCAGTCCGGATAACCCGAATAATCCACTGCATTGACACCCAGGAAGATATCCCTGGCACCAAGCACTTCTGCCCATCCCAGCGCATAAGCCAGGAACACTGTATTCCTGGCGGGCACGTAGGTAACCGGAATCTCGTTGCAGACATCTTTGGCGTCTGGCACATCAATACTGTCATCGGTCAGCGCAGAGCCCCCAAAGGCGCCTATATCAATAACCGCTACCCGATGTTCAATGGCCCCTAACGTCGCGGCTAGCTGCTCTGCGTAACCAACTTCTGCAATCTGTTTTTGGCCATAGGAAAAGCTCAGACAATAACAGTCATAACCATCGGCCCGTGCGCCCGCAAGAACCGTGGCAGAATCAAGACCACCTGACAGTAGAATGACGGCTTTCTTACTCATATCGACCCATATCGACTCATACCCCGGGCGTATCGCCCCAGAGGAGCTTGTGTAATTGAACCTGCAACCTGACCGGCAACTCATCTTCCAGTATCCAGTCCGCGAGCTGGCGTGATTCAAGTTCTCCGTGGCTGGCGGAAAACAATATCTCAGCCACTTTTTTAGCGAGCTCCAACTCCTGCATCTTGAACCTGGCCCACTCATAATCTCCACGATGGCAGATAACAAACTTCACCTGGTCATCCTGTTTCAGCCTGGGGATATTCTCGAACAGGTTGCGCGACACCTCACCTGAACCCGGTGTCTTGAGATCAAGTACCACCGACACCCTCGAATCGATTCCTGTTATATCCATCGCACCACTCGTTTCGAGAGATACCGCATATCCCTCGTCACAGAGCCGGGTCAGGAGCGAACGACATTCCGGTTGGGCAAGTGGTTCACCGCCAGTCACCGTCACAAATGGGGTTTTTCGAATCTTGACTGCATCGATGATCGCGTCGATGGACATCTTCTCACCACCGTGAAACGCGTATTCCGTATCGCAATACTGGCAACGAAGCGGGCAGCCGGTCAGGCGGACAAAAGCCGTGGGTAAACCGACAGTTCGAGCTTCACCCTGGAGCGAGTGAAAGATTTCTGTGATTCGAAGAGACGACATCTCAGTTGTCGCAATTCACCGATTCGCGTAGATAATTTCCTGCGAGTTTGGCGGCAGATTTGCCTGGATACTGATCCATGACCTGCTGTAGAAGATCTGTTGCCCGTTCGCAATCGCCAAGCGTGTAATAAACCTTACCCAATGCATAAGCTGCATCGGGAACCTTGCTATGCTCCGGAAAATAGCTGATGACTTGCGACAGTGCTTGCCTTGCCTTTTCGAAATCCGGATTGGTTTTCGCGGCATGGACCTGCCCGAGCCAATAGTAGGTATTAGCTGTGTACTCACCATCAGGAAACCTGTCAATCAACGCTTCAAGCTGAGTAATTGCCATCTCATACTGCCTGTTGCGAATCAGTATCTGGGTGGTCTCATACAGGTCTTTTTCGCTGAGGTTTTCATCGATAACTGCGACTGCTGATTCTCCGGGGTCTTCCGCAACAGGCTGTGGTACCTGGACATTTGCTTTGAGCACCTGCTGCAAACGGGCGTCAAGCTCAAGGTAGCGATCATCCTGAATCGATTTAAGTCTGCTCAACTCATATTGGAGTCGTTCAACCAGACCGCGAAGTTCCATGACTTCCTGCTGAAGCAATTGCAGCTGGTACTGGTTTTCCATACCACCGGACGCTACCTCCTCCTCAATTGGCGGCTGATAGGACACGACCGATTCCCTGCTTTCAACAGGAACAGGGGATTGGGCGGCGGAAACGAAAAGTGGCGTGCTAACGACTACACTAATTGCAGTAATCAGCACACCACTTGAAAGCGTGTGACTAACTTTCATCAAAACCCTTATCTATAAACAATCTCAACACGGCGATTTTCTGCCCATGATGATTCTGCATGCCCGTTATTAGCTGGTTTTTCTTCACCGTAGCTAATCACTTCGATCTGGGTTCGGGTTGCGCCTTGAGCAACCAGATATCCACGTACTGCATTCGCTCGACGCTCGCCCAGTGCCAGGTTATATTCCCGGGTACCACGTTCGTCAGCATGTCCTTCCAGTCGAACCCTAAGGTAGCGATCAGCACCCAGTACTCCCGCATGCTTGTTTAGCTCCTCATGACCTGTTCGTCGAACGATCGCCTGGTCGAAATCAAAGTAGAAGACACCTTGAAGCGTCTCACCAGAACCCATGTCATCGGCCGGAAGTACGATCTTACCGTTCTTAACCATCGGCCCGGCAGGCTCAACCGGCATATCGTCTGCGCTGGTATCCGAAGCTTGTTCCATTGGCTCCATATCTGGACCCGAATCAGCAGGCTCCTGACTCGTACAACTGCCTAACAGTAAGGTTGCAACGCAGAGCAGCAGTAGACCGCGTAACTTAAACATTCCCATGAGTAACTCCTTTACGTTCTGTATTCTAAGTAATTCTTCGAAGTCGGATTAAACCACAAAAAACCCACAATAATTACTCATCAAACGATATATTCGATGAATAAAGCCCCGCCACAGGGCGTAGTCATTGCTTTTCCTCGATTAACGCTCGTCATTCGACCCTTTTAATGGCCAATTGTTACTCAACTGGCACAAAGGTTTTGCGCTTTACCGGCGACCAGGCTGGCTCCCTGACATCACCGTCCGACGAGGGCAGGTTGAACTTGACGCCACCATCAATAGAAACCGCCGCTAATATGCCCTCTCCCCTCTCCTGGGTTGCATAGATCAACATACTGCCATTAGGCGCAACACTGGGGGATTCATCCAGGGTCGTCTCGGTCAGGACAGATAAGCGGCCCCGGTTCAGATCCAGCAGCGCGATGTGAAAGATCCCTTCACGGCGGTGCACCATAATCAACCCGCTACCATCTTTTAGAACGCTTGCCTTGGCATTATAGTCGCCTTCGAAGGTCAGACGCTGGATCTGAAAATCAGCCAGCCGCAGTTGATAGATTTGCGGCTGACCGCCCCGATTGGAGGTAAACACCAATGATTTTCCATCTGCAGTCCAGGAAGGCTCGGTATCGATACCATAGTGCCGGGTGATCCTTCGTAGTCGGCGCGACTGCAGGTCCAGAATGTAAATATCAGGATTGCCATCTTTGGATAACACCAGTGCAATTTCCTTACCGTCGGGGGAGAAAGACGGTGCACCGTTTAGACCTGCAAAGCTCGTTAAGATCTGCCGGTTTCCGGTTATCACTTCATGAAGGTAGATAGCGGGCCGACCATCCAGTTCAAACGAAACGTAGGCGACCATCTTTCCATCCGGTGACCATGTAGCAGAGAGGATGGGTTCTATTGATTCCAAGACCTTCCTGACCCTGTACCCATCTGCATCAGCAATGTTGAGCGCGAAGTGTCGGCCCTGATCACCGTCCATTGCTGTGACATACATAATCTGGGTAGAAAAAGCGCCTTTAATACCTGTCAGTTCATTGAACACCACGTCGCTGACGTGGTGAGCCATATCACGAAGATCCATGGGGAGACCTTCAATTGTCTGCTTCGCCACCACGGTCTGCCGCAACACACTATATAGCTCGAAGTGCAGGCGCACGCTAACTTCCCGCGGTTCAAGATACCCAACAACCAGATACTCAACTCCCAGCATCCGCCAATCTCGCGGCAGCACCTCAGACGAATCGTTAGGAAAACTTAACATCTGTGATGTTGGCAGGGCTTCGAATCGTCCCGACAACCCCAAATCGGATGAAACAACATCACCAACGTCAATCGGCGGTTTTCGTTTGCCTCTCCATGCAAAAGGTACTACCGCTACCCTGACCGCATTATCCACACCCTTGGTAATCTCGATCCGCAGTTCAGCTGAAGCAGGTAACGTAAACTGCATGAGCAGTCCGATAAAAATAATTCGCTTTAACACTCGCACATATAATCCTTAAAGCCTGAGATCATCCGGCCGAAACAAAACCGTAAACTCTCGAAAGTCCCGCTCAAATCGCTGCGAGTCTGTGGGTACAACGAATCTTCGCGCTTTGGTTACGGCAAGAACTGCTGACCGGTCAAACGCATCATTACCGCTCGAATCTTCAACCTTCACGTCAACAACTTCTCCGGTTGGAATAAGCAAAACCCGCAGCAGGGCTTCCATCCCGTTTCTGGCGCTGGGCGGTCTAGACCAGTTCTGCACTATTTCGCGTTGAATCTGCGCCACGTAAGCCATTGCTTTTTCGTCGTCGGTTACCGCCTTCCTTGCATTTGCCTCACGTGTCAGCGCCCTTGCCAGTTCATCTGCAAACTCAGACCTTACCGATTCGGGATCCACTTCGGTTTCCCGGGTTTTTTCGACCACGGGTGTTAGCTCGGGGAGCACCGCAGGCTCTGCAGGCTTCACGTCAATTTTTAACCGCTGTTGCCTGGCCCAATTCACCTGCTCCTGCCGCAATCTGGCCTCCGTCTTGCGACGCTCACGTAGTTTTTTATCCCTTCGGGATTTTTCCTGATCGCCCGCTAGTTCTTCTTTGGCCCTGTAAGGATTCTCCGCAACTATTGCGGCCTCGATGTAATAGGGTTTCAACTCGGTGTAACTGCGTGTCGACTCCTCCCAATTCAGGGACATCAGACCAATGACGATGCCATGAACCAGCAACGCAAAAAGAATCGCGATGACATACGTCGTCACTTCATTGGAAGAAAGGTTCATGACGGCCGACTATTATGTCCTGGGGGGCTCAGTTATCAGTCCCACACTTTTCGCCCCCGCTGCCTGAAGCGTATTCATCAGGTCAATAATCACCCCGTATGCCAACTTTTTGTCACCCTCTACCAGCACCTTGATGCCTGGGTTCGCTGCAATGATCCTGGCTGCTTTATCGCCAATTTCGGATAATGACACGGGCTCCTCAGCCTCCCCAAGATTGATATAGTAGGTAGCGTCATCTTTGACCGATACAACCAGCATTGGTTCATCATCCGTCACATCGATCGGACCCGAAGCCGCCTCGGGCAGGTCTACTTTGATACCCTGGGTCATGAGCGGTGCTGTCACCATAAAAATCACCAGCAACACCAGCATCACGTCAATGTAGGGCACGACATTGATTTCGGACATCGGCTTCCTGCGAGCGGCTTTAGACATAATTAGCGCTTGTGACTCGCGCGATCAAGAATACTGCTGAATTCATCGCTAAATGCCTCGAATCTGTTCATGATAACTTCAACATAGGCGGCGTAACGGTTATAGGCAATGACTGCAGGAATGGCAGCAAACAGCCCAATGGCGGTTGCCACCAACGCTTCTGAAATACCCGGCGCTACTACCGAAAGACTTGCCTGGTTGACCGTCGCAAGCCCACGAAACGAATTCATGATTCCCCAGACCGTACCGAACAAACCTACATAGGGGCTGGTAGAACCAACGGTGGCCAGAAATGGCAGGTGCGTTTCAAGACGTTCTTCTTCCCTGACCAGCGCAACCCGCATCGCCCTCTGCACATTTTGCATAACCCGCTCCTGATCAGCGCCATCCTGTTGGCCTGACCTCGAGAATTCCTTGAATCCCGACGCAAAAATACTCTCCAGACCGATGACATCCGAATTTTCAGTATCGAGTTCCACATAGAGTTGGCCAAGGTCCTTACCGGACCAGAATTCATTTTCAAAATCTGTAGCCTGACTGCGGATCGAAGATAGCGCAAAGCCTCTCTGGAAAATCATGACCCATGAGGTCAGTGAAGCAAGGATCAGGAGTCCCATGACCACCTGCACAACGACGCTTGCATTGAGTACCAGGTCAAATATGGATAACGGTTCATTCACAATTCAATTCCAAAGTTAGTCGTCAGGTTCGTTTTCAAAAAGTCCCTGCCCGAGCTTTTGTGGCATTTTCATACCGAAGTGCTCATAGGTCAACCGAGTCGCAACGCGACCTCTTGAGGTGCGCATGATGAATCCCTGCTGAATCAGGTAGGGTTCATATACATCCTCAATGGTATTGCTCTCTTCACCAACGGTTGCTGCAAGGCTGTCTACGCCAACCGGCCCGCCATCATATTTTTCAACCATCGCCAGCAAAAGCCGGCGGTCCATATGATCAAAACCATTCACATCAACCTTCAGCATGTTAAGTGCCTGGTCGGCGATCTTCTGGTTCACAAACCCCTCACCTTCCACCTGGGCATAGTCCCGGACCCGACGAAGCAGCCGGTTAGCAATCCTTGGCGTACCTCTCGAGCGTACTGCAATCTCGCGGGCACCATCGGTATCACAACTTACCCCGAGCATCCTGGCTGACCGTTCAACGATAGTGGACAGGTCCCTGACATTGTAGAACTCCAGCCGCTGAATAATACCGAACCGGTCACGAAATGGAGAAGTCAGCAAACCGGTTCGGGTAGTCGCACCCACCAGTGTGAACGGCGGCAGATCCAGTTTGATGGATCGGGCCGCTGGGCCCTCACCAATAGTGATGTCTACCTGATAATCCTCCATCGCTGGATAGAGCACCTCTTCAATCGCAGGATTGAGCCGGTGGATTTCATCGATAAACAGCACGTCACCCTTTTCCAGGTTGGTCAGTGCCGCAACCAGATCACCTTTCTTTTCGATGACAGGCCCTGAAGTCGCCCTCATTTCGGCGCCCATCTCATTGGCAATGATATTCGCAAGGGTTGTCTTTCCCAGACCTGGCGGGCCAAAAATAAGCGTGTGATCCAGCGCCTCATCCCGACCTCTTGCAGCCCTGATGAATAGCCTCATCTGTTCGCTGACCTCATGCTGGCCACAATATTCATCAAACGTCCGGGGCCTGATCGCCCAGTCCTGCGTCTGTTCAGCCTCGGAGGCGGCGGATGTCACTATTCGGTCTGATTCAATCATTCTTGTCGTTCAACTATTGTCGGCTTAGCATGAGTAACGTCAGCGCCTGCCTAATCAAAGACTCTACATCTTTCGCGGGGTCGCTCACCAGGGAGATCGCTCGAGCGGCTTCCTGTGGCCTGTAACCAAGCCCGATCAGAGCCGACTCAGCATCTTCTATTACATTAATCGTCATTGTACTAAGATTATCTGAACCAGATACGTCTACATCAAATGAATCGACCTTATCCCGCATTTCAATGATCAGGCGCTCAGCGGTCTTCTTCCCAACGCCAGGCAATGCGGTCAGCGCTTTTACATCATTACCGGTGACAGCGCGCGCAAACGACGCTGAATCCAGTCCTGATAATATCCCGAGTGCCATGCGAGGACCTACCCCGTTGACCTTGATCAGGGTTCGGAACATCTCACGTTCACCCGCACTCGCAAACCCGTAGAGCAGGTGGGCATCATCACGAACAACGAGATGGGTATGAACGGTAACCGGCCCTTGGGCTTCCAGCCCTTGGATTTCTAAAATATGGGCATAGGTCGTGAGAGAAATTTCAACTTCGTAACCCACACCGCCAACATCAAGTAACAACTGACCCGGGGTACTTTCAATCACAAGCCCTGTAAGTCGACCGATCATTTTTTTGTGGTCTCTTCTGCAAACCTGCCACGTCGGAAACGATTCGTATCGATAACCGTCGTACTGCTATTACTCATCTTGGCCAGATTGTGCTGCGTATTAACATGACAGATCGCAATGGCTAGAGCATCAGCCGCATCCTCCTGAGGACAAGAAGGTAGTTTCAGAAGCGTCATCACCATGTGCTGAATCTGGCTTTTGCTCGCGGCGCCACTACCAACAACCGCCTGCTTGATCTTTCGCGCTTCATATTCGAAAACTGGCAATCCCTGGTTTACAGCCGCAACCATTGCCACACCTCGAGCATGGCCAAGCTTCAAAGCAGACTCAGCTGAACGAGACATAAAGATTCGCTCAATGGCGAGTTCTCCTGGCTCATATTCATTAATAATCTGCGTGACGCCCTGAAAGATGATATCCAGCCTTTCCGCGAGCGTTTCTTTCGCAGTGGTCCTGATACATCCACTCGCCACATATTCCTGATGATTACCAACGGCCTTGATAATGCCGTAACCGGTAACCCTTGAGCCAGGGTCTATACCTAGAATAAGTGCCATCTGAATGAAGGATTGGAAGGAAAATCCAGTTTAGCATATCCCGGGGTCAGGGGTTGAGCGCTACATCCAAATAACTAGGTTCCCACGATAAGAGACACGAACTATGCTCCAAAACCTGGTGCTTGAAGGCCTTGCTTAAAACTCCCAATGCAGCTCGTCTTCCCCTGGTATTTTGGTCAAGGCACTGGCCTGCAGAATACCGACGACGGTCAGGGGCAAGCAAGCAATCATCACCGTAGACAGCACAAGCTTTTATGAGGTCAAATAACCGCCGCTGGGTTAAATACGCGGGGTTAGGAAAATGACTCAGTGTAAGCTATTTCCGCATCGCCGCGGCATCACTGAACCTACCATTCCGGCATACAAGAGAGCAGGCTTCGGCTCGGAATTGTAATGTAAGGGGGAAAATATGAATCAGGACGCTACTCTGGTCGGCGGTTGTTGCGGTACGCTCCCCTCCCACATAGCCGCTATCGCAACAAGACTCAGGTCTCGATAGCAATATTGGGCCGTTAAACCAGCGCCGCCAGCGCATCCAAAACAGCATTCGGCTGCTCGGACAACATGGAATGGCCGCAAGCATCTAGCTCAACGACTCTCGTATCACTGATTGCCGCCGCCACAGACCGGCCCGCGCTGGCTTTGGTCATTCGATCTTCAAGCCCAAGGATAACAAGCGTTTCTGCTTTCACCTGGGTCGCAAGCATGTCGCCGTCGATAAAGTCATTGCACGCATTGAGGTCAGCGAAATACACGCCGGGTCCCGCTCGCTCCAGTAGCCTCTGACCCGACAAGGTCAGCGTAAGACCCGGGTTTTCGTTACCGCCCTGATGCGCGAAACTGCTGTGGCTCCAGGTATTCGCCATGTCGATCGCCTCATGCTGATTGGCCCGGGCTGCATCCAG
>Ga0315319_10000460_pt1 | contig 13062 bp, 14 predicted proteins | sample M1500m3416metaG_FD_203463 | JGI IMG/M metagenome (GOLD analysis project Ga0315319, IMG submission 203463) | Ammonia-oxidizing marine archaeal communities from Monterey Bay, California, United States - M1 500m 3416 | ecosystem: Environmental > Aquatic > Marine > Intertidal zone | place: USA... | reverse complement strand
CACTGAACTTGTCGCTTTAAGCGCAAAAGCTCTCGCGGGAAAAATGGCGCCGAAGATCGCCGCTAGCTTACTGAGTAGATCAAAACGGAGTGCTCGCTGGACCGCGAGAACGGTACGTATTTAGCCGCTTGTAGATGGAGGTTAATGGCGTAGAATATTCCCCTCCAATAGACACCAGGTTTGCATATTCCCATGCTGGATCAAACGACTGTGAACACTATCATGACGCAGTTTAGACGCGCATACGGTGCCGCGGATGCCGACGGGCTGCGAGCGATTCTCACCGAAGATTTCGTGTGGCATATGCACTATGGCGCGGCCGCTGAACAAACCCCCACCGGTCGAGTGCTTAGTGGGGTGGATGCCATGATGGAGGAGTTGCAGTGGCGCCGAAAACACTGGTCGAATGTTGAGTACGACAATCTCGTTGAACGACCCGCGAATGATCTCGTGCTGCAAACGTTTACCACCAAAGGGTTAGATCAATCCGGCGCGCCGTTCCACGTCAATGTTGTGGATCTGTATGCTGTGCGCGACGAAAAGATTTATCGCAAAGACACTTATTGGAAACAGATGTCATTCCGCTAAACGTTAGCCTGGTGAAATTTTTCTTTGAGAACCTGGTCTTGTATCGCTAATAGATAGCCTAGTATCGTTGACTCGTCGGTCTGTAATGCCGCCGATAGCAAGGGACGACACAAGGCCCAACCTAACAACATGGCCGTTACCGCGTAGCTCTGTGCACGCGCCGCCGCCATAGCCATACTATTGCGAGGATCAATGCCGCGCCTCTCGATGAGCTGTTGGAGCAAGGCTCTCATGCCTTTCAACTCAATGGACGGCAACGCCGAACCCGATAATTCTCGCGCAGCCCAGCCACGAAGAAAAGACTCATGCTGCGTCATGCGTTGGCTACGCTCATACGAGGGCACGCTCATCATATCCTTGACGTAGTGATCATGAAGTCGCACAAAGGCCTGATCGAAGACCGCCTCTTTGGACCCGAAATAGTGATGAATCAAGCCATAGTTGACGTCCGCTAGTTTGGACAGTTCACGCCCGGAAACCCCGACATCAACGCGTTCACAAAACAATTGCATCGCTGCCCTGAGCAATGCGTGTTCGGCACCCTGTCGGCCTTCGGCCGGACCGAATGGTGGTAGCTGCTCAGCCGCCGCCACGATCGACGTTTTTTGCAATCGGGGAGTTCTGCCACGAATCAATGCATCAATCACCGCATGTACCTGTCGTTTCACCCGAGCCTTGTTGGCGGGGGTTACCCCAAAGCCTTGATTGAGTGGCCGCTCGAATACCAACACACCGATTTGCATTGACCACCAGGCCGCGGCTAACCCCGCCCCTTTGAGCGACGATTGGCGGGGATGGTGCAGGGCAATGGCCCGCTGAATGTGTTGCACTGGGTGATCACGCGCAAGATGGACGTCGATGTCATCCAGCATGAGATGGCCGTGAGCCCGCCAGTAATCCGAATGACCCGCCATTGCCAGCGGCTCGGTCCAGGCTTGCGTCAAGACGTCATCAACTCTGATGTCACCCATAAACCGTTCTGCTAACGCGGTATGCGCCTGCTCAAACAGCAGGGAAAGGGGCGTAAAGCATTGTCCAACGAAAGTGGGGTGCACGCCCGCCTCTTTGGCCAGGAAGCGCGCGGAAATGGCAGACGGTGGCCGTTGTGCCAGCCAGCGACCGGCAGTGTCAACAAGACGCCCGCGGCCACTTAACGTGTCATTAGCGCTCGGGTTGGTATGGATGGATTTACTACAGACGTCATGCACCTGGGCGAGCGAGCCGCCGAATTATTGATTTAAGACTTGACGCCTACTATATATCTGGCAGATGATACCGTCACTCTACGAATGGCTAATTTTGAGAAAGCGACATGCAAATCGGACTATGTTCACTTGGGGATCACCGCGCGGATCCGACAACGGGCATTCGCACCAGTCAAGCGGAGCGCCACGCCGACATCTTGGAATATCTCTCTGCGGCAGAGCCATTGGGCTTTGACACCGTGGTGGCGGGCGAGCATCACTTCAGTGATTTCATCATGGCCGTGCCACAAATGTTCCTGACCTGGGTGGCCGCTCAAACCAGCCAGGTGCGACTGGCCAGTGGGGTGACGCTGTTACCCCATCATGATGCCGTACGGATTGCTGAAGACTTTGCCACGCTTGATGTACTGTCCGGTGGCCGCGCCGAGGTGTGGGTGGGTAAAGGCGTGGAACCAGGCGTGTATCGACAATTCGATCAAGAGGCAAAAAACGCATCAGCCATGCAGACCGAAGGCCTGGAATTGCTAATCAAATTGTGGACGGAACGCGACGTGTATTGGCAAGGACAGTTCCGCGCCCCGCTAGAAGGAGTGACCCTTGAGCCTCGGCCCATTCAAACGCCACACCCGCCCATTTACGTTGCGGCGGGTAGCCTTGAGTCCGTTGAACTCCCTGCACGATTGGGTATCGGTGTCGTTATCACGACGCTGGCGGTCGATAACGATGTGCTGGCCAATATGTGTGATCATTATCGGGCAATTTGGTCAGAATGCGGCCACCGGCATGCCCCGATGATCACGATTCTCTCTCACGTCCATTGCGCGGTTACGTCACAGGCCGCCTTTAATCATTTAAAGAAATATCAATTCGATTTTCAGCGCTGGGTGTTTGCCAAGCGTTTTGGCATGAACGCCAAGGACGTGGAGTTGCCGCCACGAATTATGGAGCTAGAGAAGGCGACCAGTGCGATCGCGGTGGGGAGCCCACAGGAGGTGACAGATCGCATCAGCCATCAGATTGAGTTATCCGGTTGTGACCGCTTCATCTACCAGGGCGACTATGGTGGCCAGCCATGGCCGATAGTGATGGATTCACTGCGGTTGTTCGCCACGGAAGTCATGCCGCATCTGCGCGGCGACACGGCCAAACCACGGATCACCAATTACGCACGCCCTACGCCATAAATGATGGAATCACATCGACGATGAAGCTCTATTTCAGCCACGGCGCCTGCTTGCTCTCCCCGCACATTGCATTGGGGGCAATGTATTGCCACGAGGACCTGAGATGTTGTTAATTGGTCGGGATCTCTCACCTTTTGTACGCCGGACCGCTATTGTGATGGCGACAGTGAACGTCCCGTTCGAGCGTCAGGTGCTGGCTGCCATAGAGGATGGCGCTCAACTCGCGCCACACACACCACTTGGCCGGGTTCCGGTGTTGATTCTAGAAGACGGCGAAACCCTTATCGACAGCGCCGCGATCATTGATCACATCCTGGAAGTCGGAGATCCCGCACCGGCCCTGCTGCCAGCCACCGGTCATGATCGCCGCCGCGTGCTGTATCTATGCGCCATTGCCACCGGCGCTATGGAAAAAGGCGTGGCGAGTTCTTACGAGCGGTTTCAACGCCCCCGCGAGCTTATCCATGGTCCCTGGCTCGATCGCTTGTTTGATCAAGCGCGCGGAGGTCTGGCAGCGCTGGAATCGGCGCTAGGGGAGCGCAACTGGTTGCACGGCGATGCCATGACCCTGGCCGACATCTACGCGGTCGTCCTATATGATTTTATGCAGATCATCGACTTGCCGCGACTCGAAGAAACAGCGCGCGCCGCATTACCTGCTTTGTCTGCACGCTTGAATGCGTTACCCGCGTTTCAAGACCACCGGTTTATTCCGGCAGGCGCCTAGTGGCGCTCATGAGAGGTACAACTGATGGAAATTAGCGTCCAGGAAATGGTGTTGCCCCTTGTGGTGTTTTTTACCATGGTGTCGGTGGGATTGGACCTGGAAGCCTCACAATTTACGACCGTCTTTCGTCAACCTCGGTTGCCGCTGCTGGGTACATTGATCCACACATTTGTATTTCCTTGCATTGCACTCTCACTTGTCGGCGTCATCGTGCTTTTCAACTTGCCAGTCGATGACGCTCTGTTGGTGGGTACTCTCCTCATCGCCGCGTGCCCTAGCGGTGGCTTTTCGAATGTTCTGGTGCTCATGGCCCGTGCAGATCTTGCGCTGTCTGTAATTCTAACAACGATCTCGACAGTGCTGTCGTTTCTGACGATCCCGTTGTTCTTTTGGGGCTTTGCCCTGTTCCTACCGGAGGGGGCCGTCGGCATTGAAGTTCCGGTAGGTACAACCTTGCTTCAGTTACTGGTACTCATCGTCGTCCCTACCGCCCTGGGGGGGTGGTGGCGACAAGCTTTTCCGAGCTCGGCCATTCGATACAAAAGCAGGTTTCAGCGGTTGATGCAGCTTGCGGTGTACGTTGTCGTGGCGGTGATCCTCGCGGAACAGTGGGATCTTGTGAGTGGGCATTTGCTCCCGGCACTGACCTGGTCTGTGGTGCTGTGCGGCGCAACCCTCGGGGCCGGGTATGGGGTCGCGGCCTGGGTAGGTTTGCCGACCTCTGCCTGCGCTACCATCGCGCTGGAAAGTTCCATCCGGAATCTGGCGGTAGCCTTTCTCGTGGCAACCAGCATCCTTGAGCGAACGGATGTCGCGGTATTGCCTACGGTGTACTTTGTTGCCGTCCTGGTTCTTGGGGTCTTGTTCGCCAGACTCTGGAGTCCACCGGAGCGGGCGGCCGCGCGCTAACCATCATGTCCGATGACAAGCGCCGAGACGATGATCCAAAGCCCCATCACCACCAATAACCCAAATGCCAAACGTTTCATGCTCGCTTCGGGAAGTGCCGGTGGAAAGTGCCTGCCCAACCAGGTCGCCGCCACGACCAGTGGCAACGCCAGTACGCTGTACAACCAGACATCGGGCGTTAGCCCCCCTTGACCACCAACCACAACTGTTCGAAGTAACGTGGTTAGTGCAAAACTGGCAAACAGCGTGGCCCGGATCGCATTCAAAGGCAATGGCTGCCGATAGTTAAACCAACCCAATACCGGCCCGGATGCTGAGAACAGACCTCCAACAAAGCCGCCCGCAAGGCCGGCACCCACGCTGCTGTACCAGGGTGAAACAGCAGATTTAGAATGGGGCCGAAGCATCATGGACAGGCTGCCGAGGGTGATAAATGATCCCAGCAGCAGCTCAGCCAACCATCGAGCCTCTCCGTCTAAATAAGTAATGCACCATACGCCGAGTGCGATCCCGGGTAGTTGGCCAAGCGACAGCCAAAGATATAGATTCCATTGAATGTGACCAGCCGTTGAGCGCAGCGCCAGCACAACGTTAGCAAGTGACAACAAGCTCGCGACCGCCGTCAGTGTCGGGATATCCATCAGCCGCAGCCCACCAATCACTGCCAGAATGATCATACCCATCGCAAACCCCGTGACGGTCTGAACATAGGTTGCAACGAATACACACAGCAAAAATACGGTGATCACCACAATCGCATACACCTTGGGGACGGGATAATGAAGACTATATAAGCGGCTAACTGAGACGCGTAGATTATAGTAATCAAGGGTTGATGGCGAGGCAGGAAGGCAATCGATAGGTGATGTCCTACCGACGCCCAGTTGAAAGTGGAAAGTTGAAAGTGGTCGAGTGGCGTTTAAGCTGGTCCCTCCGGGGACGTGTCTTCTCTGCTCAGAAACCCGGCGGCGCCGATGGATTCTTCGACTTTTGGTGCAGCCTCACGCATGATTGCATCGAGCGGTGTTCCAGTTGCATTAGCAACCCGATTCATCATGTGGAACATCGCGCTGACACCCACCGCATCCACCAGTTGGTCCGGTCCCATCGTGCTCAACACCTCCTTGCGTATCTCAGCCATTGCTGCCGCATCTTTTCCGGCAACGGCGTCACACAATCTGGCCAACAAGGCGCCATGTTCGACGCCACCATCGTCTTCACCTAATTCCTTTACAAGGCCCATGGAAATCTCGCTACCTGATATTTGCCCACTCCGACCGAGCAGGACCGCGTGACTAGCGGCTCAGTAGTAGCAGTCGTTGACGATCGAGGTCCGTGTTCCCAACAACTCGATTTGAGACCGCTGCAGCGACCAGTGATCCTGTCCAAAGTCGTCTGCCAGCGCTCCGCCAGCAACGTAGTGTGCATCGATTAGCGTCCACTGCATAATCCGCTCCGCAGCTACAAGACTCAGCGCTTTACGCACATTGGGTACCTCACTGGGCGTTGCTGGATTCCACGAGCCATCGACAATTGGCGCCGTTGGTACCCAATGCGTGCTCACTTCTGCATTCTGTGGAAGCGCCTGAGAGGGGTCTCCTGCCTTCGCTGGCGGCAGCGCAATTCGATCGAGTGCAAGGGCATCTGCAAAGCGATCCGTCAGCGTAATTTGCGCCACCATGGCAACGATTTCGACATACCGCGCTGGTGATAATCGCTCTGGAACATACGATTCATACCAACTATGGGTAAGCGTAGTGACATGATTGGTCAAGCGCCAGATCACATCGATTGCTGCTGATGGCAGGATGTGATCAGCGGAAATCAGACCGGAAACACTTGAAGGGGTCGTCCAGGGTGGCATCGGATCGGCATCCCACGCCCGCCGGACTTCGGCAACAATTGCTACGCGTTCCTCTGCGGTCCACCAGGTTCCGGGCGATGCCCAGTGTTCCGCTGCCGCCGCATGCGTTTCATGAATCTCTTGACGTATCGGCAGCGCACCCTGGTACTGTTGAACTAGTTCCACAAAAATACTCCTTTTCAAAATTCGTTAGAAACGAAAACTCACCTCAAAATTCAGACCCGCGGCGCGCCCACTGTCGCTTGGGCCGAACTACTCCTCGGCCGGTCGCTTGTTTACCCACAGTGCCACGGACCATCGCTTGCTCGAGGGTCGATACGCCGTTGGTGGCAGTCCGTGCCGTTGCGGGCATAGAACCCTTAATGATCAGTTGTGCGAAACCGCCGGCAGCACTGCGAGTTCCTGGATGTTGTCCGGGGTCTCTCCAAAGGGCTAACTTCGGCATAACGGTCTAAATTAAACGTCCGGCTGAGAATAGAGTCAACACTAATTGCAACTATTTAGCCATTCAGAGAGCTTCCTGAGCCCGCTAGCCGGCAAACCTGCACGTAGCGGCATAGCGCTAGAGCGCCAACAATTAGGCATTAAGCCAGGATTATTCAGTTGAACCGCAGACATTGCAGGAAATTGAATCAGTCGAGCGCGAAGTGACGGCGCTCTTCATCGATCTATACAGCTATACGCGGTATGCGAAAAACCGCGCGCGCCACAAGGTGTTCTGGGCTGTGTGAACCAAAACACCGATTGGCAGAAAACCTGCCACTCAGAAATTTTGATACAAAAACCCCCGATCAAGATACTTTGGCTAAATATAAAAAATACGGTTTAAACTACCCATCTACTGATAGGCGGGATGCACTTGTATTCAGGTCTGGAGGAAGGCCATTTTTTGGTCGCACGATTTCGGTGATCAGAAAATTCTGACCCTTCATCAATACCAGAGATATCAGGCCGTGAATCGGCAAGTTGTATAACAAGAGGTAGCTATGTCATCACCGGTCTTAGAGAAAAACCCGACATTTTGGTTTTATGGTTCCGCGTCTATTGCTTATGGTATTAAGAACAATGCCTTCAGTTATCTACTACTGATTTACGCCAATCAGGTTTTAGGCTTGCCGGGATACCTTGCCTCGCTCGCCCTGGCGATCGCGATGATCTGGGATGCGGTGTCGGACCTTCTGCTTGGGCACTGGTCTGATAAAACAAGCAGTGTTCTGGGCCGTCGTCACCCGTTTATGTACGCCTCTTTCTTTGTTTTGCCGCTAACCTTTTACGCGTTGTTCAATCCGGTGATTGAACTCAATGAAGATAATACTTTTTTCTATGTTTTAGCGCTGGCGCTGTTGATCCGAACCGGCACCACGCTCTTTGAAGTGCCTTCCACCGCGCTCTTGCCAGACCTTGAAACAGACTATGATCGACGAAACAAGTGGCTCGCGTTACGTCATTTCTTTGGTTGGACGGGCGGTAATGGTATACACATGATCAACTTCATGTTCTGGGTGGGTGCTTATGGTGTCGCATCTCAGACGGGTTACAGTATTTATGGCATCGCGGGCGCGCTGGTCATTGCCGCTGCGATTTTGATCTCGTCATTCGGGACCCAGAAGGCTGCGGCAGCACTACCCAGACCCAGTGAACCCTTCAGAATTTTAGCCATCAAACGCGAAATCAACCAGATCTTTCAGTCTGTTAAAAACAAAAACTTTGCCGCTCTATTTTTCTTTGGGCTGACCGTTGGCATCGCGGGTGGCCTGGGAACAGCGCTCTATCTTTACAATACAACTTATTTTTTTGGGTTTTCAGGTAAGCAAATCAGCGTAACCGCCATTGGTGTTTTAATCTCGCCGGTGATCGCTTATTGGGCCGCGCCCTACTTAGGCCGGATATTTGGCAAGAAACGAGCCGCTATCTTCGCGATCCTTGTGAATATTGCGCTCTACCCAATACCTTATATTTTATTGCTAACTGGCTTCTGGCCAGACCTCGGCAGTTGGACCTCACTGTATATTTATAGCGGCTTTATCGTGATGGAAGTCATCTGCGGCATCATCGGCGGCGTGCTCCTCGACTCGATGATGGCGGATGTGGTGGAAGACAGTGAATTGAAAACCCAGCGCCGTTCGGAGGGTTTGTTTTATGCTGCCCGTGGCTTTGCGGCCAAGGCAGTTTCAGCGGGTGGAATCATTGGCGCTGGAACGATTGTCTCCCTGGTTGGATTGGACGGTATCACTGCTTTGGGTGATGTCACCCATGAAATTCGAATGGATATAGCGAGCTTATTTCTGCCAATTTATTGCGGTTTATACATATTGGGTTTGGTGATTGTCTCGAAATACCGGATCACCCGAGCAGATCATGACGAACATATTCAACGGTTGTCAGTACGCAAGGCGAAGCTCGCGGAATAATGAATAAAACCATCGTGCCAGCGGGGGGCTATCACTGGCTGTCAATGCAAGTGGCTTCATGAGTTGCAGAGGGTTTGGAACATTATGCGGTTTCGATTTCGATGAGCCACATGCATTCAATATTGCATTGTGCTTCATGCTTAAGACTGCGGCTCGGTATACATCTGCGACAGGCTCATAACACAAGTTATTGCAGATATAGGCCTCTGAGGGGTAAATGGCGTACTGGTAAAGACCGGTTTTACACAAGTCTGCCCTGTGCAATATACGCCCCATACTCCTCGATGGTCAGCGTCCCCATGATCTGAGCCTGTTCACGTTCCGCTTCACTGAGTACGTCCTGCATAAGATCTATGCGCTTCCACATTGCCAGGGGGGCCGTGCCGTCCTCTTTAGGCAGATAGGGCGACGTTTCAAGCGGTTGCATGCGATGTACATAGCGAGGGCAGTTGACCCAGACATGTTCGACAGTCACCTCCACGACCAGGTTGGCACCGGGATAGCTATCGAGCATGGGGCCGTCGCGTAAGCAGCGGGCGGTGCCGCGCAACCGCAGGCGTTGAGGGCGTTCATAATCAACAAACAACAAACCCACTTTGGCTTGTGACTCGACGTTGCCCATGGACATAAACATGCCATTACCATCGTAGTCGGGGAAAATGATGGTGTTGGCATTAAGTACGCGGACGAAGCCGATGTCACCTCCCTTATAGGAACATGATGGGAAACCAGCCTCATCAATGGTAGCAAGGTAAAACATGTTGCGCGTGTGGATGAATTCCGCCTGCTGGTCTGACAACGTATTGTCTACCGCGGCTTCTAGGATTCTGTCGGCCAACTCGGTCGACGCGAACTCGTTCTGTAACTTGCGTTGTGTCGCAGTATAAAAATCAGACATGTAAAGCCTCAAAGATAATTTTCGTATTTTATTGTCAAGCGCCTTCTGAATTAAACAATCATACCTTAACTATTCAGGGGACGACGTACATCAGTAGGCGTTGCATCGTTAAGTCATTTTTTCGTCTTCTGCCTGGACTCGCGCAGCGCTTCTTGCGATGTTCCATTCATCAAGGTCGATCTCACCATCACCATTGGCATCAAATTGACGAAGTAGCTCGTTACGCTCCTTCTTAATCTGATTGAGAGTGACCCTGGCGCTTTCTTTTATTACTTTCTGCCGTGCCGGTCCTTGGTTAGTTTCAAACTGTCCAAGGCAATAAATTTTCTCTCTCTCGTCAATTCTAGACTCTGTATAACGATACTTGCCTTGTGTCCAAGCCTTGGTGAATTTAGCGGTTTTTTAAGTTGTAAGCGCCGTCTAAGAAAGCTTCGTTAGACAATGCGAGAGCACAAACAAGGCGATCAACTGGACTATAGTTGAAACGACTTCGTGCACTTAGGTGATTACAAGGCGTCCAGATATGGTTTCAAAAAACTACCGAATTTAGCTAATGTCAGCGGCTTGGTAATAACATCATCAAATCCGATGTCAATGTACTCTTTTATTTTGGTCGGTTCCGCATTTGCCGTAAATGCGATGATGTTGGGTGAGTGTATTTCATCATCATCAGCCAGCCATTGGCGAAGTTCAATACCGGTATGAAAGGGCATTTGAATGTCCGTAATAATCAAATCAAATCGGTTTTCTCGAGCCAGTTTCAGGCCTTCCACGGCAGATTCTGCCATCGTTAGATCTGCTGCGAACTTGTTCACCATGGCTTTCATGACTAACCGGTTCATATCGGCATCTTCTACATAGAGTACTTTCAGTGAGCCACTACCATGATAATCCAACTCCGGGTCTACTATTGAGCGATGTTTCTCCCATTTCAATGTAATCGTCGGGCTCGTAAGTACCGCTATGGGCAAAGTGGCTATTCACATAACTGAAGATATTTAGGTTCCAGTTATCCGCGGGTAATTCGATGGAGTAAGCCTTGGGTAGCCCCGCGATAGACATTACTATGGTAAGCAATGTCAGTTTTGAAAGAAAAAACCTCATGCAATTACAGTTCCCGGTTGAATTGACTATCCGAATGGTTTCAGTGATTCAGGCGAATTATGTAGATAACCGATGCGATAATTTAACAGTCATCGACCATCGTTGATCAATAAACGCTCAGTTGCTTTTGTAACTTGTTATTTTCTTGCCCCTTCACTACACGGCATAGTCTACCATATTATAATATTATAATATGTCATAAAACGGTTATCAACTTGTAGCGCGATATCTCTTTTTGCAATCAGGTCGAGAAAAGTTTTCTGTGCTAATAATTTGCGTAAAGTCTTTGGTTGCATTCCATACCACTGGCGCATGCTTTGCTTCACGTTTGTTCGATCCGACACTCTAACGGCTGGTAGTGCAAATAGGGCTCAACGTTGTAAGAAAGCGATGACTTTTTTTGAAGTTGCTCACCTCATTCGCTTGGACGTGGAAACCTGTAGCCAGTTAGTCTTGTCACGAAACCGCTGCTGTGGGTCGTTCGCCACATCGTTCGCCATCGGTCAGAAGCGAACATTACTTATTTGCGAAAACATTCGTCAACGGCTGCGAAATGCTTTGTAACCCAATAGTCCTCGCCAGACGATACTCTGGCAACCTTGGAAAAATGAGGGATACATAAATTATACTCGGTGGCGCAATTATACTGGTCTTACCTAAAGCTTTCTTATAGATTGCAGGCGTATGGTGCTTACAATCATCCTTTTACTAATCTGGTTAGCTCTGGGCTTGCGCTCAGGGCTTGCAGAGTATCGGTATTACCAATCGGTAAGAACCCTTGAGCCACAGATATGGGAAAAGCTCGGCTCGCCAAAATATTTGAAAATACCGATGGTCTTTGTGTCTCCTAAAGGCGCGAAGCTTTTGCAAAGTATTTCCAACGAAACCGTTCGGTGCCTCGCGCTTCAGCATCGTAAAAGTGGCGTTCAGTTTCTGACCTATGTGGTACTGGTTCTGTTGTTGGCTATCGTTTATTTCAAAACCGCCTAGAATAAGCGGCACTAAGTACCAGCCATTTCTCAACCTGTTGTAAAAAACCTTACTGTTAAAGACGTCCCCCTGGATGACGGTGATCCCCCGCGCTGCCAACATGCCTCCTACTTCGCGGTGACTGAGGCTAAATCGGTGGTGAGTCGACACGGCATATTGAATTATTCCAGGTGGGAATCGATGGTACTTGACTATTTTTGATTGGCCCACGTGGCAAATGCTGGCAAATTGGGAGTTAACTCTTCAATATCTACATTTGGACGCGAAGGAGCATGAAATTCGGTGATAATTAGAATTACTCTGTTGTTTGTTTTAATGCTGCAAGCCGCTAGCGCGCCTGCTCAGGAGGACGCTTTAGCTGAACAAACTGCTATAACTGAAACGCAATCATCCGACGCCGCGAAAGTAGACGCTGAAGTGTCCAGGGCTCGGCAACGAACCCTGGAACTGGCCGCTGAACAGCGTGAACGCCTTGATCTATTCATCGCGAGAGTGCAACTCAAGTCAGATGAGCTAGCCGAAATCCAGTCACTCGATTATGGCGGCGGCGCGTCTGCAACCCTCATCGGTATCGAGGTGCGTCGGCGCAGCAATCAGCAGCGTGATGCTATTGCCGGATTGATAGAGGCATTTGCCGATGCTCAAGCAGTTGGCGTCAAGACCGATGCGGAAGAAAAAATTGTCGATGATTTACTTAGGCGGGATGCAGGCTCGCTGAAAAAACAAATTCTTGTCCAGAATGGGCGCATCAGAGAATTGCTGGATCTTACCGGCAGTAGCGCATCAGTCGACCAGCGACTGGCAGCAAAATATGATCTTACTCTTGAAGTGCCGAGCGCCGATGCGCTTCTTGCCGAATTGGTGGATAATTTTCAGTTGCGGGAAGGCTTCGGTCTGGATATTTCTACTGAACGAAGTGCCCTTGGCAAAGAGCTCCAGACGCGAGTACAGTTGGTTGAAGGACTCCTCCGTGCCGCTCGTGATTCAATTAAGACAAAAGAAAAAATGTCGGGCGGGCAGGCTGGCGGAGACCATGAGCGCGATCTGCGGCAGTTGAAAGATCTGCGTTCGACCTATGCAGAGAGTTTGCGCGCAACGATTCGTTTGCTAGATAGGTTCGGCCTTGATTCTGCAGTCCACAAGCAAGCGCTGATTAGTCTCACCGGGGAGTTGTCGGATGAT
>Ga0315319_10000459_pt1 | contig 13091 bp, 13 predicted proteins | sample M1500m3416metaG_FD_203463 | JGI IMG/M metagenome (GOLD analysis project Ga0315319, IMG submission 203463) | Ammonia-oxidizing marine archaeal communities from Monterey Bay, California, United States - M1 500m 3416 | ecosystem: Environmental > Aquatic > Marine > Intertidal zone | place: USA... | reverse complement strand
GAGCACTACTGCTCGATACGATGACTGAGACCCGAGGATCGCGCTGCGTCATATGAAGTATTGCGTTATAGTCAAATGATGATTCGGAAAATCGGCACACTTACCTGAGTACACTCATATGAACACACCCGGTAGCCAAGATTGGCTAGACAGTATCACTGAAGATATCATCGACCCCGAGCAACGAATCATAGATCCACATCATCATCTTTGGCGCCACCCGGGCAACGAATATATCGTTGAGAACCTGCATGCTGATACGGGCTCAGGCCATAATATTGTTAAAACCGTTTTCGTCGAATGCCACTCGGAATACTTAAGAGATGGTCCGGCGCATTTACGCCCGTTGGGCGAAACTCGATTCGTTGCCGAACAAGCCACAGAATCCGCTGAGAGGCACGGCGCTGAAATCTCCGGTATTGTTGCCCATGCGGATTTGACCCTGGGGGATGAATTAATTGAAGTGCTTGCCGGACATGAAGTCTCTGGCAATGGCCTATTCCGAGGCATTCGTCACGCCGGCGCCTACGCCACACACCCTAAAGAGTTGTTTATTCCAGGTGGCGCACCGAAGGGGCTTTATGCTGATCAAAAATTTAGAGCCGGTGTCCGCCTGCTAGGCCGCAGGGGCTACAGCTACGACACCTGGCATTATCATTATCAAAACAAAGATTTCTATGAGCTAGCTCTCGCGGCACCTGACACCCAGATGATACTGGACCATTTCGGCACACCTCTTGGCGTCGGTTATTACGCCGACAAAAAAGCCGGAGTATTTAAGCAATGGAAGCAGGGCATTAAAAAGATCGCGGAGTGCGACAATGTCGTCGCAAAAATCGGCGGGCTGGCAATGCCAGATAATGGCTTCGGTTGGCACAATCGATCGACCCCTCCTGATTCAGACGAATTTGTCGAGGCGCAACGGGACTACTATTTGCACACAATTGATTGTTTTGGGCCAGATCGCTGTATGTTCGAAAGTAACTTTCCCGTTGATCGATTCTCTATCTCCTATCCGGTGTTATACAACGGTCTAAAGAAGATCGTCATAGACTTCAGCAAGGAAGAGAAAGATGCGATGTTCTATCATACGGCGGAGCGAATATATCGTTTACATGGAGAGGCTGACCGAAATGTCTGATGTTTTGTACGAACAAATTGGCAAGACTGCCGTCATTACACTTAATCGCGCAAGCAAGCTCAACGCACTGAACGAAGCGTTAATTCAGGGTCTACGAGCCGCACTGCGACAGTTTCGCGATTCCGATGCTCGCTCAGCCATCCTATGCGCAGATGGCGACCGAGCATTTTCAGTTGGGGCCGATATTAAGGACCCACCAATGGAAATGTGGCAGGGCGTACCCGGTGTTGGTGTCATCACCAACAAACCTATCATCGCCTGCGTCCAAGGCTATTGCGTTGGTGGCGCGTATATTCTGGTTCAGATGTGCGATCTGGTCGTTGCAGCTGACAACACCATATTCAAATACCCCGAAGCGCAGGTTGGTTTCACAGGTGGATTGATCGCAGGTTGTGCGGCGAAGATCCCACACAAAATCGCGATGGAATTTATGCTTCTGGGCCAGGACTTAACGGCGCAGCGTGCCTATGAAGTCGGCATGGTGAACAAGGTCGTCCCTTTGGGAGAACAGTTGGCAGCAGCTCAGGAGTACGCTGACATTTTTGCCGTTAGTGCGCCACTGGTCGTTGAGACCATCAAATCACTGGTCGCAGAAACCGTTCCCCGAGGACCCGCCGAAACAGCGGCCATCACCCGGGACCAATTGCTCGCCGTTCGAGACAGCGAGGATGGTGCCGAAGGCAGAGCCGCATTTAAGGGTAAACGGCCACCTGAATTTCACGGCCGTTAAGCAAAACAGGTGGAAGTTCTAACCCGCAATAGCCAGGTCGGTAAAGCGTAGATGAGGCATCAGTGCGGACCTTTCCCAGTTCCAAAACTGCTTATCTCCAATCAGTGCAATTTTGTTAAGCATGTCATAGAAATTTCCCGCCACGGTAACACCTCGCACCGGCTGCAGCCTTTGCCCATCTTCACAAAGGAACCCTGAAGCACCGAAGCTGAAATCACCGGAGATAGCATTGGCACCCGAATGCATCCCTGTCAGGTCCGTTAGCATCAGGTACTTCCCCGAAAACAATTCTACCTGCGAGCTGCTGCCTGCCGCAATTTCGAGTTGGTGAAGCCCCACACCCAACGTTGATTTAGGTCCTCGTGCTGCATGTCCGGTAGTCTTCATATCAAAAAAGGATGCTGTGGCACTGTTATGAATAAGCGTGTTAAGGGTGCCATCAACGATCAAGGGTGTTGATTGGGTTGCCGTACCTTCTGCATCGAACAATTGATAACCAAATCCGTCAACACTCAGCGGCTGGTCAGTAATGTTCAATCGGGTATCGGCAATAGATTCGCCTAACTTTTCCCGCATGGGGTTCACCCCATCCTTGGCTGATTTTCCCGAAAACATCAGGGTAAAAACCCCAAATAAAGAGGCCTGAACTTCTTCATCGAATATCACATCATAGTGACCACTGGGCACAGGGGAGCCGTCAAGGATATCGATAGTCTGGGTATATGCCCTGTCAGCGATATCGTTAGCATTTAGAGCAGCAAACAATCGCGCAGCCTGACCAATACCTTCCATCGCGTTCTTATCACCCTGTTCAATCAGCGCATAAGCATAGGCGGCACACATTCTGCTTTTGGAGTAAGCACTAAGACCTGCACTTGAAAAAATATGGCGCTGAGTCGTATTGTCCTGAACGCCGTTATAGGGCACGTTTTTCACCTTGTCTCTGGCGGCAAGATCACTTTCCAGTTGTAAAGCAAAGTTAACCTTCTCATCAATGCTTACCTCCTCGACCGGGCACAAAACCGAGTCATCTGTTTTCAGATTGATCTCATTAGCCAGAATGTTTTCATGAACTTCTATTGCCGTAAAGCTCGCGTTAGTCAGCGCCTGCTCAACCAGCGAACTCAAGGCGTCACTATCCGCTGCCTCACTATAAGCGGTACCCACTTTGCCGTCTTTAATCACCCTCAAACCAAAAATCTGGCTCGAACTCACCTTGTATTCTTCAAGCTCACCGTCGCTTGCTTTCAGGGACAGGGATTCTCCCTGGTCGATAATCAGGTCACCGCTCGCACCTGCAGCCTTAACAAGACCAATCACCTGACTTGCCTGATCGGTAATCGTCATCAGGCATTACCCCCGACAAGGATGTCATCCACCTTAAGTGTTGCCTGACCCACAGATGTTGGCACCGCACCCGAGACTGAACCACACATGCCACAGGCCAAAGAGAAATCATTACCAACCATTGAGATCTCTTTAAGTACTGCAGGTCCGGTGCTGATGAGCGTTGCTGCCTTAATAGGATATTGAACCTTGCCATCCTCTACGTAGTACCCTTCCGTCACCGCAAAGTTAAACTCACCCGTTCCCGGCTGCACTGAACCACCCCCCATATGAGAGGCATAGATACCCTTGTCAATGGAGCCGATCATCTCTTCCAGGTCCGCATCGCCAGGCTCGATAAAAGTGTTCCTCATCCTGGAGGCGGGCGCATATTTGTAGGACTCGCGTCGGCCGGAACCGGTTCTCTCGAAGCCAGTTTGCTCAGCGCCAATCTTATCGACAAGAAAGCTGGTTAACTTGCCGTCCTTGATCAATTGCGTTCGTTGCGTATCAAGGCCTTCGTCGTCAATATTGATCGAACCCCACTGCTTCGTCATCGTGCCGTCATCCACCGCACTCACCGCTGTATTTGCAATCATTTGTCCCATCTGGTCATGAAATACAGAGGCCTTTTTCGCGACCGAGGTCGTTTCCAGCAAATGGCCACAGGCCTCATGAAAAATCACACCACCGAAACCATTACCGATGACCACGGGCATACGACCAGAGGGGCAAGGTTTTGCACCAAGATTCACCAGCGCTTGCCTGGTCGCTTCTGTTCCTGTTTCCTCAGCGCTGATATCATCTTCAAGCTCCCAGCCCATCAAGCCACCGTCATTCCAACTCCCTGTCGCCTGCTCAGAGCCGTCTGATGCAATGGATGTGAGTGAGGTGCGAATATAGTTACGGGTATCCCCTGTGTGCAGGCCTTCACTGTTAAAGAGTTCGACGTGCTGTTCTTTCTGACGACACGAACCCCGAGTTTGCGAGATCATGTTGCTGGCCGCACGAGCCGCAACATCAGCCGCCAGCAGGTATGCCACCTTGCTCTCAACCTCAGAATCATTACTTAACGTGCGCACCGCAGGATGCAAATCTTTTATCTGTCGATAGTCAAAATTGAATGCCGAGACGCCTGGGTCTCGCAAATCCTTCGCAGCCAGTTCAGACAGGATTCTTTTCAGCTCATCGCCCTCAGGTTTGTTGGTATACCCATAGAGGACTTTAGTGCCATAGACCAGGCGCAGGCCTATGCCAAAGTCTATCCCCGATTCCACCGATTGCACCTGGTTACTCAAGGTGCTGATGGTATTGGTCTGGCTTCTTTCGACAAATAGTTCGGCGAAGTCAGCGCCGAGTGAAATACCATGGTCAATGACTGATTGTGCCATTTGGTGATTAAGCATGAAACGTCCTGTGCAGGCTTGATGATTCAATAGTAGCAGCGCAGTATAAACGGACAAACCCGTTCAGTGTACAAACACTGAGGTTAATAAAAACCAGGCGAAATCGAACGACCTTACGCCTTTTTCAAAAAGCACCTGTGGTTACCTCTGGAGTTTTAAAATGACCTACCCTGAAAACAGCGACATAGAGAGATTCATTAGTAGCGAAGAACCCGAGGCGGTTCTGGAGCCCGATCTGCCAATCATAGACCCACACCATCACCTTTGGGACAACCGGGTCGCGACTTCAATCTTTGAACAAACGGTTTATCTGTGCGAAGAAATTATGGCGGATATCAATAAAAGCGGTCATAACATCACCCAAACAGTGTTTGCTCAATGTGGTGCTTTTTTCCGCGCAGACGGCCCAAAAGACATGCGCTGCGTTGGTGAAACAGAATTCGTTCAAGGGGTTGCCGCCATGAGTCGCTCAGGGATTTACGGATCGACGCGACTGTGTACCGGTATATTCGGCTCAGCCGACCTGAGAGCAGGCGCCGGCGTAGAACCTGTGCTAGAAGCCCACCTGGCCGCGTCAGCCAATTTTCGAGGGATACGGACTGCCTTCCCCTCTGATCTTAATCAAACCTATCTTGATGGCTTTGCGCTTCTGGCAAAATACAATCTCTCATTCGATCACTATTCGCCAGATTTCGAACGTCTACCTAAGCTCGCTAAATTGGCCGCTGCCCATCCTGAAGTCCCTGTAATCGTCAATCACTTCGGCGGTACTGTTGACCTGGATGCTGACGCAGAAACATTCGCACGATGGCGAGAATGTATCGATATCGTTGCGGCAAGCCCCAATACGGTCATGAAACTGGGTGGAGCCCAGATGCGGGCAGGCGCCTGGGAACCTTCTTTTCATATGCACAAACAAGATACGCCGCTCAGTTCCGAGGCGTTCTGTGATCTTCTATATCCATACTACATCGCCGCAATCGAGGCGTTCGGTCCTGACCGCTGCATGTTTGAGAGTAACTTTCCGGTCGACAGGGAGTGTATTTCCTACCGGACGCTCTGGAATCTGTTTAAAAGAATCGCGGCCAAAGCCGGGCTTTCCGAAGACGAAAAAGCCTCTGTCTTCCGCGGCACAGCCGCAAGGGTATATCGACTACAGGATTAACAACCGGAGAGATAAAAGCGGTTTCCGTCCAGGGTAATCGATCACCGGGCGGCAAACGCGTAAAGCGTTACTCTTGAAGTCGATCTACGTTCGAAAGACTCGTCGTTGTCCAGACAACCACTACCGTAAAAAAGACGCCTGCAGCGGCAACAAAGAATCCCAACATCGGATTCATCACTGACGCAAAGTATCCCATGGATACCGCGCCGATCGGACCGCCGCCCAGCACACCTAGCGAATAAATAGACAATGCTCTTGCTCGATAATTCTCTGGCGCTGATTCCTGAACAATCGCTCGCCCCAGGCTCATTGCAACGCCGCCGCACATTCCCCACAGTCCAATACAAAGAACGTAGCCGTAAAATGGCAATCTAAGGTTTATTAAAAGCAAAAATACACCACCAGCCACCAATGCGATCATCAAGCCCAAACCCTGTCGCCTAATCCCGCCGATCGCCACCAGGATAATCGTCATTACAATGGTGCCAATCATAAAGCACATATAGGACAGCGCTATATCGAAGGCAGCGCCACCGTACACATCCCTGACGGCAAGTGGATTCAACACAGAGAAGGCACCCACATAAAACACACCGACAGAAAACATCAGGATCATCACGGGGAACATACGTGGCGAATGAAAGATAAGGGACAGGCCACCCCTAATCTCGCCAAACACGGTTTCACGATTTTTTTCCCGGGCCTCAGCAAGCGATGCCCTATTGGGCATCGACGCTGGCAGCTTTAACGCAACCAGCGCGCCGAAAAGTAAAACTGTTCCTTGTATGAGCAACAACGGAACGGGACCTGTAATATCTGCCTGGCCGGCAAACCCAAACCCGACAATCTGCGCAAAAAATGACAAGCCCATCGTCATGGTCACGGCCTGCTGGATATTGGGTCCGGATACCTGATTTAAGATGCTGTCTCTGGCCGGTTGAATGAAGGCATTGAAACTCCCTACACCGACCCCGAATACGATTAACATCAGATAGCTCAGTGTCGAGATTTCGATCAACAGCACTAGCGCAAATACCGGCAGCGCTGCAAGGCCCTGAAAAACGATGAGTATCGTACGCCGGTCCACCCTGTCGGCTAGATATCCACCGAACAGGATGAAGACCAGGCCCGGCAATTGAATACACATCTGTGCGATGCCCAGTCGAACCCCTCCTTCTCCCAGATAGACGGCGACCATCCAGGTAAACAGGACGGTATTGAGACCCCACGGAAGGAACTGGCCGACAACGCCAGCCAAATACCAGGAGAACTTTGAGGGTGACGTGCTCATCGTTATGATGCTAACAAAATCAGCAGTCCAGAACGATACGCCTCGGTATCATCAAAACGTGCCCAGGAAACCCGAATACTTTCTAGTCTCCTGATTCGAATCGCGTATAAATCAACATAGGTCAGATTTCACCCGGCAGGTTAATCCCGCTACTGCTAATAGTTTGACTTGAAAGTTCCTGCACGCATACTGCTCGGATGAATATCGACCTGGATACGGGCAAGCTGGTTGTTTTTCTCGGCGGTCTACTATTTTTTCTGGGCGTCGAAACCCTCGCGCCAAAACGACCATGGCGTGAGAGCAGATTCAGACGCTTACTCTTCCATGGTGGCATAGCAGCACTTAACACCGTATTGATCCGGCTGCTGATTTATGTGCCGCTCCTACTTTGGGTCGTATTCGTCGAACAACAAGGTTGGGGCATTTCACGCTGGTTGGGCTTAACGGGCTGGGTCGAACTCGCGGCTGCTCTCGTCGTACTCGACTTGTTTGACTACTTCTGGCATCGCGCAAATCACAGAGTCACCTTCTTATGGCGCTTTCACAAAGCACATCACGCGGATACCTCGATGGATGTGACCACGGCCCTGCGCTTTCATCCAGGCGAGCTGGTGATATCGGCGCTAGCCAAGGCCCTTTGGATTGCCATATGGGGGCCCACCACTATTGCATGGTTTCTGTTTGAAGCCATGGTGAGCCTGTGCGCACAGTTCCATCATAGTAATATCGATTTCCCTGACCGTATTGAGGGGGGCATCTCGGCACTGATCGTCACACCCCGCTTCCATGCCAGCCATCACGCTGTCGATCGCCATTACGGCGACGCTAATTTTTCAACTATTTTCAGTCTATGGGATCGCCTATTGCGCAGCTACCAGCGTCCAGAAAGCGGCGACGCAATCATCAATACGGAATATGGCCTGGGCTTACCCGAGGCGCGAGACCTGGCCTTCTCACCCAGCGCATGGCTTGTCGAACCCTTTCAAACCAATAACTTAGACGTCAATAACAGAAAAACAGACCAATCCGAGTGAAATGTCGTGACCGCAGCGTCGCAAGGGCTGATAATGCATTCACCTTAATCATGAGGACAATGTCTAATGAAAACTCTATTAACTTTTATTCTATTACTCCCTCTATTCGCCTTCGCTGACGGGCATATTCAATCAGCGGAACATGCCGGCGAAGCTGCTGAAACCAAAGAACATGCCGGCGAAGCTGCTGAAACCAAAGAACATGCTGGCGAAGCTGCTGAAACCAAAGAACATGCTGGCGAAGCTGCTGAAACCAAAGAGCATGCCGGTAAACCTGCGTCTTCGGAGTAGTGAGCGATCGTGTGTGATTCGCCACCTGCTTGATCGGCGAATCAATGCGACTTTGATCAACAGTTTGCTGGCAGGGCTGTTGATTATATTTAGCCCTTGGTCTGCCGCCGAACCAACAGCCAGGGCATCACCCGAAACGCCAGTAATAAAATTTTATGTGGAGGACATCAAGTCCACCATGCGGGCATATGTGGCCAGCCAGCTCGATACCGGCGGTCTCTTTCATTTGAAGGATGATAAGACCGGTGAAAACCTCGCACTGAAATTCGTAATGGTGCACGACCCGGTTCGTCAAATTCGAGGCGACATCTATTTTGCCTGTACGGATTTTCATGTGCAGGGAGAACCAGAGAAAATCTACGACATCGACTTCTGGATGGATGGTTCAAGCGGCGAGCTGAAGGTTTACGACACCAAAGTCCACAAGGAACCTCGCTCATCCCTGCTTTACGGATGGTATAAACATCCACGTTATACTTTCGTCAATGACGAAATCGAATATCTCTACTGACTCGATTGCACCCTAAGCTATTAACAATGTAACAACCGGGCCAGAGTATTTACGACCCCGCCATTAAGGGGCCAAAGCTGTAGTACCATTTTGGGTAACGATCAACGAGAACACAATTGATGAGTCATTTGTTGCTGAACAAGAAAAACCACATAGCCACGATCACCTTTAACCGGCCAGAAAAGCGCAATGCTTACAGCCCAGAGATGGCCGTGAAGCTCACGGAGTACTTGAGAGACTGCGATCGTGATCCGGACGTACGCGCCGTCATTATCACTGGTGCAGGTGATGCCTTTTGCGTCGGGCTTGACATGAACGATGTTAAAAAACGCGGTGAGAAGCCCAGATCATCTGAAGCATCCGACGTATCTGATTCAGCTGGTCACCCAACCCAGCGAGTGCTCAGAACCTATCCGTTCCAGATATCAAAGCCCGTCATCTGCGCCATCAATGGTTCTGCGGGAGGCTTCGGCGCTGCCTATCCACTAACCTGCGACATACGAATTGCAGCTGAAGACGCCAACATCGCCTTTTCTTTTGTAAAGTGGGGTCTGATCCCTGAAATGGGTGCAACCTGGACCTTGCCGCGTTTGATCGGTATTGAGAAGGCAGCGCACTTGATGTTGACCGGCCGTAAGATTACGGGTGCTGAGGCTGCAGAAATGGGGCTGGTATTACGTGCCGTACCTCGCGACCAGGTGTTAGACGAAGCAGTTGCGCTTGCAACGGAGATAGCGGAAGGCTCATCGCCTTCCGCCGTGTCGCTTGTGAAGCAGATGACCTGGGGGCGAATGATGGATGAAGGTGAGCTCTATCGAGCCATCTATGAAGACGATGATGCAATTGCCTGGGCGTTCACCGGACCTGATTCTTCAGAAGGCAATGCTGCGTTCCTGGAAAAGCGTTCGGCAAACTGGGCGGAAGTCGATCCGGACCAGCTGCCAAAGTTTGGGCGACGAAATGCGAACCCCTTTGGCCTGGGCTAACACAGTGTTAGCGGGTCAGCGCAGTGGTGAACTTGATGCGCTCCATCGAAACGGCACTCGAAACATCATAGAGGTGTGCAACATTGATAATCTGTTTATCAACTCGATCATAACCAGCGATATCTTTTGCGATCACCTTCAATAGGTAATCGATATTGCCGCTCAGTCTGTGAAATTCGAGTACCTCTGGGATATTGGCGACACCGCGTGAAAATGGCTTGAACCATTTCTCATTGTGCTCGCTGGCCTTTTCCGGGACGAAGGTGGCGAGGTCCAACCCCATGGCTTCCTGATCGACAATAGATCACGTGCCTCTTACCGTCAGCTGTTCAAGCCCACGAAAGAAAGGTGTGTCCGACCAGACAAGATCCTGCTCAGCTAGTGTTAGCTCGGGATACCGGTCCAGTAACTGGTTGAGCGCCGCTTCGGCTTCGAGTCTGGCAAGAGGCATGCCCAGGCAGAGATGAATGCCATGGCCAAAACTGAGGTGCTCAATGGCCTCTCGGTGAATACTAAATGCGTCGGGGTTGGGTGTGACAATCGGGTCTCGGTTTGCAGCCGCGATTGACAGGACAACGAGCTGGCCTTTTTTGAACGTGTGCCCCTTGTAGTCAAAGGTCTCAGGTACCAATCGCGATAGCGCTAGAACAGGCGGTTCAAGTCTTAGCGCTTCTTCAATGGCATTCTTTAGCAGCGAGCGATCAGATCGAACTTCCGCTAACTGTTCGGGATGCTGTAATAGCAACCAGAGGCAGCTGCTGATGAGTCGTGTTGTCGTCTCATGTCCAGCCACGAGGAGAATGGTACAAAGCGACAGCAACTCTTCAATGTCGAGCTTGTCTCCATCCTCTTCTGCTTCGATTAACGCAGAGATCAAATCCTGGCCAGGGTGCGTTCTTTTTAGATCGACGAGTTCCTGCAGGTAGGCCCGCATGGCCAGGTCTCCCAAAACCGCTTCATGAATTGCATCCGCATTTAGTATCTCTGTATATTTAATAAGTGCAGCAGACCATTGCTCAAAATAGTGTCGCTCCCTGGTAGGCACACCGAGCATCTCTGCGATAACAATTGCAGGCAGCGGCCTCGCCAGAGCATCCATCACCTCGACCTCCTCATCCCCTGCCACTTCATCCAACAGCGCTGAAACTAGCGCATTAATCTTTGGCGTTAGAGATTCGATGAAACGACTGGTAAAGCTTTGCGCCGCCAATTTCCGCAAGCGCGTGTGGTCCGGTGGATCCAGGTTGACGATGTTGGGGTAATCAATGATCGGCGTGACCAGGCCTTGCGCAGCCGATCGAATCACCCGTTGAATAAGCGTACTCTCGAAAACTTCACTGCTAAGCCGTTTATCACGCAGAAGTGCCTTCACATCTTCATGGGAAACCACGGCCCAGCCGTTAACCATATAGGAGCGAAGAATGTTTCCTTTATGACGAAGCCGCGCAATCATGAGATGTGGCGACGCCTTAAGAGTGGGGTCGATAATTAAATTACCCCACAGTCGATCCATCATCACCATCGCCTGCAAACCGGCTTGCATCGACCAGGAATAAACTTTTGAAATGGCAGTAGAGATGGGTATTTTCCTTTCTCTATCCAGGAAAAGGCCAAAAGATAGTATCAGACCAAGCTTTGCTGGTGAAGGATGAAACGACCTTAGATATTAGTCCTCTAGATAAAATCGAGTCCCGCAAATCAGCACCTGATCATCAGAGACAAAGCAGCCACGCCGCTTTGCCTCATTCAGTATCGCGGCCCGATCTGCGACTCGAATGTGCAGCCCAGAGAGACCAGGCCCGCGATCGTCAGCCAAAGCGACGAAACGTAACGCCACATTGTTGAGCGATACAACGACGCTCTCTGCTTCGACAAGGCATTCTGCGCCAACAATGTGCGCCCACTTGTCAGCAAGTGAGGCAGGGTTATCTGTTTGCAGTTCAACGCCGACGATATCAATGGTGACATCCTGCTTGACCTTGTCTTCCCAGCCAAGACCGCCAACGGGCATCCAATAACCATCAAAGTCATTATGCTGGTCTGCCTCTAGTTCCAGGAACGCAGCCTCAAGATCCCGAGGGTGCAACTGCGTTAGATGCCAGTCACCTCGCTCTGCTTCATGCGCAATCCTCACGCCGCTATCGAGGGCCCGCTGTCGTGCGGCAAGTTGAGTCTTTCGACTGTCGGCCTGGGTGATCACCATGTAGCCGCCATCACCGCCGCGACGTTCCAAATAACGACCAGCCGCAGTTGCGTCCTGTATTGGCGCGACCACCTCAAGGAAGTTTCGACCAATTGGCATCAGGGCATTTTCGAGCCCAAATGCGGCGACACCATCATCGACGTAACAGATATTAATACCGAGGATAGTCGTTAGGTCTTCGATGACCGGCTCGAGTTGTGCGGCAACAAGGCAGATCTGGCGTAGTTGAATACCTGGCTGCACGTCTGGTTGAATGCTCACTGGCTTAATTCTCCAGCCTGGAAAAATTAGGGGCACGCCTTTCTACAAACGATGCAACACCTTCCTTGAAGTCGTCGCGCGCCAGACTCTCGTCCATCCAGCGAGTGGACTCTGTCATTGCATCTCCTAACTCACGATTCAAATGTTTGTAGACCTGACGCTTCATCATCATAATGGAAGCGGGTGCGGACGTCTTAGCTATGTCGCGCAAAAATTGCTGCGCCTCGCTGCAACAAGTACCGGATTCACAGAGTCGATTGGCGTAGCCCATGCGAAACGCTTCTTCGCCATCAATCCGCCGCGAGCTCCAATACATATCGAGGGCATTGGCGGGACCCACAATGCGCGGCAACATCCAACTAGTACCATGCTCGGCGATCAATCCACGGGGACCAAAAGAGGTGACCAGTTTGGCAGTGCGGTCCATAAAACGCATGTCGCAGAATGTCGCGTAACTGAAGCCGAGTCCTGCCGCCGCACCATTGATGGCGGCGATCAACGGCTTGCGCAGCCCCAGAAAATAGGTCGGCGACCCATGGTAGTTAGGGTCGCCATCTGGATTGCCGGGTTGCGCTTGCAGATGTTCGAAGTTGGCTGTGGTGCGCTCGCCTGCATCACTCATCGACCCTAGAGCATTCATGTCCACGCCCGCACAGAAACCACGACCCGCTCCCGTCAGAACCGTGCCGATCACGTTGGAGTTTGTTTCCGACTGATCTAAAGCGTGGCGAATCTCTGCCTGGGTC
>Ga0315319_10000456_pt1 | contig 13124 bp, 10 predicted proteins | sample M1500m3416metaG_FD_203463 | JGI IMG/M metagenome (GOLD analysis project Ga0315319, IMG submission 203463) | Ammonia-oxidizing marine archaeal communities from Monterey Bay, California, United States - M1 500m 3416 | ecosystem: Environmental > Aquatic > Marine > Intertidal zone | place: USA... | reverse complement strand
CTGGTTTGATCTCGGCGAGGCTGAGTTACTGAAAGAAAAATGGATGTCCGACCACGTTGATGATGGAGACCCTTTACTCGGAAAGAAACACAACAACATTCGAAACATCAACTGTCCTCGTTGCGATAAACCCATGGAGCTACTATCGGACCCCCTTCAAAAACATATTCAGTATGAAGCCTGCGCCGAGCACGGCATGTATTTTGACGCGGGTGAATTCACTGACTTTAAACACGAAACCCTGATGGATATTTTTAGAGATTTCGTATTTGCACTCAAAAAACCAGCTTAAGTTCAGTCTAAAGCAGGTGTGAGCCACCGTCGATGGCAAGAATTGCACCCGTCGTGAATCCTGCGCCTGTACTCGCCAGGTAAAGCGCCGCCCCTACGACCTCTTCGGGCTGGCCACCACGCTGTAGCGGAATTGTTGTGTTGGCACGTTCCTCAAACGCCTCCATATCCCAGGCCTTGCTAATATCAGTGAGAAAAGGCCCGGCCATAATACAGTTGACCCTCACTTTTGGTCCATAAGCCGCTGCAAAGGAACGAGTAATCGCATTCAGGCCCGCCTTCGCAGCGCCATAGGGTTCTGAAGTTGGACTCGCCTTGACCGCTGCAATACTAGAAACATTGATAATACAACCTCCCTGCGCCTCAACCATCCTGCTTCCAATATTGGCACTGAGTCGAAACGGCCCCTTGAGATTGACGCCAATGACTTTATCGAACAACTTCTCGGAAACCTGGTCAAGGGAGGGGTAAAGTGGCGACATACCTGCGTTGTTAATCAGCACATCAACTTTGCCGAACTCTGCATAGACTGCCTCAACCATCGCATCCAGGGAATCCCAGTCCCCGGCATGAGCAGCATAAGGAAACGCCTTAACACCCAGCGCTTCAACCTCTCTGGCCGTTTCGATACAGGATTCAATTTTCCGACTGACGATAGCAACGTTTGCCCCGTGGCGTGCGAAACCAAGTGCCATGGCTTTGCCGAGCCCCCTACTGCCACCCGTAATCAACACAACCTTTCCCGTCATATCCAGTTCGTCCACCTGTCTCTCCTGCTAATCAAAAAGAAACTATTGTACCCACAGGCAGCCGCCCAGTCTGCACTTCGCATCCAGAGCCGTGTAGACTCAACAAACCACTAGCCGACATGCCTATGAATGATCTGATCTCCCCACGCCTGCGCCATCGTGTTCGAACCCTAAGTACTATTCTGGGTGAGACAATGACGCGCCAACACGGGCAGGAATTCCTGTCCAAGGTTGAAGAGATTCGACTACTCGCCAAGGCGAACCGACAATCTGTGACTGATCCTGAAAATAACGAACAGGGTGACCATGAACAGTTGCGCCAGGTGCTTACGAAGCTTGATGGTGAATCGCTAATATCTGTCGCACGAGCGTTCAACCAGTTTCTTAATCTCACCAATATTGCCGAACAGGCCGAGTCGACTGAAACTGCCATTGGTTCACAGTTGGAAGAACTGTTCACTCGCCTGATTAAAAAAGGGATCGATCAGCAGCGTGTCCTTGAAACCATTACCAGTATGCGATGCGATCTTGTTCTTACTGCACACCCGACCGAAATTACCCGACGTACCCTGATTCAAAAATACAACCGAATAGCCTCCACACTCAATGGCGTCAACGAAGACCAGGAACTCGATACACAGGCACGACTGGATCTGGAGCGACTGATCGCTGAAGTCTGGTTCACGGATGAAATCAGGACAGAAAGACCCACACCACAGGATGAGGCCAAGTGGGGTTACGCGGTTATTGAACACTCACTGTGGACTGCTATTCCACAGCTCTGGAATCGATTAAGTGAACTGACTTTCAAACTAACAGGCGAGACACTGCCTTTAAGTGTGTCTCCGGTCAAGATTTCGTCCTGGATGGGTGGTGACAGAGATGGTAATCCGAACGTCACCGCTGATGTGACTAAAGAAATCTTGAGACTGGCCAGGTGGATGGCGGCAGATTTGTATTTAAGAGACGTTGAAGAACTTTTGTCACAGCTCTCAATGTCTAACTGCTCCAGCGAGCTTGCCACACTGTGCCCCGAAGGCGTCGACGAACCTTACCGCCATATTCTCAGGTCATTGCGTGAAAGACTAGCCGCGACTCGAACCTGGGCAGAAACATCCGAGCCACCAGAGGCCGGATTGATTCACAGTAACGCTGACCTGATCGCGCCGCTGCAATTATGCTACGACTCTCTCCTTTCGTGTGGCATGAATATCATTGCCGACGGTCTTTTAAAGGAAACCCTGATTCGCGCCAATACATTTGGAGTGACGCTGGTAGAACTGGATATTCGCCAGAGTTCTGACAAGCATATCGAACTTTTGGACGCGATCACCGAATACCTGGAACTGGGCAGCTATAAGCACTGGTCAGAGAAAGCCCGAACAGATTTCCTATTGCAGGAACTCAAGACCCGCAGGCCTTTGGTACCAGACAGCTGGCAGCCAGAAGGTGATGCCGGTGAAATACTCAAAACCTTCAGACTTATCGCAGAAAACAATGGCCAGGGTATCGCCAGCTACATCATTTCGATGGCCAGGCGCCCTTCCGATGTCTTGGGGGTTGTCTTACTTTTACGTAAGTCCGGAGTCACTCGAGTGTTACCGGTCGTGCCCCTTTTTGAAACACTGGACGACCTCGAGAATGCCGCCTGGACACTGGAGTGTCTGCTTCGAACCAACTGGTACACGGAGTACATTGATGGTTCGCAGCAAATCATGATTGGCTACTCTGATAGCGCTAAGGATGCCGGACAGATGGCCGCTTGCTGGGCCCAGTATCGTGCCCAGGAAGAACTGGTCGTCGTCTCTGACAAATACAATATAGACCTTACCTTGTTCCACGGCCGGGGGGGCGCGCCCGGACGCGGCGGAGCCCCGGCAAGACAAGCTATTCTGTCACAGCCGCCTGGCTCGGTAAAAAACAGTATGCGAGTCACCGAACAAGGTGAAATGATCCGGTTCAAGTACGGATCACCACCACTCGCGCTGATCAACCTGGACCTGGTGTTAAGCGCTGCCATTGAGGCAAGCCTGCTGCCTCCTCCACAGCCAAGAGAAAACTGGCGACTCCTGATGCAGAGGCTCTCGGAGGTTGCCTGTGAAAGCTATCGCTCGACTGTCCAATCCAACAAAGACTTTATCGACTATTTTGCAGACGGGACTCCGGAACGAGAACTCGCGCTACTTGCACTGGGCTCAAGACCGGCACGCAGAAACGGCAGTGACACGGACAGATCAATTAGTGAACTGAGAGCCATTCCCTGGGTGTTTGCCTGGACCCAGAAACGTTTGATGCTACCGGCATGGCTGGGTACAGATACAGCCTTCGAACAGGAACTCACCAGCAAGGAACTCAACGTTCTAAAGGAGATGGTTGAAGAATGGCCGTTCTTCCAAACCCAGATCAACATGCTCGAGATGGTGTTATGTAAAGCCGATGCAGAAATCTCCGAACGCTATGACGAAACCCTGGTGTCGCCGCAATTAAAACTGATGGGGGATTCCTTCCGCTCACGACTGGCTATACTCATCGACAGCATTAACAGAATAAAAAATCAGGACATACTCCTCGAGGGAAACCCCGAGATCAGACAGACACTTGACCTTAGACACCCCTACACAGACCCGCTCCACCTGCTTCAAATTGAACTGATCAAGCGTTGCCGTGAAGAATCAGGTGATATGGCGCAGGCACACAAAGCACTGCTTGTAACGATTGCTGGTATTGCTGCAAGCATGAGAAACACTGGTTAGCCATGACGAAGTCGATCACTATTATAGGCGCGAGTAGCGGACCTGGCCGGATGTTGTATGAAGCGCTGCTGAGCGATGGCATCCCCGTGACGGGCATCGCGAGAAGCCCCCGGAATATTCCCACAAACAGCACAGCGCAATTTGTACAGCTTGACGCTAAGGACACTGCAGCTCTAGCCAGACTGGTGAACAAAAATACGCTACTCGTACATTGTTCCCGCCCAGAGATACTGACAACCCTGATTGCACGTAAGCCCGACATGAGTCGCCTGATAGCCCTGGGCTCAACTCGCATCTATACGAAATTTCCAGATGACAAATGTGCCCGCCTGGCTGCTATGTCTCATGCTATCTGGATGAGCGAGATCCCGGCCACCCTGCTTCACCCGACGATGATTTATGGCGCACCGGGACTAAACAATATTGAGCGCATCGTCCAAATGGCACGAATGTCCCCGATCATTCCACTACCCAACAATGGGGAATCGCTTATCCAGCCCGTTCTTGCCAGTGATGTCGTCAAGGCAATACGGGCTTGTATAGACAACCATTCGAGCATCGGAAAGACCATAGCGGTACCCGGTAAAAGCCCTACCACTTACCGCCGTTTCATCGAACTTTGCATTGAGTTCTCAGGAGAAAAGTGCCGGGTCGTCTCAATACCGATCACCCTGTTAAGCCTGCTTGCGCCAATAACGCAACTGTTACCCGGGGTACCCGTTGTCACACAAGATGAAGTTCGTCGGTTACTCGAAAACAAAGATTTCAGTACTGAAAACCTGGATAACCTCAGCATTGAACCAGTAGCGCTTGATGTCGGCTTGAAAAGTTTGCTCTTCGAGGAAAAACCGAAGAGTGACATTTAGTCGCCAGAGGCAGACGTGACTTTCCCAAAAACCCTGTCCATTTCCACCATCAACTCGTCAGGCAATGGCGGTGCTGTCAGTGCCGCAACATTACTGGTTAAATGATCCACGCTGCCGGTTCCGGTCAACACCAAAGAGACACCCGGCTCATATCGGCAGTATCGATAAGCAGCCTCGATCACAGATTTGACCCCAGGGTATTCGGTTAAAAATTTCAACGGATCGTCATTATTAACAACACTCTTTTCGATTTCGCCTGTGGAAATCAGTTGTTCAATATTTTGCATTAGCACCGCGGGATTACTGAGTGCCCTGCGTACAGCGTGCATCACCTGTGTGCCGACATCGTGCCGTAGGCAATCCGGAAAAACCTGGTCACGTGCTCCCGCGTTTAGAAAGTTGAACCCTACCATCGCGACGTCAAAGCAGCCGACCGGAACTGCTCGTTGCAACATTTCATGGGTTGGATCCTGTCTGAAATTTTCAGTAATACCCAGGTACCGAGTTTTTCCGAGCTGAATCTGTTGCTGCAGTACCGGTACGTATTCCTCTACGCAATAGTCAAGGTCCTGCGGCATCACTCCATGAAAACTGAATAGATCAACGTAGTCCGTATTCATTCGAGCAAGGCTCTTCTCTAACGACTCAACCAGCTTTTCAGCAGGCATGTAGTCGCCACCCTTGTCACGGAACATCGTCTTTGTACTGATCACAACCTCAGGCCGCTGACGGTGAACAATTTTGCCGACCACTTCTTCAGTACCGTAGGCGCGTGCAGTGTCAAAGTAATTGATCCCCAGATCAAGAGCGTGCTTAACCACTCCTTCTGCAGTGGAAGAATCCTTACTTTCCCGCATACCCAACCGGCTATATCCACCACAACCGAGGCCCACCGGACTTACCATCAGGTTTGTTCGCCCAAGCCTTACATGATCCATTATTCAACCCCACCTCCAGAGGCGAAAGAGTATAAACAAAATCAATGGGTTCTTGCCCAATGAGTTCTGGCCCTATGAGTTCTGGCCCTATGACAAATGTCTATGATGTTGTGAGAGGGGGCTTGCTCAGTTAACTGCGAGCGGGTGCTGACCAATTGTCAACTGGCTGAGCACTAAACCCTCTCGATACGGAACACGGGAATATCGCGCGGCGCAGCTGATTCGACATACTTTGCAAACTGTTCTGAAGCATCGGCCTGTCCCTGGACTGTACTTTTCGCCTCCGCCTCCGCCAACTCAACTACCCGGGCGACGAACGATTCATCGCCTACTTCAACAGTAATCGCTGGGTTCGCTCTTAGATTAAATACCCAGGCAGGATGTTTCTTCGCGCCTGCAAATGACGCAAACAACAACATCTCACCATCTTTGATGGTCAGCACCAGAGGTACCAGGAACGTCTTGCCAGATTTACTACCGACGGTATGCAGAATGATCATTGGGTAGTCCGCGAACATCGCTACCCGACCGTTGTTAGCTCGAAATTCTTCGATAATTTTTTCATTAAAGTTTTTCATTTCCGTCATTGCGTTTTTCTACCCATTGTTAATATCGTTTGCGCCAATCTAAACACAATTTGGAGCGACGCCTGGCATCTAATTTTAATACTCCAGCCGAACTGGAACACCGTGACCCTTAACCACTCCCCTCACCTCCTCTGGACTCACCTCCCCAATTCCAATGTAATATAAATTACAATCACAAGGAACGCAGGCTCGTTCAATAAAATTGATTTAGTATCCAGCGGTAAATTCATGCTTAGGAGAGTGCCGACACCGACTATAGTTTTAATCGTGCAATACCCTGAATTCACATGGCCGATGCTCAATACGGAGCTTAATCCAGGACCTGAAAAATCGTGGCGATGACTCTGGTTACATTCCGTTACAAAAGTCCACAATTCCATCAAGCCCTGATTACCTATCGACTATAAATTGGCGACCTATAAATCAAAGTAGGTACCAGACGTTGAACCAGGCAATGAACGTACAAGAAGAAGTTAATCAGACAAACGAGTGTCCAGACGTAAAACCAGTCTTATTGTTTGTTGATGATGATGATCGAGCTATTAGCCTGATGAAACGGGAGTTTGAAAAAGCCAACTATGTTTGCCACTTTGCTGAATCCGCATTCAAGGCACTTGATATCCTGCAACAAATAACCATCGATGTTGTCATTTCGGACATCAACATGCCGATTCTCAGTGGCACTGAATTATTCGAACAAGTTAAAAAGAAACATCCCGAGGTAATCAGAATCGCCATTTCCGGTTCTATAAACATCCCCGAGTTCATCAACGCAATTAATAAAGCTAGCGTTCACGCCTTTCTCGTTAAGCCTCATCAGCCAAAAGATCTAAAACTGATCATTTATAAAGAGCTATGGGAGCGTCAAAAGAATCGTCGGGAAATTGACCGAATCAAGGCAAGCCAGAAAAATGCTGCTAATAGAGCACGAGAATCCGGCGCATCTCTCTCAAAAAACCAGGGGTTAATTGAAGCGATACAACAAGGATATAAGAACTTGTTGATTAGCTATGACCCCACCTTCGAATCAAAGCGGGAGCGCTATGAGTTTAGGAAGAACCTCGGGAGCGGGATTGGCAATGTCATGCAAATGGACATGAAAACCAAACTGCAGCTCGACATGGGTTTATTTGTTTCCTGCTTTTGTAGCGCCAAAAAAATCAAATCGCTATCTACAGGTCCCATGGACGATTTTATGGCCGTGGCAATCGCCCTGGCGAGAAAGGACGATGAAGCTTTAGTTAAAATCACCGAATCCCTTCTGCTAAGTGAATGTTTTAAAACTATCTTGGTAATGGATACGCTTATCTATGAGCAGGAACTTAACTGGAATGAATCGATTAAAGTAATCAATTCACAGCAATCTAGTCATGATGATGATGTGCTCCTTGCTTTGAATGATCTATAAATGCCTGATTCGTGGCGCACATCAGGCACACAAAAAAACGGTTATAAAAATCTCGACTTAGGTAAACAGGATGTGAACGTTTATCTCATCAGGTATTTCATCGCTGACTCAAGACCTTTATCGCTCAAAAAAAACATATGGCCATCGACCAGTCTCTTAGCCAGTTGAATCGATGCGGAATCCCGCCATCTACTTTCAGGAAGCGGATTCAGCCAGACGACACTTCGGAACTGTTCCCTCAGTCGACTCATCCAGACTTCTCCGGGTTCCGCATTAAAATGTTCGACGCTTCCACCGCGATCTGAAATCTCATGACGCCCCATATCGGCGTCGCCAACTATAATTAACTTGTAGTCCCGGGGAAACTTTTGGAGTAAATGCCGCAGCGGCAATTTGTCTTCAGTGCGCCGCTCGTTATCGCGCCAAACAGATTCATAAACATAATTATGGAAGTAAAAGTACTCCAGGTGTTTGAATTCACTCCCTGCTGCAGAAAACAGTTGCGCGCATAGTTCGACATGCTGATCCATGGAACCACCAACATCAAAGAGCATCAAAACCTTAACTGCATTGTGTCGTTCAGGTACTTCCTTGATGTCCAGGAACCCACCGTTTCGCGCGGTCGACCTGATAGTATCAGGCAGGTCCAGTTCCAGGTCGGATGCTTCACGAACCCAGCGACGTAATCGGCGAAGCGCCATCTTCAGGTTTCTGGTGCCCAGTTCGACGTCGGGATCATAGTCAGCGAACTCCCTTTCCAGCCAGACTTTCATCGCTCTCTTCCGTGGTGCTTCAGTCATTTCGGTTCGCTCTCCTGATTCGGCTTCTTCGCTTAGGCCTTCTCCCTTTTCACCATCATTGCCTTCACCTTCCTTCCCTTTATCACCTTCGCCCTTTTCGCCGGAATCACCCTCGCCTTCTCCACCATCATCACCCTGCTCACCTTCTTCGCCACCTTCGCTACTCTCTCCTTCACCCGACCCTGGCTCACCTTCAGCTTTGCTAGTATCCTCACCGTCTTCCCGAGCAGCTCTTTCCTTCGCTTCAGCGACTGCTTCGCCATACTCTTCCATCACCAATGCCACTTCTCGCTCATTACCCTCCCTCACTCGGGCCAGCAGTTCCCTGAGCTGTTCGCTTTCATCTTCTTCAAACACGCCAACCCAGTCATCGAGGCCGGAAAAATAGGAGGCAAACGCCTGGTCAAAACGATCGTAGTATTTTTCATCCTTGACCAGCGATAACCGACTAAGAAAATAGAATTCATCCTGGTCGGCAAAAAGCAATCGATGACTGAAAATCGACAGAAGATCCATCAGTTCACGAACCGATACCGGTACGCGATATCGGCGCAGGTGCTCAAAAAAACTTAATAACATACAGACAAATTAGTTGAGAAAATCAAAGTTGAAACGAAATGCCATTATTGTAATGGTCAATCCAGCGAGTGTATTTTGATCGAGCTGAACTGAAAAAAGATTCATCAGCAAGAATCCCAGTCCACTCCCTGCCCTGATCGATAAAGGTAACCAAAGTTAGCCTGGCTTGCTACATCGCCAAGCGACGCCACCTTCCTGTACCTTGCCGCCGCTTTTGCCAGGTCCTGCTCAACATGTTCTGCCAGAATACCCAGATGATTCAGGGTTAGCGGGTGTTCCGGTCCGCGACGAATCGTGCAAGTATACCCAGCACGTTTACCCAAGCACATACCTGAGCACATACCTGAGCACAGACCTGGGCACAGACCTGAGCACAGACCTCAGTACATATCTATGCAAAGGCGTCTATCGTGCGACGTTCAGATGCTATACTGCGGAGATGCAGGAACCTAATCAATCCATCATTCGAGACCCTCTGCTAGAAGCACTTGTTGCGATAACTCGACTCCACCATCAACCACATAGTGCCGAAAGCCTAATCGCCGGTCTCCCTCTGGAAGACGGCAGATTAACGTCGGCGCTGTTCATTCGTGCAGCGGCATCGGTGGGATTCAATGCTTCCTATGTGCAACGCCCGCTAACGGACATCACGCCTCTCATATTACCCGTCGTCCTGGAAATGAAGGATGGCCAGCTGTCTATCCTTATCGAACGAAACGGCGATTTGGCAACCGTTCTATTCTTCGATGAACAGGAGAAGACACACGAAGTTGAGGTCACTTCGCTGGATGAGCTTTATGACGGCAACTGCTACCTGCTCAAACCTGGCATGGTGGTAGAAGGCATCTCCAAAGACTGGTTCTGGAGCACGATCCGAAAATCTCGCGGCCTGTACGCCGAGGTACTGGTTGCCTCGCTCCTAATCAACCTTTTCGCCCTGGTCACGCCCCTATTCATTATGAACGTCTATGATCGGGTGGTTCCCAACCATGCTATCGACACGCTCTGGGTCCTCGCGTCCGGTATTGCCATTGTATTTGTCTTCGACCTTGTCATGAAATCACTGCGCGGATATTTCATCGATGCCGCGAGCAAACGAGCAGACATCACGTTGTCCGCTCAGACCTTTAGCAGGGTCATGGATATCAAGATGAAGGACCGGCCGGACCGGGTTGGCTCATTTGCCAACAACCTTCAGGAATTTGATAGTTTCAGGGAGTTTTTTACATCGACCACGCTGATCGCACTGATTGACCTCCCCTTTGTCATACTATTTATACTCCTGATCTATTTGGTCGGCGGGGTTCTTGCGATGGTTCCACTGGTGGCGATACCCATGATCGTACTTGCTGGTCTGGCACTACAAAAACCACTGCACGGCATCATTACAGAAACGTTCAGGGAATCCGCTGCCAAGCACGCCATGCTGATTGAAGTTCTAGCTTCACTGGATACTGTAAAAGGCGCACGTGCCGAAGGCGTCATGCAGAAGCGATGGGAGGTCTTCAACGCAAAGCTCGCAAAATTGGGACTCCGCTCACGTTTCCTTTCGATGTCCATCGTTAACCTGGCGCAACTCATCCAGCAAGTTTCTACTATCGCCATCGTCGCGGTCGGCGTGTACGCCATTATCGACGGCAACCTGAGTGTTGGCGGTCTTATAGCCTGTACCATCCTGACAGGTCGCTGCCTGGCACCAATGGGCCAGATAGCAGGAATATTGACTCGATATCACCATTCAATTACCGCGTTCAACGCCATCGACAGAATCATGGCACTGCCGGTAGAACGACCGGCCGGTAAAAGCTTCCTGCATCGTCCATCAATCAAAGGCGACATTGAATTCAAGGAAGTTACCTTCAACTATCGGGATCAACAGATATCCGCGCTTTCCAACGTATCATTCAAGATCACTGCAGGCGAAAAGGTCGCGATCATTGGTCGGACCGGCTCTGGTAAAACAACCCTCCAAAAACTGGTCATGGACTACTACGAACCAGCCGCCGGGGCGATACTTATCAGCGGTACAGATATCAACCAGATCGACCCCACTGACCTGCGCAGGAATATGAGTTACGTTCCACAGGAAATCTCTCTTTTCAGTGGCACCGTCAGGGAGAACATCGTCCTGGGCACACCGCTTGCCACCGATGAGGCGGTCCTTGAGGCAACGAAGGTTGCTGGCATTCTCGACTTCCTTAATACCCATCCTCAGGGTTTTGACCTGAACGTCGGAGAGCGCGGTGAACGTCTTTCCGGCGGACAACGACAGGGTATTGCCATCGCGAGAGCCATTATTAACCGCGCGTCTATCCTGGTTCTGGACGAACCCACAGCCTCTATCGACAACACCGCTGAAATACTTTTCCTGAAGCACTTCACCGAGTATGTAAACGATCGAACGCTACTACTGGTGACGCACAAAGCATCGATGCTTTCGCTGGTCGATCGACTGATCGTGCTAAATGACGGCAAAATAATTGCCGATGGACCAAGAGACGAAGTGCTGAAAATGCTTGCAGGAAATCCCCAATGAGGGAATACAAATCAGATATCCACTTTATGCCGGATACTTATGCGGCAGAAATTGAGTCACTGCCTCTAGCAAGCCACTTGATTCTCTGGCTTTCCGCAGCTTTTGTCATTATCGCTATTATCTGGGCAAATTTCGCGACACTGGATGAAGTCGCCCATGCTGAAGGCCGGGTGATTCCATCGGGCCAGATTCAGGTTGTCCAAAACCTCGAAGGGGGCATCCTGTCACAGGTGAACATTAGTGCAGGCGATTCTGTCAAAGCAGGACAAACACTGCTGCTGCTGGACGACACGCGATTTGCCAGCTCATTTCGTGAGGGCACACTATCTATTCATACACTCCGGGCAAGGGTAGCCAGACTGGAAGCGGAAATTGATGAAATACCGTTCACTTCAATCCCGAGTTTTTCTGAAGAACACCAGGGCATACTTGACGATGAAATTCTTCTGTATACGTCCCGGCAGCAGGAACTTGAATCATCACTGAGTATACTCAGGCAACAGCGAACCCAGTACGAACAGGGTCTGGCAGAGCTGAGGGCCGCAAAGAACAAACTGACCCGCAACGCAGCACTGGCGGAAAAAGAACTTGAGATCACAGCACCATTGGTTGAAAGCGGCGCGGTTTCACAGGTCGAACTACTGAGATTACAGGCGGCAGTCAACGATTCCCTTGGACAACTCGAAGAGACAGGCATCGCCATTCCCGGGTCAGAAGCGGCAGTGGCCGAGGCCAACCAGAAGATCGCAGAAAGGAGGCAACAGTTCCGAAGCGCGACCCAAGCCGAATTGAATGAGGCCAAAACCGAACTCAACCGCTTGAACATATCCAATGTGGCCCTGGAAGACCGGGTTAATCGAACGACTGTCAAATCCCCGGTAGATGGAACCGTAAACCAGGTGCTGGTTAATACCATTGGCGCGGTCATACAGCCGGGAATGGACCTGATTGAAATCGTACCGTCGAACGATACGTTGTTAGTTGAAGCCCGCATTCGCCCTTCGGATATCGCATTCATCCATCCCGGCGGGAAAGCGACGGTCAAACTCACCGCCTACGATTTTTCGATCTACGGCGGGCTGGAATCTGTACTAGAAGTCATCAGTGCTGATTCAATCACCGATGAACGCGGCGAGCATTTCTTCCGGATCAGGGTTCGAACCAGCAAGAACCATCTTGGAACTAGCGAAAACCCGCTGCCCATTATTCCCGGCATGGTGGCGACGGTCGATATTATGACTGGCAAAAAGACCGTCATGGACTACATTCTGAAACCCTTGAAGCGAGCCCAGGCTGCCGCCCTCACCGAACGCTAACCCTGGCCAGTTTAGATCGGGGCAATTGAGAACCTAGTATCGCTAGCTTCCTTTGAAAGCGGGTTTACGCTTTTCTTTAAACGCCGCGCGTCCTTCCTTGTAGTCGTCACTATCGAAACATGCATTGATCATTATTGATATAGACTCAAGGTCCCGGCTCGAAGGGTCCTTGACAGCTTCGTTAATAGCCGCCTTCGCTGCCTTGACCGTAAGCGGCGCGTTGGCAGTGATCAGCGCCGCGTAATCTCTCACCGCATCTTCAAGTTCATGAATTTCACAAACCCGATTAACCAGGCCCATC
>Ga0315319_10000454_pt1 | contig 13149 bp, 18 predicted proteins | sample M1500m3416metaG_FD_203463 | JGI IMG/M metagenome (GOLD analysis project Ga0315319, IMG submission 203463) | Ammonia-oxidizing marine archaeal communities from Monterey Bay, California, United States - M1 500m 3416 | ecosystem: Environmental > Aquatic > Marine > Intertidal zone | place: USA... | reverse complement strand
CACTTTGCAATGACAGCATTTTTAGTAGTTCATGTAATTTCTTAATCTTAAAAAAGAGGAGAACAAAATGAGTATATTATCTGATGGAACAAACGCAAAGACTTTGAAAAGTGATTTATCTAATATCGTAAAAGAGTTTTTAGAAGACTATGAAAAAGCTTTAACTGGTATCGTATATCTTGCACCAGCAAGTATATCAGGGAAGAACGTGTGCGGATCTTCTTCTCCTGCCTGTAGGTTAGCTTGTTTATATTCTGCTGGTCGTGGTAGGATGTCAAATGTACAAAAAGGAAGATTAAGAAAAACAATGTTATTTCTAAAAGCAAGAAAAGAGTATTTTCTTCAATTAAACAAAGACATTGAAAAGCTTAAAAAGAAATCAGTAAAAAATAATGCTTTAACTTGTATCCGATTAAACGGAACAAGTGATCTACCATACCAAAATATAAAACAGGGAGAAAATAATCAGAGTATAATGCATGATCATAAAGATGTACAATTTTACGATTATACAAAAGATTGGAATCGTAAACCAAAAACAAGTAACTACCATTTAACATATTCAAAATCAGAACTTCATACAGAGTCAGAAGTTCAAGAAATGGTATCAAAAGGTAATAATGTTGCTGTGGTGTTCAGAGATAAACTGCCTAAGACATACGCAGGACATACAGTTTTCAATGGAGATGATACAGATTTGAGATTTCTCGATCCAAAAGGAGTTGTAGTAGGATTGAAAGCAAAAGGAGAAGCTAAAAAAGATGTATCAGGATTTGTAGTAGACTAATCAAAAGAGGAGAACAAAATGCTAATCAAACTAGTCTTAATCATTCATTTATTCATTCATTTCTACATAACCAAAAACAAAGGAGAACAAAATGAAAGAAAACAAACTAGGTAGGAAATTTGCAAATACTTGGAGTCCACCACCACGAATTAGGAGCAAAGGAAATCACAGGTATTTTACAAGACTTGCTAACAAAGGCGTAAGAAAACAAGCAAAACTTTTAATTCTAAGAGGAGAAGAAAATGAAAAAGAAAGAAATATTTGTCCAAGTCAGGATTAATACAAAAGCTGATTTAATAACAAATCAGGTAATTGATATGCAAGCCTTTGAAGGAGATTGGCTTGAAAGGAAATTTGGAGGTAGAACAGTAGAACAGAACCTACAAGGTATTGTAACTGTTACGATGCCTGTAGAAATCACACCTAAAAAGAAGAGGAGAAGAAAATGAAAAAGCCAAGATTCACGCAAAAACATTACAATGAAATTTTTGCACACACTCAAAAAATACTAAATCTTAATATTGTGGATAAGTTAGGAAATGATGATATTAAGTTAGGCATAAGATATTACCATAATATGCTTGGAAAATTATTCTATGAAGACAACCCAAAATTTAAACCTGAAATGTGGAGAATATCATGACTATCACAAAATGGAAAGACCTAAAACCAGATGAAGCACATCCAGATTATAAGGAAGTAGTAATAGAAGAACGGATAGAATACGGAATAAAGAGGTTTTATCCAATCAATGAACTAGGAAAGAAATTTGCTGATTTGTTAGGAACTAAAACTCTGAGTCTTGGAACTTTAGACTTTATTATAAATGAGTTAGATATTCCAGTAAATTTTAAACCTAATGATGTACTTAATCAATTTTTAAATTAACGGAGAACAACATGGAAAGAGGAACTTTAACAGCAAAAAGAAAATTAGACAAACTTTGGAAACCTATTACATTTCAGGATTCCGCAAACCTTTTTAATCCTTACGATTTACCTCAGCATTGGCTGAGTGAGTATCCAAAACCTCCAAAATATCACGAGGGATCGGATAGAGGTGCTACCGATGAAGGTTGGTAGTATTATCATTAGGGTGGTGGTCACTCTAATGATGTATAGTTATATTTCATTTTTCACTAAGTGGAATATATTTTTTATTAATCTCTTATAATGGAGAACTAAGATGGAAAAATTAGTATTTGACCATTTGAACAAAGCAACAGGATTCCGTAGTATTTTAAAGGGAATCCCATTTTCTGAAGCGAACCTTAGAAGTGTAAGGTATTACATCAGGAAGTTTTTTAAGAATCAAAAAGTTATTGTGCGTACACGATGGAGAGGAGTAAGAAACCATCACAAAAACCATAATATCAAAAGTGAAGCACAACGTTTTGATGTTTATGTACACGTTCAGTAATGACTAGTATTTTAATAGGAATCATAACCCTGTTACTATCAGCTAACTTTATTTTTTACAGTTCTAAACCTTGTCAGGTAAAGTGGTATTCCGATTTAAGGAATCACGAACAACGGCTGTTGGAATGTAAGTTGCAAAGTAGTAACAGGTTTATGGAATGGGTAGAAAAAGAATGAGAGTGGTTTCTAGAGTAAAGCTGATTTCCACTTCATAAAGACTTGGTGATACAGACCACAGGTAGAAGTCTTAGACCCAAAACTGCTTGGGTCAGTTTATAAACCTAACAAATTTATATTGTCCATCCTGATAGGGTAGAGGATACCCCGAATAGATGTGACAGTTTAGTAGGGTAGTGATCGACTGAGATCTCCGTTTGCTATCCTACTTCTCATTCCAGGATTAAGTAGAGTAACCAATTTGCGTAAAAGTACGCCTGTGGAAACACTAACTTTTCCCACTTCTTGGGTTGCATTAGGAGGAATGGTCAGCAAATCTGAAGCTGAGAATATGATGTAAGATTCATTAGGTAACAAGAGATAACGTATCAGAGCATTTGATCGAGTTCTCTTCAGGAGTATGTCTCGACTCCTACTCTACTTTCACTTTGGGCAAGTATGCAATGGAGAAAGCAACCTGACTGTAAATCAGGTGTCGTATGACAGAGTGAGTGCAACTCTTACCTTGCCCACCAAACTTAAACCTAAAAGAGGAATAAAATGTATCAAACTTTTAAACAAGAAGTACAATCAAAGCATCCAAAATTAATATGTAAGACAGTAAAGATTAAAAAAGACTTATATTATTTTATAATTGATAGTGAAACAGGAGTACAAGTTGAAAGAAGTTCTGCATTAACTGGTAATGATGCTTGGAGATATGCAAAAAGACAATTAGATTCATATTGGAATGTACCTCATCATAAAGGTGCTAATGGAATAACAACTTTCTTAAAGGAGAACTAAAATGAAATTCATATCATTCGCAAGTGGCGTAGACCTGTTTGGACTAGGCATGAGACAAGCAGGACATGAACAAGTAGGTCATGCAGAAATAGATAAATGGAGTAATAAACTCAATGAAGAATTTAACCCAAAATCAAGAGGACAAAATTATGGAGACATCAGAAAAATTGCAGAAGACCCAAGTATCCTGCCAAATTTCGACATTGCCTGTGCAGGTCTACCCTGTCCTGCGTTCAGTATCGCTGGAAAACGGACAGAAAATCCCTTCGATCAAGCCGAATGTGGCGGTGACTTGTTTATACACTTTTGCAAAATCATACAATTTACGAAACCTCGCATTCTTTTTCTTGAACAAGTCAAAGGTGTTCTATCGTCTGGTAAATGGAAAGGAGAAATCTTTAGTACCATGCTCAACAGGATTTCAGAATTGGGGTACGATGCGGAGTGGCAAACTCTTAACAGCAAGAATTTCGGAGTTCCACAAAACAGAGAAAGAGTGTTCATTATCGGATATCTTAGAAACCAACCCAGACCCAAAGTATTTCCTCTCATGGGAGAAACTAACTCGCACTCTTGCAAGTCGGAGTCAGCAAAAACCGCAGTTGCTAGAACAATAAGTGGAGGAGCGCACACAGGAGGAAACCACTCAGGAATGACAATTCTACAACTGAATAAACCTAAGCATTCTAATAACAGAGTTTATTCTGATGAAGGTATTTCTCCAACTATTAATTCCTGTTCTGGAGGATTAAGGCAACCCTTTGTATTGACTGAGATCAGATCAGATGAAGCTAAGAACATTAGGAAAGAACATAAGAAAAAAACTGGAAAAGATTTTTCTCCAAGAAGAGGAAAAGTAATTGTTCCAAAAAAGGAACCTATCGTAGGAACCCTGACTACAAGAAAAAGTATAGAGCAATCTATATTTGATGGAAAGGTACTACGGAGACTCACACCTTTGGAGTTCTTTAGGTTACAAGGCGCACCAGACTCTCTGTATGAGAAGGGAAGAGAAATTGGCATCTCAGATTCGCAACTCTTTAAAATGGCTGGAAACAGCGTAACTGTGCCAGTTATACAAGCTATAGGAGAAAGATTATGGATAGATGGTTCTTAGTACTTCCAGATGTTCTAGTATTTTTCAGTATATTTGGATTTGGATTTTTTATAGGAGTTTTTCTATCACTTATCGTTGTGGTGTACAACATAATAAAAGGTAATTCTATAACAATTAGACAAGAGGAGTTCTAAATGGAAGGAAACATTTTTGAGATTCAAAAATCTTTAGAGGAAGAAATGGTTTATACTGGAATTGAAAAGTTCCAGAAGCAAGTAAGAGAAGCCAAGAAGAAAGGTACAGAATCCATTACCTTACATGGCATCTTACTTATGAAGAAAACAGTAGCAGTTCTGAGTAAAGCTATTCATACTTACATAAATGAGGAGGTAGCTAAACCAGGAAGAATGAAAGCAAGTTCACCTTTCTTAGCAATGCTAGACAACGATGTAGCAGCTTTTATAAGTTTACGAGCAATGATGGATGGTATCTCTCATTCCCAAAAACTCATGAATCTTTCTCACCAGATAGGTCAAGCTTTATCTGATCAGGTCAGGTTTAATTTTTGGGAACAAACAGATAAAAAATATTTCCAAAGTCTTGTAGATAAGATTGGAAAGATTTCTGCTTCAAGACACTATCGAAGGTATGGATTAATTAGATCTGCTTCTTATCGAATGGGAGAAACTGTTCCTATTTGGAGTAAAATAGAAAGAACTCAGGTAGGTCAGCTTATGATAGACTTGATAATTCGTTCTACAGGTTTAATTAAGTTAGGTTCAACTAGGACTAGGGGAAAGAAATATAATTCCTATACATTAGTTCCTACTCAAGCCACTTTAGATCTGATTCAGGACATTATAAATAAAGGAGAGTTAATGTCTCCTGCATATTTACCTATGGTCACTACACCTAAGAAGTGGACAAATTCTACGAATGGAGGATACTTATCACATCGTTTATCATTTATTAAGGAGACTCACAAAAATATAAAGTCTGAGTTACCTTATCATAAAATGGATATGGAATTTGAATGTGTCAATTCTCTTCAGGAAACTAGATGGAAAGTTAATTCTAAAGTTCTAACTGTTATGAAGGAAGCATGGGATCAGGGAAAAATTATTGGGTCTATGCCAGATCGTAATGAAATAGCTCTTCCTCCTAGTAATGTTCCAAAAGATTTGAAGAAGAAGGACATGGATGAAGAAACTAAAATTAAATTTAAAAAATGGAAAGGAAAAGCTACATTAGTATATGAAGAAAACATTAGAAGGAAGAGTCAACTTCTCCAATTTATGAGGACTCTCAATCTTGGGGAAAAGTTTGTAAAATTTGATCATATTTATTTTCCGTATCAAGCAGACTTTAGAGGAAGAAAATATACAATAAGTAGTTTTTTAACTCCTCAAGGAACAGAGTATGCAAAAGCACTTCTCACTTTTGGTGATGGATTACCTATTGAAAATGAGGAACAAAAGGATTGGCTTGCAATTCATGGTGCTAATTGTGCAGGAGTAGATAAAGTTAATTTTGAAGAAAGAATCAAATGGATTTCAGATAACGAAGAACATATTATCAAATCTGCAGAACTTGGTCTGGATTATGATTGGTGGACTCAATTTGATGATGCTTGGTTGTTCTTTGCATTCTGCTTAGAATGGGCATCATTGAAAAGTAAAGGCTTAGGTTATATAAGTCATCTACCAATAGCTTTAGATGGCTCTAACAATGGCTTGCAGCATTATAGTGCTATGTTGAGGTGTCCTGTGGGAGGTAAAGCAACAAATCTCACTAAAACTGACACTCCACAAGACATATATCAGGAAGTAGCAGATGTAGTCCTGAAAAAATGTACTGATCTAGCAAAATTAGATGATCCAATGGCTAAGAAGTGGTTAAATTCTGGATTAATAAATCGTAAGATGACTAAAAGACCTGTGATGGTTGTTCCGTATGGTGGAACTAGGTTCTCTGCTATGTTTTATGTAGAAGAATACTTGAAAGATCAACTCAGGAAAGGGGAAACTTTTTCTATTCCAGAAGAAGAGCAACTGATTAAGTATATAAATTGGATAACTACCTTAGTCTGGGATGCTATAGGAGAAGTTGTAGTCTCTGCCAGAGAAGCTATGACATGGATTAGAAACGTGAGTTCTGAGCTTTCTAAGAAAGGGTATCCTGTTATCTGGTGGACTCCTACAGGACTCTATATCTACCAGCATTATAAGGCTTTTAAATGGAGACAGATCACAACTACCATTGATGGTAAATTGTTGAAGCCTATAATATATGAAGAAGATGGAAAGAAGATAGATGTTCATAGATCGGTTAATGGATCAGCACCTAACTTCGTACATAGCTTAGATGCCTCAGCATTGACTTTGACTGTGCATCTTTGTAACAAGGAGAATATAAACAGTTATGCCATGATCCATGACAGTTATGGAACCCATGCTAATAACACTCCTAAACTTGCAAAGCTTTTACGAGAAGCATTTGTGGATATCTATTCTAAGAATGATGTCCTTAATGATTTTCGGAAAGCAGCTTTAGAAGTTTTGGATGAAGTTCCAGAACCTCCAATGCAAGGAAACCTTAATATTCACGAGGTGTTAGACTCACCTTATTTTTTCTGTTAAAATTCTTTTTCCCTACTCTAGGTATAATGAAAGGAAATCATGGAACCAATAGAATATCAAGCAATAGAGATATTAAAATCAGGAGAACCTTTACCTGTAGATATCTATATACAACTCAATAATTCTGGAATAGATCCAGAGTTTCTTATAAACACTTTTACACAGGAGGAAATAGAAGAAGAATACGATGATGGATTAGATCCTATTCAACGAGAGATTCTAAATGAATTCTCTGAGTATCAATCATAATATATAATAAGGAGAACAATATGGCAACAGCCAAATTAGTAAGTCCAGCAGCAAAATGTAAATGGGTAAATGTGAAGAGTCCACATCCTGAATATGATGTGTTTCAAATTAACCTACTTCTTCCAGCTAAATCTAAGGAAGCAAAAAGTTGGATGAGTACTATTGATGATTGGATTGCAGAAGAAGTTAAGTCTTCAGGTGCAAAACCATCTGAGTACATTCCATACAAAGAAGATGGTGATGATATCCTCTTCAAGTTCAAGCAAAAGTCTTCCATAAAAGGAAGAAATGGTGAAGCTCATGATGTTAAGATCATGGTTGTAGATTCTCAGATGAAGCCTTGTAATGTAGACATCGGTTGGGGATCAACTGTTAAGGTATCGTACTCTCCAGTTCCATATACTGTCAATGGTAAGAGTGGTGTTACTATGTATTTCAATGCCGTTCAAGTCATTGATCTGGTAGAGTATGAAAACGAAACTTCTGCCTTTGGAAAAGAAGAAGGATTTGTAGCTGAAGAACCTGCAGATAATCCTTTTGTTTCTTCAACTGAAGAAGTAGCAACTGAAGAGAATAATGACGATTTTTAATCGTTATAGATCTGATTTAGAAGGACTAGTTGCAGATCAACTAGAAAAGCAGAAAGTTAAATTTGTATTTGAACCTAGTAGAATAGAATATGCGGTTCCAAAAAGATACATTCCAGACTTTCTGCTTCCTAATGGAATCCTAATTGAAGTCAAGGGATGGTTTAAATCTGAAGATCAAAGAAAACATAAGTTAATAAAAGATCAACATCCTGAACTTGATATTAGATTTGTATTCCAGAAATTAAAAAACAAAGTTCAAGGAGGAAGATTCACTTGTGAGGAATGGTGTATAAAATACAATTTCTTATATGCCGAATCAATAGTACCTAATTCATGGATACATGAGAAAAAATAAGAGGAAATATGGGAGAACAAGAATCAGTATGTATAACCCATGCACCTTGTCCTAGATGTGGTTCAGTAGATAACCTAGCACTCTATGATGATGGTCATGGTTGGTGTTTTACTCCAGGATGTGGCTATAGGCAACAAGGAGATACTAAGGAGAACCTTAAACAAGAGGAGAAATACAGTATGGATTTTATTAAAGGAGAATCAGAACCACTTAAAAAGCGTGGTCTAACTAAAGCTACTGTTAGTAAGTGGTCATACCAAATTGGAGAATTCAAAGGTAAAAAAGTTCAGATTGCTAACTACAAAAAGGATGGACATGTAGTAGCTCAGAAGCTCAGGTTTCCTAACAAAGAATTTCTGTTTATTGGAGATACTAAGGAAGCAGGGCTGTACGGAAAACATCTCTGGGAAAAAGGGAAGATGATCACCATCTGTGAAGGTGAACTGGATGCTCTCTCTGTTTCTCAGGCACAAGGAAACAAATGGCCTGTAGTCAGCATTCCTACTGGAGCTGCAGGAGCAAGGAAAGCAATCCAGAACGACTTAGAATATCTAGAAAATTTTGAGTCTGTTATATTGATGTTCGATCAGGATGAAGCAGGTCAAAAAGCTGTGGATGATTGCGTTCAGTTGTTTAGTCCAGGAAAAGTAAAGATAGCTACTCTACCTTTGAAAGATCCAAATGAAATGATCCAAGCAGGAAGAGGTGCAGAAATTATCAATCAGATCTGGAATGCTAAGAGCTACAGACCTGATGGTATCATTGATGCAAAGGATTTATGGGAACTGGTCAGTACCTCACAAGAAACAGACTCAATGCCTTATCCTTTCAATGGATTAAATAACATGACTCAGGGTATCCGTAAAGGTGAGATCGTTACTATCACCGCAGGTTCAGGAGTAGGTAAGAGTCAGGTCTGCAGAGAAATAGCTTATTCCTTAATGCTTCTGGATCAGAAAGTAGGATACCTTGCACTTGAGGAGAACACAAAGCGTACTGCACTTGGATTCATAGGATTATATCTTAATAAGCCTATTCATCTACAGAGTGTAGAGCATACTTCAGAAGAATTAAAGGATGGATTTGATAATGTACTAGGTACAGGAAATTTATTTCTTTATGATCATTGGGGAAGTATGGAGGTAAATCATCTGTTCAATAAGATACGATACCTTGTAAAAGGTGTAGGTTGTTCCCATATTATCTTGGATCATCTGACCATAGTTCTTTCAGGATTAGAAGGTGGTGATGAAAGGCGTATGTTAGATTTCGTGATGACTAAATTACGATCAATCGTAGAAGAAGTTCAATGTTCTTTGATTCTTGTATCTCACTTACGAAGACCTTCAGGAGATAAAGGACATGAAGAAGGAGTCAGGACTACTCTGAACCAGTTAAGAGGTTCTCATGGGATAGCTCAACTCTCTGACATAGTAATTGGATGTGAGAGAAACCAGCAAGATGAGGAGAATCCAGATCTTACAACCATTAGAGTACTAAAGAATAGATGGACAGGAGAAACTGGAGTTGCAGATACCCTTCATTATTCTAAAGAAACTGGAAGGATGGTTGTTACTGCTTCTGCAGATACAGTTAAATCCTATGGATTTGAAAAGGAGAATAAGGAGGATTTCTAATGGACAATATAATATTAGATATTGAAACTGATGGACTCTTGGATACAGTCAGTAAGGTTCATTGTATAGTAATGAAAACATATACAAAGTTATATGATACTCATGCTTTAGCCTCTGTAGAAGTAGCAACTACAGAAGAGCAAATTAAGAATGCTCTTCAAAAGATAAAGTTGAGTCATGTAATAGGTCACAATGTCTTAGGATTTGACTTAGAAGTTCTAAATAGATTGTATGGTCTAGTGATTCCTGTAGGACAAGTTACAGATACTCTTATTCTTTCTAGATTAATTCATGCAGATCTAAGGAATGAAGATGCTTCTGTTAAAAGATTGGAACCTAAGTTTTGGGGATCACATTCTTTAGCAGCATGGGGATGTAGATTAAATCACAACAAAGGAAACTTTGGGAAACATACTGACTTCAAAGAAGTTTCCCAAGAGATGATCGACTACTGCATTAATGATGTAGAATTAACGGATATTTTATGGAAAAATTTAAGGCTCCGTTTACCTAGTAAAAATAGTATACGATTGGAGCATAATATAGCCGAAATTTGTAACCAACAGGAGAAAAATGGATTTGCATTTAATGAAGAAAAAGCTGTTGAATTATATCAAAAGCTGGCACAAAGGAGAGAACAAATCGGAGAAGAACTCCGAAAAGTATTCGGTTCATGGCTCATCAATGAAGGACTACGGAGGAATGAACTGTATTCTAAGGTTAAGATTATTGAATTCAATCCTAACTCAAGACAACACATTGCAAAACGACTCAAAGAACTTAGAGGATGGGAACCAAGAGATTTCACTCCGTCAGGTGAAGCTAAAATTGATGAGAGTATTCTCAAAAAGTTAAAGTATCCTGAAGCTAAGTTAATGTCTGAATATCTAATGTTAAATAAACGCATTGGTCAACTTGCAGAAGGTGATCAAGCTTGGCTAAAACTAGTGAAACATGGGAGGTTACATGGTAGAGTCAACACGATGGGAGCATCGACTTCTAGGGCATCTCACTCAAATCCGAACCTCGCTCAGGTTCCAAATACAAATGCACCCTATGGGAAAGACTGCAGGTCTTTATTTATTCCGTATAGAGGACAGAAACTATTGGGGATTGATGTCTCTGGGCTTGAGTTGCGGTGTTTATCTCATTATCTGGCGAACTATGATGGTGGTATATATGGTAAAAAATTGTTGGAGGAAGATATACATACTGTCAATCAGGAAGCCGCTGGCTTGGCTACAAGGGATCAAGCGAAGACCTTCATTTATGGTTTTCTGTATGGTGCAGGAGATCAAAAAATTGGGGAAATTGTGGGCAAAGGACAAAGAGAAGGAAAGTTATTAAAGAAGAAGTTTCTTGCTCAACTTCCAGCACTAAAACAACTCAGGACTAAGGTACAAAAGAAAGCTGAGATACAAGGATCTCTCAAAGGATTAGATGGAAGACGAGTTCCTGTTAGATCTAAACATGCAGCTTTGAATACACTCCTACAATCTGCAGGAGCTATTATTTGTAAGCAATGGGTAGTGGAAATGCATTTACTACTTAATCAGAAAGGGTTCAAACGTGGTGAAGATTATTCTCAGGTAGCGTTTGTTCATGATGAAGTTCAACTAACAGTAAAGGAGGATCATGCCAAAGAAATCGGTAGACTATGTGTCGAGGCAATTACCACTACAGGGATTGGATTTGGACTACGAATACCACTCTCAGGAGAGTATTCAATCGGAGAAACTTGGGCAGAAACACATTGATATGTCCGTTCAAGGAAAAATAAATCAATCTATAGGATTAGCAGGAGAAGATCTTGTACGTTATTTCTTACATAGATGGAAATATGATATCTTTGAACCAACTAATTCATGTAGTAAATGTGACTTTGTAATTAATCAAGGTAATAGATGGATTACAATTCAAGTTAAGACAACAGAAAAAGGTGAACGTATCATTTTAAAACGAGAGAATGGAGATAAATATAGAGGTAAATCAGTTCAATTCCCTTATACCAAAGATGATTTTGATTTCTTATTTATAATAAAATTCCCTAAAATTTATGTAATTCCTTTTGAAGATATTGGAGCAAATAGTTTAACTCTAAAATATTATGAGGATTATAGTTATGATATAAATGATCCTGAAACTTACAACAATCCACCTAAACTATAAGAGGATATATGAAAAAAGAAAGAGTAGCAGTAATAGATGCAGACATTATACTTTATAAAGCGTGTCGAGTTGCAGAAGAAGAAGTGAATTGGGGAAACGATCAATGGATACTTTGGTCTGATCTTGAGAAAGTAAAAATTATATTAGACGATCAAATTAGTTTGATAGTTGAAGAGATGAAAGCAGACAGAAGTATCCTTTGTTTCTCTGATAAAAAGAACTATCGGAAAGAAATTAATCCTGAGTATAAAGCTAACCGAAGAGGAGGAAGAAAACCTTTATGTTTTATAGGAGCATTGCAATATTGTAAAGAAACCTATTCTTTCCGTCAGTTTACTTCTTTAGAAGCTGATGATGTAATGGGAATCATAGCTACTACTGAAAGTAATAATGATTATGTTATAGTAAGTGAAGATAAAGATCTTCTAACAGTTCCAGGATTACATTGGAATTTAAAAACTAAAGAGTTATATACTTTATCTGAAAAAGAAGCTGACTTTAATTTCTTTAGTCAAACTTTAACAGGGGATACAGTTGATAATTATAAAGGATGTCCTAGTGTAGGTAAAGTAACAGCAGAAAAGTTGTTAAGATCTGCTACTACAAAGGGTGAAGATCTCTGGGAAACTGTAGTAAATAGGTACGAGAAAGCAGGACTAGCGGAAGAAGATGCTATCTTGAATGCTCGTATGGCTAGAATACTCAGGAAGTGTGAGTACAATAGACAAACTGAAGAAGTTAAACTATGGAGTCCTCATGACTAACTATGATATGGATGAGATAGAAAGGAATAAATCTCAGAAACAGAAAAAACAATGGAGGAACTACGTTACTGATAGTTTAAAGCATCCCTTAGACAATAGATATAGTTCTCAAGAAGGATTCGGAAGAGATGATCAGAATAATATACAAGAGATTCTCAGGAAGAACTCAAAAATTCCTAGTAAACCATGTCAACAATGGGATGCACAAACTCAGAGTTATGTATCTATTGGTGATCAAGTAGATGATCATCTAAAGAAATTAGAGAAGCATGAACAAGAGATAATAGAGGAGTTAGATAAAGATGTTAAGGAGATGACTCTTGATCCAGTTGGTTATGAGTTATATAATGCTCCTGAAAATACCCTACCTCCAGGACAGAAAGATCGTCCAAGATTAGAAAAGGAAGAAGTAACTAATCCCAAACACTATGATAAAGTAGGCTTTGGAATTCAACCTTTGGAATATATCATTGCTAATGAATTGGATTTCATGGAAGGAAACGTAATTAAATATGTATCTC
>Ga0315319_10000452_pt1 | contig 13160 bp, 13 predicted proteins | sample M1500m3416metaG_FD_203463 | JGI IMG/M metagenome (GOLD analysis project Ga0315319, IMG submission 203463) | Ammonia-oxidizing marine archaeal communities from Monterey Bay, California, United States - M1 500m 3416 | ecosystem: Environmental > Aquatic > Marine > Intertidal zone | place: USA... | reverse complement strand
AACGCGAGTCGAACAGGTCATGGTGGATTTTGTCTGCGCAAAAAATTTACAGGGACGGTTAGGTGATGCCGTTAATTATGCTATCGCGACTGATGGGAAGAGGATTCGTCCTCTGATTGTTTATGCTACAGCCGAGTTGCTGGATGTTCCGATAACCACCGCAGATCATCCTGCCGCCGCTATCGAACTAGTGCATATCTATTCTCTTGTGCACGATGATTTGCCAGCGATGGATGATGATGATCTCAGGCGAGGTGAACCAACGGTCCATAAACAATTCGATGAAGCGACGGGCATTCTTGTCGGAGATGCGCTGCTAACCTTTGCATTCGAATTGCTAGCGGAATCCCGGGTCGAGCCATCGTTGATTGTTGAGTGGGTGCGCCTGTTATCAAGAGCGGCGGGCGCGAACGGGATGATCGCCGGGCAATCGACAGATCTCGAAGGTGAAACCTGCGTTCTGGCTCTAGATGAGCTTGAACAAATGCATAGGCAGAAGAGTGGGGCGCTGATCGAAACGAGCCTTTCGATGATCTGTAGTGAGGTCGTCACAGCAACGATGGGGACCGGGGCTAATGAAGCTGACCGGCTAGAGGGTTTCGGCCATCATATTGGTCTGGCATTCCAGATTCGCGATGACCTGCTGGATGTCGAAGGTACTACCGAACAGATTGGAAAACCCCAGGGGTCAGATGTGGCCAGCAACAAGTCCACCTTTGCCAGTTTGTTGGGTATGGAGACGGCACGAAAAAAAATGCAGCAGGAACTTGCCGCTGCCCAGCAGCAGCTGGCGTGTTTTGGAGAACGAGCCGAAGGGCTAAACTGGATTGCTGAATATATTGTATCCCGCAGCAAATAGGTCTTTGCTATTCATGGCGTATCGAGATCTAAAATAAAAACACAACCGGGGGTGAGTTGATTCGTGAGTAAACTTAAAGGACAGATCGCTATTGTGACCGGCGCAGGCCGGGGTGTAGGAAGGGCTACCGCCATGATGCTCGCCAAAGATGGCGCGTGTGTTGTGGTCAATGACCTGGACCCGGATGTCGCCGCAGAAACTGTTTCGCTCATTCAACAATCCGGCCACGAAGCAACGGTGGTTACGGGTAGCGTGACAGACTCTGACTTTCCGAGCCTTTTGATACAGGGCGCTCTTGACGCTTATGGCGGCATTGACATTATCGTTAATAATGCGGGCTACATCTGGAATGGCGCGATGCACAACCATTCGGATGAGCAATTCCAGGCGATGTTAGACGTTCACCTGTCTGCTCCATTCAGGATACTCAGGGAATTTTCAAGTTGGATGAGAGTGCAGGCCAAGAAGGAAATTGAAACGGGCGGCCAGGCCAGGTGCCGGAAGGTCGTGAATATCTCTTCTGTCTCCGGCACAACCGGAAGTGCTACACAGATCGCATACAGCGCTGCTAAGGCCGGTGTAATAGGGCTGACCAAAACGCTCGCCAAGGAATGGGGCCGCTACAATGTCACTGTTAACTGTGTGGCATTTGGTCCAATCGACACCCGATTAACACAGCCGTATTCCGATGCGCCGCCGACCATTGCCGTTGGCGGGCGTGAATTTAAGGTGGGCTTGAGCGAAAGGCAAATCCAAGGGCTTACCGCCACATCACCGCTGGGTAGAACCGGAAAGCCGGAAGACGCAGCAGGGGCGGTATATTTGTTCTGTATTCCTGAATCCAACTTCGTCACTGGTGAGGTGCTTACCTGTTCGGGTGGGCTTTGATCTTCTTAAACGGCGGTTTACCTGCGGCAAATATGTCATTCCCTCTGGTATAGACACGTTTATTCGAATCCGAGTCGCTCGAGGTTTTTAGCCAGGTCCGGACCAGCGGTTGCTGTTTTCACTCTGCGGTCAATATCCCTGATGATACCGTTGCTATCGATGTAGAAGGTCCATCTTTTGGCGTAGCCAATTGCGCTCAGTACACCGAAAGATCTGGAGACTGATTTACTCGCATCGGACAGAATGGGAAAGTTAGCTTCATGAAGTTTTGCGAAGGCAGTTACGTCATCGAGCGTATCTGTGCTCGCCATAAAATAGGCGACTTTGTATTGCTTGAGGATTTCATCACTGTCACGCAGCGATTGGCATTCCCTGGTTCAGCCCCCCGTGAACGCCTTGGGAAAGAAGGCAATGACAATTCCGCTGCTACCCAACAATTCTTGTAGCGAATAGGTGTTGCCATCAGAGCCCTGTAGGCTGAAGTCCGGGGCAGGGTCGCCGATCTCTGGTGCCGCAAAGACAAAACCGGGGAGTGCGAGTAAGAGCCAAATCAGGAATTGAAAACGCATTGCGGTAACCGCTGACTATGTGGAACAAGTGTAGACTGCCTCTCGGTCAATCGACAACATGAAATTGTTTGCTGCAGCCAGATGATCTAAGCTCTCCGGACACAGGATTTTGTGGAACAGCATGTCAAAACCTATCATAGGTGCAGTGCTTGGTCTGGCGCTCGGTCTGACAATCGGTCTATGGGGTACTTATTATTTTGGCATAGCGGATTGGCTCAGTAGAGTCTGTGTCATTGCCAGTGTGATGCTTGTGTTCCAACTTTTGGGAACGACAATCGGTGCAACGATTGGAAAACCGTCAGCTTGACGAGATCAATCCGTGATGTTCATCCTGAGAAGTTTAAGATAGGCCGCCGGCGCGAGCCTTTCTATCCAGGATGCAATCTTTGCATCACCGCCGACCAGGATTCTTGCCTTGTTCTTCAAAACGCCATCCAGAATAATCGCCGCCGCCTGTTCTGGTGATTTTCTTGCCAACCGGCTGAATGTTTCGACCAAATCTTGCTTGGTCGCTGACTCATTGCCCGTTGGAATGAATCGGGAGGAATTAACGATGTTGGTTTTCACCCCTCCAGGTTGTACGCAGTTGACGCCAATGTGTGAGTCGATCAGTTCCTGGCGTAATGCATAGGTGTAGCCTTTAACGGCAAACTTGGATGCGTTGTAAGCGGACTGGCTTGGCACGGCAATAGTGCCGAATATACTGGAAGTATTAATGATCGCGGCTTCATCGGCCTCTCGCAGGTACGGCAGGAAAGATTTACAGCCATACACGACTCCCCAGAAATTGATGTTCATCAGCCATTCGATGTCTTCATAGGGCATCTGTTCAGCAAGACCTGTCACCGACACGCCGGCATTGTTAAAGATCATGTTGACCTTGCTGTGCTCTGTGTTAGCTGAAGCGGCGAAAGCCTCCATCTGTTCACGATTGGCAACGTCGACGACGTGCACAGACACGTTGACGGTTGGGTTTAGCATCGCGCGGGTTTCTTCCAGACCGTCTGCATTTAGGTCTGAAATTGCAACGTGACATCCAGCCCTGGCTAACAGCACGGCAAGCGATTGGCCCATACCTGATCCAGCGCCGGTAATGGCCGCCACTTTGTTATTAAAGTCAGTAACGCTCATTGTTATCCTTAAGGGCTTTCGGGGTGCATGATTTGCCGTACGTCGCCAATTCTTCTTGTGACACCTTGCCGGTCGAAATATTCCAGTATTTCAATACTCAGGTTCCTGCCGATACCAGTCTGGTCTCTATACTGCTGCACCGTAAACTGTTGTTTGTCATCCGCTGCCTTGGTCATAGCGGCCATCAGTTCCGGCATCGCCTCTGGCAGGAAGAACCTGTTTTTTACAGGTCGTACTAATAATCCTGTCTTGACCACCTGGTTAAGAATTTTTTCGAGTTGTTTCGGTTCAATTGACATTGTGCCGGCAAGTTCGTGTAGCACCGGTGGTTTTAACAGCTCCTGTTGCAGGTGCGGAAGTGCTGCCTGCCAGGTGGACATCTCTTTCTTGTTGAGTTGTACGCCATAACCTGGTCTCTGAACCAGATTGCCATCCTGTAGAAGCTCCTCGCTGGTAATCAATCCATCAATGATTCGATCAAATAACCCCTGGTGCCAGGATTTCACCATCTGTCTTATCTTGTTTCGTGGTAACCCTGATTTACCGGGATTGGCTTTGTGCCAATCTTCCAGTTTCTCTATGAGTCCATCTTTGATTGCTTCAAGTCTTTCTTTTGGAATCACCAGCTGATTTGAAACGATGTCGAACCCGGATGTATCCAGATAATTCACTAATTCCGGGTCCGTGAGATTGAACTTCTCGCGAATCGTTTTCAGTTCGATCCCATGTATCCCACTCTGGATGAGAGCCGTCAGGCTTTCTGTAATGCTGCCCGGGTTTAGCCGTCGTAATTGTTCAATGCGTTCCGGTTTTGCCCTGCCGCGTTTCGGTGAGGTTGTATTAATGACCTTGCCTCCACCGATCGTCCTTGTAGCAGCCTGATCCCTAATGATGACTCGATCACCGAAACAAAGATTGATGGGCGGGTCGAACACGAGTTGAGCCAAGCCCTTTTGGCCTGGGGCTATTCTGGTTGTGTCTGTGGTTTCAAGTAATGCGACTCTACCGGTGACATGGTTGGCGGCACTATGTATATGAACAGGCGTCCAGTGAGAGAAGGGCCTGGTTTCCGAGTGTGAAATCGCGAGTTCTATATCCACCCGCGCCGTGGCGACAGCCTGGTTTGTCGTTAACCAGTTACCGCGGTGAATATGTTCCAGTTCGAGCCCCTGGCCGGAAATATTGACAGCGCAACGATCACCTGCAATTGCTGATTCGGCCTCCTGGTTCTGTGTGTGCAAACCCCGAATACGTACTGGAATTACCTGTGGCATCAGGAACAGTTCGTCACCAACGGAAATGCTTCCCGAAAAGACACTACCCGTAACAACCACACCAGATCCCTTGATGCTGAACCTACGATCTATCGCGAGCCTGAATTGCCCGTTTCCCCTCCGGTGTTCAATGTCATCGGCAGTAAGCTCAAGTGCAACCTGCAGCGTTTCCATACCTTCATTTGTGACCGAGGAGACAGGGTAAATCTCGGCGTCTTTGAGAAAGGTCCTGCTCACAACCTGGTTGATTTGTTCCAGGGTTCGACTGATCTGCTCCTCATCGCAGCGATCGATCTTGGTGAGCGCAATCAAGCCGTAATCGATTCCCAGGAGATTGAGTATTTCGAGATGCTCGAGCGTTTGCGGCATAACGCCATCATCAGCGGCGACTACTAAGAGAGCGCAATCAATTGCCGAGACTCCAGCCAGCATGTTGCTGATAAATTTGGTATGTCCGGGTACGTCGACGAAACCCAGGCGTTCGCCAGATTCAGCTTCGCTGTATGCAAACCCAAGGTCGATCGTCAGGCCGCGCTGCTTCTCTTCTTTAAGGCGATCTGTGTCGATGCCAGTTAACGCATTCACCAGCGAGGTCTTGCCATGATCTACGTGACCGGAGGTTGCGATAATCATGGCCAGGCAAATTGCTCGAGCTGGTCTATGAGCAGTGCACATTCATCCAGAGTACGGACATCAAACAGCAGTGCACCATCGTGTAGCCTGCCGACTACGGGCACAGGCATTTCTCTAAAGGCCCTGGTTAGTTGTTGAAGTGCAGAGTCACGTTCTGAGATTGGTTTGATCTGGACTGAAAAACTGGGCAACTGATCCAGAGGAAGGGCGCCGCTGCCTATCTGGCTAGCACTTGGAATAATGGAAACGGTTGCTTTATCGCCCGCTGATTTCATAAACGCAGGTAGTACTGTTTCGGCGATACTTCTGATTTCCTCAGGTTGTCGTGCAAGATGCCTAATCGTCGGAAGTTCGCGAGGCAGGGACTCGGGGTGTTTATAAAGTTTCAACACTTCCGATAGCGCAGCCATGGTCATTTTATCTACCCGAAGCGCGCGCTTTAAGGGGTTGTTTTTGACCTGTTCGATGAGGTCCTTGCGCCCGGCAATGATGCCGCTCTGCGGGCCGCCCAGTAACTTATCGCCGCTAAAAGTCACAACATCCGTTCCAGCTTTCAGCACTTCCTGCACGGTCGGCTCGTGTTCGAGCCCATAGTGTTCGAGGTTGACCAGCGTGCCGCTGCCAAGATCAGCAAGAAAGGGTACGTCACTTTCTTTCGCGAGACTTGCTACTGCCTCGTAACTTACTTCCTGGGTGAAGCCCCTGATTTCGTAGTTGCTGGTATGTACTTTCATCAGTAGACCAGTGTGCTGATTGACGGCGTTCGCATAATCCTTCAAATGGGTTCTATTGGTTGCGCCCAACTCCCTGAGAGTGCAGCCTGATTTTTCCATGACCTCTGGAATACGAAAAGATCCGCCTATTTCCACTAGCTCACCGCGTGAGATACAAACTTCTTTACCAAAGGCAAAAGTATTCAGGCAAATGAGTACCGCAGCGGCATTGTTATTAACAACGGTGACGGCCTCAGCGCCCGTCAATTCACAGAGCAGCTTCTCGACATGATCATCCCTGTCTCCTCGTTTTCCTTCCGATAGATCAAATTCAAGGTTGGTGTTTCCTGATGCCGTGCGTGTAACAGCGTCGAGCGCACTGGTCGGCAGCGCAGCCCTGCCAAGATTAGTATGCAGAACTGTTCCGGTCAGATTAAGAACCGGCTGCAGCGAACTGGTATCAATTGCCTCCAGCGAGGTTGTAATGATGACCGCGATGTCCGCCATAGCAGGAATTGGATGATCATCGTTTTGCCGAACCTCGGATCGAAGAGAAGACAGGTATTCACGAATAGACTGGCTTGTCCGAGTATGCCCATAAACCCCAATCGTATTCCGAAACGCTGCTGACGAGAGAAGCTTGTCGACTGAAGGAATCTGCTTCAGTTGGTTGGCCTGGCTCATGTTTAGGGGGCCGCAAGGTTCGCGGCTTTTCTCAATGGATGCATTGGACGAACCCAGGGTCTTGAGGATGGATCGTGGCTCGCAGCCCATTTTTCTGAAGCAGCATCGGCTTCAGGTCTGGTTTCATAGATTCCCAATAGCACGACGTACCAGTCTGAGTCCTGACTGCGAATCTTCACATACATGGGCGGGTTGAGATTGAATTCTTCTACGTATTCAGTGACTTGTTCGAGTGTTTGCAGAGCGATTAACTGTATCGCGAAGCTGGTGTTGCTGTACCCGGATAATAAATCTGTCGGCACAGCCTGGGGCGTTGGCGCTTCCATCGCCGATACTTCGGCTGAGTTTGATATGTTATCAGCCAAATCCATTTCTGCTCTGAGTTCTGGCGCGGCGGCCTCTTCGCTAACGAAAGCTGGCTCAGGGCTGTTTACGCGCTCAGGGCTGTTTATACGCTCAGGGCTGTTTACGCGCTCAGGGCTGTTTACGCGCTCAGGGCTGTTTACGCGCTCAGGGCTGTTTATGCGCTCAGGGCTGTTTATACGCTTAGGGCTGTTTATACGCTCAGGGCTGTCTTCGACCGCCATGATCTTGGAGTCGTCTCGCTCCTGGCTGCAGTCCCAGGGCTCTTTTTTACTGAGACCATAACAATGCCAGGTACCCCCTTTTAGTTTTTCTTCGAACGGATTGGCGCCTTCGCAGTTACCATCATCCAGGCAGTTCCCTGTTTTACTTGCGCCCCATGGCCATGACCAGGAACAGGAGGTAACCAAAGTTACCAGAAAAATTGTTACGTACCGCATAGTTAACCTGATCCAAATAGCTTTTGTTTTTGTGGAAATAACCCTAGCATGCCGCCGGTATGGATAAACACGATATCTGACAATCCTTCGAATTTACCTGACCTTGTTTCCCGCAGCAGGGCGTTAAACGCTTTACCAGTATAAACCGGATCAAGAACAATTCCTTCCAACCTTGCAACTTCTCTGATGGTTTCGAACACTTCCGGGGTCGCTCGACCATATCCAGGTCCAACATATCCATCGATTACGTTGATCGGCAACTGGTCAATATCCAAGCCACTGCCGTACCGGTCCCTCCATAATACGAAATCTTTAGAAATTTTTCGTTTGAAATATGCCTCGTCGTCGCAAACATTGAACGCGATTACCCGTGTATTCAGTTCGTGCAAGGCATTTCCGATAATCAATCCAGCTAGCGTCCCGCCCGAACCGGTCGCTGACACGATCGCATCTGGAGAAATACCCGCAGACTCGAAATCTTGTTTCAGCTCATTCGCACAGTTGATATAGCCCCAAAGACCGACTTCATCTGAAGCGCCAACCGGAATGCGATAGGTTTTCAGTCCCTGGCTGGCATATTCAGCCTGCAGCTCCTGATAGGTATGATCCATTTCCTGGTAGCGCTCTGGGGTGGCAAAGGTTATCTCTGCCCCTACCAGGCTATCGATGAGTAGATTGCCATCTCTTTCGCTGGGTTCACTGCCTCGCAATACCAGGTGGGACTTAAGTCCGAGCCTGGCAGCAAGCGCCGCAGTTGCCCGGCAATGGTTGGATTGGACACCACCCCAGGTGACCAGTACATCGGCATCTTCGGCTAGCGCTTGGCCAATCGAGTACTCAAGCTTTCGAATCTTGTTACCACTGGCGACGGTATCAGTCAGGTCGTCACGCTTAATCCAGATTCTTGTGCCATAGGCGGCTGATAGTCGAGTAAGAGGTTCTAGTGGCGTTGGCAATCGAGCAAGGGATATTCGGGCCGGTGTGTTCACTTATCAGGTCCTGATTTCTTTTTTACATGGTATTTTGCGGCGAGGCGCATGGCATTCTTATTGTTACTTTTAAAGACTGAAGTTAGCGTTGTTGACGCAGCACCTTCGCGGACAAGTGTCTCGAAAACTTTCGCTGAATCATTCGGTAGCCTGCAAACACACAGCAGTTGCTCTAATACTGGCCTTTCGTAGGAGACTTCACCGCTCATAACCACTGTATTGCAATCAAGTAACAACTCGCTAAGCTTCATTTGCATCAGGCCCCATCCTGCGAGTGCCGCGATCGAGAAGAGACTTCCCCCGAATGCTGATTGATGAGGGTTGATGTTAGGCGCAAGCGGCGCAGCAACCGTCAGTGATTCGCGATCATAACTGACCACGCTGATACCCATGACCTTACTGATAGGCGTGAGCAAATGCATGGCTTCTTCCAGGGATTGAATGGAATCCACGAAGATGCTTGGTTTTGTTGCTGGATTGGTGGTTTCCAACAGTGTTAAGCCTGTGATAACGAGCGGCGGAGTAAAACATGAAAATCCCTTTGACTTCAATAGTTTGGTTTCGAAACCTCGCTTCGATTGCAATCTCAATAAGCCTGATTTCAGGTTGTGAAGACCGCCGGGACAGTACGGTTGAGATAAGCGGCAAGACCATGGGTACGACGTACCACATCAAGATTGTGTCTGATGAAATTGATTCAGGTACGCTCATAACAGATATCGATGAGCGACTGGTACAGCTTAACCAGGTGTTTTCAACCTACATTCCTGACTCTGAGTTGTCTCGCCTGAACCGTGGTCACGGTGACATTGAAGTCTCAAGAGAACTGATGAAAGTGCTGTCGCTTAGCAGTGAGATATATCACTTGTCCGGCGGAGCTTTCGATCCAACCGTCGGGCCCCTGGTTAATCTGTGGGGCTTCGGTCCTTCCGGCCCTAGAAATGGCGTACCGTCGGATGGGGAAATTAGCCAGGCGATGGCTCGTGCTGGATTTACAAGGCTCGCGTTACAGGAGAGGACAATAACCAAGCCCAGAGACCTGGTGATAGACCTGTCTGCTATCGCGAAGGGTTATGCCGTAGACGTTGTCAGCGACTATCTTGACGCGATGGGAGAGCACCGTTATCTCGTAGAAATAGGCGGCGAGGTCAGGGCAAGTGGCAGTAACGATCGTCATGTTCCATGGGTGATAGGGATAGAAGCGCCGGATATGGAGGTCAGACGCCTCCAGCGGTCCGTGCCGATCCGAAACATGGGCATGGCAACCTCGGGGGATTATCGGAATTTTTTCGAGCATGAAGGTCAGGTGTATTCACACACCCTAAATCCTGAAACGGGTTGGCCGGTGACGCACAACTTAGCATCGGTCACCGTGCTTCATCCAAGGGCAGTCTATGCGGATGGTTTGGCAACCGCATTTAGTGTCATGGGGGAGGCTGCAACAATGGAACTGGCAGAGGCGAATAATCTGCTCGTTTTGGCTATAATTCGTGATCAGGGGGCATACAAGGAAGTGATGTCTACCGAACTTAATCGTTATCTTGGTGGTATCACCGCCGTAACGGGGCCTGAATAGGCAAATACATGACTGAATTTCTTTTATCCTTCGTTATCCTGATGACAATCATCGCCATGATGGCTGTTGGCGTCATGAGAGGGCGTGCCCCGATTTCAGGTTCCTGTGGTGGATTGAACAATCTTGGTGTGGATGGTGCGTGTGAGATATGCGGTGGCAACCCTGCGAAGTGTGAACAGGAATCGACGACACCGGGTAACGGGAAATATTTCGACGCCTCCTGACTTCCATTTTCATCGCGCATTAGAAACGGTCAAGTCCAAACAGCTTTCGGACGAGGTTTTGTTCCATCGTTTTGCGTTCATCTGCCTGGCTTTCACTTCGTCAAACGATGGGGCATACCAGCCTGGCCCCATCTATAACCCGCCAGTAAGATATTCGTTCGATATCAGGCATACGCGCGTTGTAACCTAACTTCCTTTCTCTACAAGTGGGCATCTCCAAGCTATCATGCTTCAATAGCCAGGTTCATTTTGACGATCATATTATGTTAGACAATTGGCGGTGCACAGTAGCGCTGCGTTTATTCGGGGCCAACTCATCGAATCGACTGATGTCCTTCGTCGGTCTGCTATCGGTAGGCGGGCTTGCCGTGGCAGTTGCCATTCTCGTGACCGTGCTTTCCGTCGTCAATGGCTTTGAGCGAGAGTTAAGAGAACGTGTTCTTGCGGTGCTGCCGCACGGAACTGTTTATTCGAGAACCGGATTCGAAGACTGGCGGGTTACCCGGTCTGAGCTATTGCGACAGTCTGGAGTGCTAGGTGTAGCGCCAGTGGTCGAGGGACAAGGCCTGCTTGTTGCTAATGGTGAGCTGACAGGAATTGCATTTCGAGGTATCGACCCGGAATTTGAATCAACGGTTTCTATCCTGCCAGAATTCGTGGAGGATGGCGTGCTCGCGCAGCTGTCAAGTACGCGATATGGAACGATTCTCGGTGCGGAGCTAGCTCGACAGCTTGGGGTCTCTCGAGGTGACCAGATTTCGCTGGTGCTCCCTGAGGTTGGTTTCTCGCTAACGGGTCCTGTTGTAACCACGCGGAGATTGACAGTATTAGGCACATTCGAAGTTGGTGCTGATATCGATAAGACGCATATATATCTCAGCATCTCTGATGCGCAAAAACTTAAAAGGCAATCAGGTATCGATGGTCTGGTCGTTCGAATCCCTGACCTGTTCGATATACATAGAGTGCTTCACGGGATTTCCCTCGCCGACCCGTCACTGTACGGAATCAGCTGGATGCGCCAGAACGGGAGCCTGTATAACGCCATCGGGACGCAGAAAGCGACTTTGTTCTTACTGTTGCTCGTACTGGTTGCTGTTGCAGTGTTCAACGTAGCCTCGAATCTCGTGATGACCGTCGATGACAACAGATCAGAGATCGCGATTCTTCGAACGATGGGCGCATCCCCGGGCGACCTGAGGTGGATATTCATTCTGCATGGGTTGATGGTGGGTGTGGTGGGCCTGTTGATTGGATTGCTGATGGGTTTGGCGCTGACTTTCTCCCTGGACAACATTTATGCGGTCTTGACGCAATGGTTTCAGTTAACGTTGATGCAGGAATATTTCATTCGTTACCTGCCAACTGAAATCCTGATCGAGGATTTAGCCATCATCTCAGTGGTCAGTCTTGTTATTTCATTCCTCGCGACGATATATCCGGCGAGCCGGGCTGCTGTCGCAAACCCTGTTGAGGCACTACAGTATGAAGTCTGACCTATGAAGTCGAAAGTATTGGTCGCTGAAAATCTTGTCAAGAGTTACTGGCAAGGAGACCAGGAAGTCAAGGTGCTACAAGGCCTCAACCTGACGGTGCACGAAGGGGACACGTTAGCAGTTGTTGGAGTATCGGGTAGTGGCAAGAGTACCTTTCTTCATCTGCTGGCTGGTCTTGACCAGCCAGACCATGGCTCAGTATCTATCATGGGTAGTGATCTCGGGGGTCTGTCGCAAAACAAATTGGGCGAGCTACGAAACAAACATCTGGGTTTTGTTTATCAGTTTCATCACCTGCTGCCTGAATTTAGTGCCCAGGAAAATGTCGCATTGCCACTGATGATTGGCGGCCTGGGTCGGGCTAAGGCTGAAACGGCGGCAGCAGAAATGCTGGCAGAAGTCGGCCTGACGCACAGAGTTTCGCATTACCCTTCAGCCTTATCCGGAGGCGAGAGACAGAGGGTTGCCATCGCCCGTGCGCTGGTAGGGTCACCGAGTATTGTACTGGCTGATGAGCCGACCGGAAACCTGGATGAGAAAAGCGCGGACCAGATCCATGACCTGATGATGTCGCTATCTTCCCAGTTGAATGTGGCTTTTGTGGTAGTGACTCATAATTTACAATTTGCCGGTCGCTTGCAACGAGTTAGTGAACTTCATAGCGGCTGCCTGACGGAGTCTGCAGGGTGAGTGTGACGACCATGATAGGCCTGCGGTATTACCGGGCCCGTTCAACCAATGGGTTTATATCGCTGGTCACTATGGTGTCCTTTATCGGGTTGGTGCTTGGCGTGATGGCGCTTGTTGTTGTTGTTTCTGTGATGAACGGTTTTGACCGTGAACTCAAGCAACGTATCTTGGGTGCAGTGCCACACGTAACAGTATCGGATGTCGCAATCGGTGAGTTGGAAGCTGAACTGGTTGGTTTTTCTGTCAAGGCAATTACGCCTTTTCAGGAATCTCAACTGTTAATACTCACGGGTGCCGGGAGCCATCTGGTCACCGTGTACGGTATCAATCCAGAGACTGAAAAAGGGGCTTCAATTTTAGGTCAGTCGATGGTTAGTGGTGAGCTAAAAGATCTTCGGGGGCCGGATCTTGAACTGATGTTGGGGCAGTCAATAGCACGGCGATATGGGCTGGCTATCGGCGAGAGTATCAGCCTGGTGGTACCGGTCATTAGTTCGAGCGGTGGAACCGTAAAACCCCGCCTGTATCGTGCAAGACTGGCAGGAACGCTCTCCATGGGTTCAGAGCTCGACCATCGTCTGGGTGTAATGCACTTGCCTGACCTGCAGAAGATAGCGGGCAAAAATCAGGT
>Ga0315319_10000444_pt1 | contig 13234 bp, 10 predicted proteins | sample M1500m3416metaG_FD_203463 | JGI IMG/M metagenome (GOLD analysis project Ga0315319, IMG submission 203463) | Ammonia-oxidizing marine archaeal communities from Monterey Bay, California, United States - M1 500m 3416 | ecosystem: Environmental > Aquatic > Marine > Intertidal zone | place: USA... | reverse complement strand
AAATTACCTTTTGAAAGAGGTGTAAACCTGAGCAATGATGACTTCCTTCGTAAAGCAGTCATTATGGAACTTATGGCAAACTTTTCCATAGATATAAAAAGAGTAGAAGCTGAACATGCCATAGACTTTAAAGCATACTTTGCAGATGCACTAGAAGCACTACAAGAGTTTGCTAAAGCTGGGCTTGTAACCATAACCGATAATAAAATATCTGTGAGTAGCACAGGTATGCTACTTATCCGCAATATAGCAATGCCGTTTGATGCATATATGAATAAATATGCACAGAGTAAAAAAGCATTTTCAAAAACAGTTTAAGAGGAACTATGAGTAAAAAAATCGAAGACATTTTTAACTTTTCTGCCACAAGTGATGACTGCATCAAGTGCGGAAAGTGTATCCCGGTGTGTACTATCCACCAAGTCAACCCAGATGAAACAACATCACCGCGTGGATTTATAGAACTTTTGGGCGCCTATCAACATGGAGATCTGGAGCTGGATAAAAATGCCAAAGACATCTTTGAGAGTTGTTTCCTATGTACCAACTGCGTGGATGTATGTCCCAACTCATTGGCTACAGATATGGTCATAGAAGAGGTACGTGCAGACATCGCAGATCAGTTTGGTATCGCATGGTTTAAACGTGGTTTTTTCTACCTGCTTCGTCACCGTAAAATCATGGATTTAGTGATGAAGTTCGGGTATATGTTTAAAACATGTGCCTTGGCCAAAGATGACAAAGACCGAGGACTAAGAGCAAGATTTTCTCTCCCTATGGTTAAAAAAGGCAGACTTCTTCCTTCCATGGCTAAAGTGAGTTTTTTAAACACTTATCCCGAAGAGATACCCGCACCCCTACAAGAAAAGAAAAATCCTCGTGTGGCTATTTTCATTGGCTGTCTGGCAAACTACAACTATACGGGAATCGGTGACAGTCTTGTTGACATACTGGCTAAGCTTAACATTGATGTCTTCATCCCCAAAGCACAACTCTGTTGTGGTGCACCTGCCTACTTTACCGGTGATGTAAAATCGGTAGAACACATGACCAAGAAAAACATAGAATACTTTGAAGGTTTTATGGATGAGTGCGATGCGATGCTTATCCCCGAGGCTACCTGTTCGGCTATGATAAAACATGACTGGAAAGTCTTTTTTGAGAATCATGACATGCCTGAGTGGAAAGAGAGAGCTGAAAAAGTAACCGAGAAGATCCATATGGCAACAGCCTGGCTGCATGATAACACTGACCTTAAAGCGGTGCTTGCAAAAACAGGTAAAAAATTTGATGAAGTGATAACATATCATGATCCTTGTCATGCCAAAAAAGTGCAAGGGATTTACACAGAACCCCGTAACCTTTTAGCACCGAACTACCCTATGGTTGAGATGAGTGACTCTGACCGATGCTGTGGCTTTGGCGGGGTGACGATGCAGACAGAAAAATTTCATTTTGCAGAAGCTGCAGGGAAACCAAAAGCAGCCATGATCAAAGAGACTAAAGCACATTATGTAAGTGCTGAATGTTCTGCTTGCAGAATGCAGCTAAGTGAAGCCATGAATAATGCAGAAGTAGAGACGGTCTTTAAAAACCCATTAGAGCTTATAGCGGAGTCACTTAAAGATTAGCCCAAACGGCAGGACTCTCCTGCCTTTATAACAAAGATATTATTTCCATCTATATATTTATACGCTAATTTACAACCTAACTTTTCCACAATACTATACACAATATAAAGTCCCAATCCAAAACCAGAACTCCTTTTTTCTTCCTGAGAAAAGGGCTCAATATAATACGATAATGGATGCTGTAACTTTTCACCTTGAGAGATAATCTCCAAACCATCACTTGTTGATTTAAGTGTAACATGCTTATTCTTACTATACTTTATACCATTATCCAGTAAATTTTTAATGGCCAATGAGAGCAATTTTACATCTGTGGCTAAAGCTATATCTTTCACCTCTATGGTGACGTGACCTTTCGCCGCCATCAAAAGTTCTTGACTTTTTTGTATCACTTCATTAAGCATGACATACTCAAAATTAGGTTCAAAACTTTGTGTGCTTACCCTCTCTATCTCTGCGAGTTCCGAGATGAGTTCATTCATGCGCTCAAAGGCTCGCACAAGTATCTTTTTATTTCCCTCATCCTCCATCATTTCAGCGACTATACGTCCTTTAGTCATAGGCGTTTTAAGTTCATGCATCAAGTTGCGCATAAAAAGGTTCTTTGAAGTACTCAAAGCATTGATATGTACAATAGCGTCGTCGAAACTTTTTGCGATTTTACCTATCTCATCATCATACAGATACGTAATACGTGTTTTCATATCACCTTGGGCAAACTTTTGTATCTGTTTATGTAATTTTTTTAATGGATAAAGCTTTCTTAAAACAGCCAAATAGAGCACAAGAAGTAGTCCAATGAGAAAAATACCTAACGCTATCGCTATCTCAAAATAGTAATTATCAGGTCGATTGTCCTGCAGCAAAAGATTATGTTCCATGCGCTGCACATAGATATAATGCTTGTCATGTATCTTAAATACCCTTACTTGTCCAAGCGAGGAGCCTCCCGTAAATACAGTTGCACCTTGTGTTTCTATCTGTTTTTTTATCTCAACTACTTTCTTGCCTTGTACCGCTTTTACACGTAAATCCTTATAGAGTTTGGCTAGGGCTTCTTTTCCAGGATTGAGTTGTAATCTTGAGAGAAAGGTAATGGAGATGAGCTGATAGCGCTTATACTCTTCGATCTTGTGTCGGTCTTTGTCCCAAGAGAGAAACAGTAAAAATGTAGCGATCAAAATTGAAATTGCTACTGAAAAAAGAATATGTATAAAGGTCGTTACAGATAGATTCCTCATTATTCCAACACCAACTAATCAGTCTTGGAAATACGATCAGTTAAAAGGTATCCTACCCCACGAATAGGTTTAATGTAGATATTATCAGGATCCACCTTCGCAATTTTCTGTCGTATACGTGAGATAATGACATCAATATTTTTAACAGAACTGTCATCATCAATATGTTCGCTTTCATACAAAAGCTGTTCTCTTGAGACTGAACCATTTTTATGCTGTAGCAGCATACCTAAAACATCATACTCTGCAGCAGTAAGCTCCAATGAGTTTCCTTTAAATCTAATCTCTCTGGCTTTTGCATCCGCAACAAAAAGCTCTTCCCTCTCTACCACTTTTTCATCAACGCTGTGTGTACGCCTTAAAATCGTTTTGATACGGGTCACAAGTTCTCTAGGATCATATGGTTTTGGCATATAATCATCAGCGCCTCGCTCCATGCCGATGACCTTATCTGTAATATCGTCTCTTGCCGAAGAGATGATAATAGGGATATTGCTTATCTGACGTATTTTAGGGATCACTTCCAACCCATCGATGCCAGGCAGAGTCAAATCTAAAATAATCAAATCAAATTCATGCTGTGTTAAGAGTGAAAGTCCTATATAAGGGTCTTCTGCACCTATGACTTCCATATCATACTTTGTAAGGTAGTTCGTTAAGATGAGTGCTAATTCTGGGTCATCCTCTATAATGAGTATTTTTATAATGCTGTCTTCCTTGTTTCGCTTAAGTAGTCATTTTACTTTGTTCTTTATGATTATAATCAATATATACTTTAGTAATTGCAATTAAAAATGAAGTAATCGCCGGACCCAATATCATCCCCCAAAAGCCATAAGTGCTCATCCCTGCCAAAATAGAGAAAAATATGACGATCTCATTAATCTCAATCGTACTTTTGAGCAAATCTTCTTTAATCACTTTGATAATAAATGGTTTAATGAAGGTATCCGCAACCACAGAGATAATAATCACAGAATAACCCGCGATAAAAAGAGCAGTATTTGCATCCATATTTGTCCAAGAGTAGAGTGCCACAGGTATCCAAACTATAGCGCCTCCAACGAGAGGTATCAACGATGCAAAGCCATAAATGACACCAAAAAGCAGTCCATTAAATCCAAAATAACTCATCATTACACCAAAAAGAAAACCTTCAAAAATGGCCGTCACAATTATGGAATAAAAAACAACTTCCATTGTAGAGGAGACCTCATGTATCATCTTTGTACTTCTCATCCTGCTTACTGGCATAAGGGCACGTATCAGATCAAAGAAGCGCCCCCCATAAAAGTTAATGATAAAATAAAAAACAAGTACAAGAACCATGTTCTTAACAAACCCCAGTCCTGCACTTCCTGCTACTGTCATGTATGACGTTGACTCCTGGATATACCCTGCAATCTTTTCATCACTCAAACCCACCTGGCTCCACTCTTTGACATACGGTATCTTTTCTGTAAACGTTTTGATGCCAGAAGTGACTTCATTGATGGTTGCGACATCAAGTTTAGAGATATACTCTACTCCTGTGGTCGCCATATAAATAATAGGGGCAAAAAGTATTAAGATCAAAAGCAGTGAAGTAACGATGGCACTTAGTTTTCTGGAATTAAAATATTTAATCAATTTTTTTGTCAGGTTATAGGTTGCCATCGAAAGCAACATCGCCACAACAATAGAAAGTAAAAATGGTTTATAGATACTATAGGCACCCATCAGTGAAAGCACAAAAAGCACAGTGATTGTTAAACTTTTATTGGTCATCAAAAAGTCCATCCTTCAATCCGCCAAGTTTAAAGTGTTCGTAACTCTTTTGTGTGGCTATGCGTCCGCGTGCCGTTCTTTCTATGTAGCCGTTTGCTATAAGGTACGGTTCCAACACATCCTCAATGGTTCCTTCATCTTCACTGAGTGCTGCGCCTATGGTGCTGAGTCCCATGGGCTTACTTTTTGCAGATACAAGCAATTCTAAAAGCTGTATATCCTGTTCATCAAAACCAAGGTTATTGACCCCCAGTTCGTCTAAAGCATATTGAGCTCTTTGTAAGGTCACCTCTTCTTCATTGGCCACTTCAGAGAAGTCTCTTACGCGTTTAAGCAAACGAAGTGCAATACGCGGTGTCCCCCTGCTTCTACGTGCTATCTCAGTGGAAGCTTTTTCCTGGGCTGGTTTTTCTAGTTTTTTAGAGGCTTGGGCAACAATCCTGGATAGCTCAACGGGTGTATAAAACTGCATACGAAAATGCATTCCAAAACGCTCCCTAAGAGGGTTAGAAAGCATCCCTGCTCTCGTCGTTGCACCTATAAGTGTAAAACGGGGCAGGTCTATCTTCACTGTTTGTGCAGCAGGCCCGCTTCCAATGATAATATCTAAACGAAAATCTTCCATCGCCGGGTAAAGTATCTCTTCTATGGCTGGAGACATACGGTGGATCTCGTCTATAAATAAAATGTCACCCTCTTCGATGTTTGTAAGCAGTGCTGCCAGATCTCCTGCTTTTTCTATCATCGGGGCAGCAGTGGTTTTAATGTTTGCTCCCATCTCAGTAGAGATGATGTTTGCGATGGTCGTCTTACCCAAACCCGGAGGTCCAAAAAAGAGAATGTGATCCAGTGCCTCTTCTCTTTTTTGACTTGCTTCTATAAAAACTTTGAGGTTCTTTTTTATCTTCTCTTGACCGATATACTCATCCCACGAACTTGGACGAAGTGTCACTTCATAAGAGATCTCTTCATCAAAACGTTCTATTTCAACCATGCGCTCCATCTGTTACTGTACCGCCAAACGATTGACTACTCTGCCTGAACCTTCAACTGAACGCGCTACTGAGCTTGCTAAAAACTTCTGTTTTTTCGTATCGACCACACCAGATAAAATGTTTTTACCATCTTCTGTATCAACACGTATATGTGTATTTTTCAACTGCTGCGTTGTTGCTAATTTATCTTTTATGTCAGATGCAGAACCTGCTCTGGCCACTGTACTGTCTAGCGATGCACTATTATTACTGCAGCCACTCAACCATAATCCCACAACCATCCCCACAGCAGGTAAAACTTTTTTCATTTTATCCACCTTCTTAATACGTATATTCATCGCTGGGAAACGCTCTGGCTCTGACTTCATCACGATACGCCTCAAGTCCTTCACGTACTTGTTTCGCGCCATCACAATATTGCTTTACAAACTTAGGCTTGAAGGCTTCAAAAAAACCAAACATATCACTCCAAACAAGTACTTGACCATCCGTGACATTTCCTGCACCTATACCTATAGTTGGTACCGAAACGGCTTCTGTAATAGCCCTTGCAGCCTCTTCCTTCACGCCTTCCACGACAATGGCAAATACGCCAGCTGCTTCTAGCGCTTTTGCATCTTCCACCAGTGCATCGATGTCTGACTTGTCTTTCCCTCGTATTTTATAACCGCCGTCACTACGTAAAAACTGTGGCATAAGCCCTATGTGCCCAAGTACTGCTATAGCGTTTTGTGTAAGTGCCTCAACAATGTGCGCCCTCTCTTTGCCGCCTTCTATCTTTACGGCTTGTGCATTGGTTTCCTGGTACGCTCTTGTCGCATTTTGTACTGCAACCTCAGGCGACCTATAAGTACCAAAAGGCATATCAAGTACTATGAGCGGAAGAGTTGCTCCATTACATACTGCTTGCGTATGATATATCATCTGATCCATCGTAGCAGAAAGCGTGTCTTCTTTACCCAGAAAACTCATATTGAGGCTGTCGCCGACAAGTATCATCTCTACTTCACCATCAAAGATCTTTGCGAAAAGTGCATCATAGGCTGTCACCATAGTAATAGGTTCAACACCTTTCATGTTTGCAATGGTTGTTAAAGTTACTTTTTTTTCTATTTTAGGGGTATGTATACTCATAGTCTTCCTATATATTAGGTATTTCCTGCACGGCCTTGCTTTGCTCCGACCATTTCGGTTCCGACACAAAATACAAGAAACCTTCCTTGTATTATTAACGTGTCCCATTTTATCTAAAAAATGTATAATAGCAAAAATATATTACATATTGTCATAAAAGAGTCCACATTGAAAAATTTAGTCGCATATATTACTACCGGTTTCCCTTCATTAGAATTTACAGTTGACGCTGCCTTGGCTTTAGCCGAAGCGGGTGTTGATACACTCGAACTGGGCATGCCTTTTTCTGATCCTGTTGCAGATGGTCCCGTCATAGAAAAAGCAAACCTGAAAGCTTTAGAAAATGGATTTAAATTAGACCATCTTTTTGAAGTTTCTGCGAAGATAACACCCCATATAGACACCCTGTGGATGGGCTACTTCAATCCTTTTTACCACAGAGGCATGGAGAGCTTCATCGCTGAGGCACACAAAGCAGGTGTAAGTGGTTTCATCATCCCAGATCTTCCTTTTGAGGAAGCAAAACCATACAAGCCCGCCATTGAAGCTGCAGGACTGAGCCTCATAGACTTTATCGCACCTACAGACTCTAAAGCACGTATAGAGCAGATAGTCACAGATGCACAAAAGTTCATCTACCTTGTGGCGTATGCGGGCATCACAGGCTCCGGCAAAAGTGAAGAGCTGCAGCCTATTATTACAGACATCAAAGAGTTTACGGATACGCCTGTCTATGTAGGTTTTGGGGTGGATGAAAACACCGCCAAAGAAAAAGCCAAAGGTGTAGATGGTGTCATCGTAGGTTCCGCCTTTGTGAAAGTCCTTTTAGACGACAATTTAAGTGATACACAGAAAATTACTAAGATTTCTGCTATTGCCAGAGAGATAAAAGAGAAGATAAACGGGTAGGTTTACGCTTCTGCCTTCACCTCTTTCTTAATCTATTTAAATCCATACTTTTCATACAGATCAAAATTTTCATTCAACTAAAATAAAAAATTATAATTAACTATAGTAATTAATTAATGCATAAGAAAAGTCACTGTATTCTATGTATAATATTTTATATAGATTCAACATTGGACAAGTAGGAAATAGTCTTTAAAAATACTTAAAAAGACTCAGAATGCTAGTATGCAGCCACAGCTACTTGCAGACAAAGGAGATTAAATGTTACGTTTACTTACTGTGACAGCAGGAGTGCTAATCAGTCTTATTTCTAATGCATATGCAACCCCATCATTTTCACGTCAGATGGGGGTATCATGTACTGCATGTCACTCTCAAAACAGTTATCCTGCACTCAATGCATTTGGTAGAAAATTTAAAGCAAGTGGCTTTACCCTGATGGGCCAGCAAGGACTTATTGAGAGTTCTGAAGTGAATGGTTCCGAAAAAGGAAGTTTACTCTCTCTTCCAAACATACTTAACACCTCTTTTGTGGTTAAAATAAGAGCTCAAAATGGAGACGAAGAAGAGAGCAAGTTAGAGTTTCCTGATGAAGCTGCTCTGCTTATCGGGGGGCGGGTTGCTGAGCATATAGGAACATTTATTGAAATAGGCTACAACTCAGGAGATGATAAATTTACGCTTGCAAATATTAAGTTCCCTATAACCTATGCATTTAATGAGTATACGCTTGGTGTGGTTCCCTACAGAACAGAGGGATTTGGTGCAGCTGCTTCATTTGAAGTACTCAACACAGGAGCAGTAAGAGGTTCAAGAGTATTGGAAGACAGAAAGACGATTTCTGCGCAACAATACATAGGTACAGCCCATGAAGCAGAAGGCTTGGGCGCTTATCTTTATACGGATTTGTGGCATATTGTCTACTCTGCATATATGCCTGCCATTGGAACAGTAACTGACTATTCACCTGCGCATTATTTCAGGGCGGCGATGACACCAACAGTTGGGGCGTGGGATCTGGGCTTTGGTGCACAGCTCTGGTCTGGAACCTCCACATATGATCAGGGCGATGTATCACATAAAGACAAAACAGATGCCTATGCCATTGATTTTCAAGCAATGGGAAGCGTCAATGATATGCCTCTAAGCTTTTTTGCTACCTATGCAAACGCGAAGAATGATGCAGACTCTGTGTACAACACAGGGGTTAATGATAAATATGCTGTCACTTTTTTAACCGAAGTAGGCGTCATACCTTCTCTTTTCAATCTCTCTGCAGGATATAGAATTGCGGACAATGGGAAAGCAGAAAAATCCTCTGAAGACAAAGCGATTGTCGGTGCCAAATACTTTGTTGCGGAAAATATGCAGCTGCAATTGAATTACACCTATGATTTTGATGCACTTCCCCAAAAAGATGAAAATCATGTTATTTTCATGCTCTATGGAGGATTCTAGCACTCTGCTCTGAAACATAAAAACAGTATGATGATACATACATACAGCATCATACCCTGATATAATCATCTTCTCACTCTATCCTTCACCCATAAAACCCCATTAAAGAATTTAGAGTATAATACTCTTAACTACACAAAGAAGGCTCACAACATATGGAACACTTTATCTGGAATGTCAATCCCATTATCTTGGAGTTAGGGCCCCTGCAACTTCGTTGGTATGGCCTGCTTTTTGTGGGCTCATTTTTTCTTGGACTTATGATTTTAACCAAGATGTATACACGTGAAGGCAAGGATCCCGCTGTACTCGACACTCTGCTCATCTACGTCATGGTAGGTGCCGTGCTTGGGTCGCGCCTGGCGCACTGTTTCTTTTATGAGCCTGACTATTATCTTTCTCATCCTTTAGAGATACTCAAAGTATGGAAGGGTGGGCTTGCAAGTCATGGCGGGCTTGCGGGTGTGCTCATAGCGCTCTACCTATTTTCAAAACGCTACAACACACCTTACACGTGGCTACTATCGCGTGTGGCTATCCCTGGTGCACTCACGGCAGCATTTGTACGTTTTGGCAACCTTTTCAACTCTGAGATACTTGGACTCCCAAGTGACAAACCCTGGGCCATCATTTTTCAACGTGTGGATATGATACCCAGGCACCCTGTACAACTCTACGAAGCATTTTCCTACCTCATCATTTTAGGGCTTTTAATTGCTATCTATCGTAAGGTGACTCCAGATTTTGCAACAAAGATACTCCCTGGGGTATTTTTAGTCACACTTTTTACTGCACGTTTCTTTTTGGAATATACAAAAACAAGGCAAGCGTCATACACCACGGATCTTTCTCTCACAACAGGCCAAATGTTAAGCATACCTTATATGATATTGGGTATATTATGGATAATATGGGCATTCAGAAGCGCTTCCAAGGAGACAAAAGATGACAAAGGCTCCCACAGTTAAATATGCACTAGGTATTGATATAGGTTCAACTACCGTTAAATACGTACTTTGCGATGAAAACTTTAGTATCATTGCAAAAGCCTATACTGCACACGACACAAAGCAGGCTCCTACTCTCTTAAGGCTGCTTGAAGAGCTCTCTATTTCCCACCCCCACGATTATAATCACATAGACAAAGTTTACATCACTGGTTCTGGAGCCTCGCGTATCGCTCCCACTATCAATGCACGTTTTGTACAAGAAGTGAATGCCGTGGTGCTAGCCGTTGAATACATGCATCCAGATGTACGGGCAGTGATAGAACTCGGTGGGCAGGATGCCAAGATTATCCACTTTAAAGAGAGTGAAGATGGCAAAAAATCTGTGCTTACCTCTATGAACGATAAGTGTGCTTCAGGAACAGGCGCCACCATAGAAAAATGTACGATGAAAGTGGGCATGGAGAGTGAAGATGTACAAAAACTCACCTTTGAAACAGACAAACTTCATCACGTTGCAGCCAAATGTGGCGTATTTGCAGAAACAGACATCGTAAATCTGGTCAAAACCTCTGTACCCTCCGCTGAGATCATGAACTCTTTGGCAGACGCCATAGTGATGCAAAACCTTACAGTACTCACACGTGGCAATACGCTTATGCCGAAAGTTTTACTCCTTGGAGGTCCCAACACTTACCTGCCATTTCTGCAAGAGTGTTGGCGTATGCGTATCAGCGAACTTTGGGATGAGCGTGGCGTGGAGTATGACAAAGAGAAAATAGATGAACTTATCATCGTCCCTGACAATGCCCAGTATTATGCTGCTTTGGGTGCTATCATCTTCGGTGAAGGTGAAGCGAGCAATGACAAACTATTTACTGGACTCATACAGCTTAAAACACTGGTCGATACTGGAGGGGTCACACAAAATGAAAACGACGATGCCCCTTTGGTTTCAAGTCCAGAAGAGCTACAGGCTTTTAAAGATGCATACACCATACATGATTTTGTGCCTCCTGTACTTGCAGAAAAGACCACTTGTTTTTTAGGTATAGACGGAGGCTCGACAAGTTCTAAAGCTGTCTTGTGCAATGAAAAAGGGGAATTACTTTTAAAAGTCTATCAACTCTCAAAAGGGAACCCCATAGAAGACACTCTTGATCTACTTAACAAAATCCAAGAGCAAGACCCAAACAACTTTTATGACGTGCAAGGCTTAGGGGTTACAGGTTATGCAGCAGAAGTGCTGGGTGGTGCACTCAATGCCGATGCGAACATCATCGAGACCATCGCGCATATGAAAAGTGCTCAAAAAGCATTTGGTGACAGTATTAACGTTATCTGTGACATCGGAGGGCAAGATATCAAAGTGCTTTTTATGGAAAATGGTATGATGAAAAACTTCCGTCTCTCTAACCAGTGTAGTGCTGGTAACGGAACCCTGCTTCAGAGTATGGCAAAACAGTTTGCTGTACCAGTAGAAAGTTACGCAGACTCAGCCTTTGCAGCTAAGAAAGCCCCACTATTCAACTATGGCTGTGCTGTATTCCTAGACACAGACAGAGTCAACTTCCAAAAAGAGGGGTACAGCAAAGAAGAGCTCTTTGCAGGTATCGCTAAAGTCTTACCTAAAAATGTCTGGCAGTATGTCGTACAAGCACCTAATCTGGCAGCTTTCGGAGACCACTTTGTCCTTCAAGGAGGGACACAGTACAACCAGGCAGCGCTCAAGTCTCAAGTAGATTACATCAAGGAGAAAGTACCTCATGCCAGAGTAGACGTGCACCCTCACCCAGGTGAAGCAGGCGCATATGGTGCAGCTATAGAAGCTAAAGATGTAGTGACCGGGAGAGGCTACGCAACCTTTGTAGGGATGGAAGAAGCATTGCAAATGACGTATACTTCCAAAACAGACGAGAGTACCCGTTGTCACTTTTGCAGCATTAACTGTTCTCGTACCTTTATAGACACACAAACACCTTCGTCTGATAGCGTACGCTACATCGCTGGGTTTTCATGTGAAGAAGGGACTGTGGAGTCGCACGAAGCACTTAAGATCCTCAAAGAGGGTAGAAAAGACTTACAGAAGAACACGCCTAACCTTGTTAAAAAAGAGTCGATGTCACTCTTTGCCCCTACCTATGATCTGGAAACCAAACCTACTGCCTCTACACAGATAAAAGAACAACAAGTCAAAGTCACACTTGGAGGATGGGGACCAACGCTACGAAAAGAAGTCAATAGAGACTTTATGCTCAGCAGTAAAGAGAACAAAAGCTACAGAGAAGAGCTCAATATAGCCATACCAAAAGTACTTAACATTTACTCTTTGGCTCCTTTTTTGCGTACCTACCTCGAAGCACTTGATCTTAACCCTATGAATATACAGTTTTCAGGTTTTTCAAATGAAGACATGTTCCTGGAAGGTGCAAAGTATGGTTCTGTGGACTCATGCTACCCAGCTAAAGTAGCTCAGTCTCATGTGTACGCTCTGATGTACAATAAAAAGTTTGCCAAAAAAAGATTTGATTACATGTGGTTTCCTGCTGTTACCGAGCTGCCAGGCTATGTAAAACATACTATGGGTCAAACATCTTGTCCTATTATCTCTGGAACACCAAAAGTGGTTTATTCTGCATTTACCAAAGAGAAGGATCTCTTTGAAGAGAAAGGTATCGACTACGTAGAAGATGCCCTCAATTTTGATAACCGTAATTTACTGAAAAAACAACTTTTTCACACTTGGGGAACAAAACTACGCATCACTGAAGATGAAAACAACTGGGCAGCAGACCAGGCATGGAAAGCTTTAGATAAAAATGATGCCGATATTATGAAAGAGGGGCGTGAGATCTTAGATGATGCCGCAGCCAATGACGAGATAGTCATCTTGCTGCTGGGACGTCCCTACCATACGGATCCTGGACTAAACCATGAGGTACTAGATGAATTTCAGTCCCTGGGGTTTAAAACCATATCTATGCGTGCCATCCCAAAAGATGAAGCCTATCTTTCACAATACTTTGGTGATGACACTGCCAATAAAACAGTCTCTTCTGCCTATGATATCCGTGATGTCTGGGCAGAAAATTTTTCTACCAACTCTGCACAAAAAGTCTGGGCAGCCAAGTTTGCAGCACGTCACCCCAATG
>Ga0315319_10000424_pt1 | contig 13497 bp, 16 predicted proteins | sample M1500m3416metaG_FD_203463 | JGI IMG/M metagenome (GOLD analysis project Ga0315319, IMG submission 203463) | Ammonia-oxidizing marine archaeal communities from Monterey Bay, California, United States - M1 500m 3416 | ecosystem: Environmental > Aquatic > Marine > Intertidal zone | place: USA... | reverse complement strand
ACGTAAAATAATCATTTAATTCTGCGGCTTGACCTCTTTCACATTCCACTAATAAATGAACATCATCTATTTTTTTTAATATCATTGTCCCATTGTAAATCGTAAAAAGTCAATAGCCGATTTAATATTATATCCTCTAGTATTTAGGGATTTGATAATCGATTCTAAAAATTCTACTTTTATCTTTTGATATTCCAGTTTTTGATTTGCTTCAATTAAATCATCATCACCTTGAAGATATGTTTCTATTTTAGGTTCATATCCTTTAATTAATTTAATTTTAAATTGTTCCCAGCCTTGCTCTTCTAATTCTTCTTCACTCATTTTTCCAGCATACCAAATAGTTTTAAACTTTAGAAGTTTCTTATTTTCAAAAAATAACTTCTTTTGAGAAAGAGATTCATCGTTATAAATCCCTAAGTATTTACTATGAAGATTGGGGAGTTTTAATAATTCTATATCTAATTTGGTATCATCAATCTGACAATCTTTTTGCCACATTGTTTGAATATCACTTAATTTCATAATGTTTTATGTGGGTTCGTTTAGCCTTGTCATTGTATAATAATTATATTGAAAAACTACATCTGCTGTAGAATATGTTATATCGGCAGCCATTATATCAAATTGAACTGATCCGATAGATTTAGGCCATAAATTATAAAAATCGAATCTCAATGAGGGATTTTTTGAACCAGTAAGAATGAATAAAGATCCAGTTGTATCAACTCCGGCTTCTTTTCTTTTTTCATACTCTTTAAATCCAAAAGGTTTTCCTAGACCAATTATCCATGTTTGAATTTCTTCCCAATTTCTTAGATATTCATCAACAATTATTGTTATTGAAAATTCATCAAATGTCACATTATCACCAGCTACATAATGTTGTTTATGAGGTGTGGGAACAGGTATTTCTGATATTGAAACGCCAGGTAAATTGGCTGTTTGACAGTAAAATTGAGTTTCTGGCATAGCAGAGCAAAGAAATCTAAAGCCAGTAGGTGAAAGGTAATTTATATTATCTGTACCGCGTACTCCGGTGGATGCTTGTGCCATTGATACCTCGTGAGCATAAAAAAAGGGTAAAGAATCTAAGACCCCTTACCCTTATTTATATCACTTAATTTAATACAAGATTACATCAAGTTTGTAACAAGACATCGTCTGTAATAAACATTAGTATTATAAGTGAGTGATCCATCACTAGAAGCAGCAGTTCCAGTTGAGAAAGGATTAGACACCATTCCGTAACGTGTCTTGAATCCGATCTTAGGCTGGAAGTTGTTCTCACCAACCGCACGTACCATTTGTAGTGGAACGTATGGGCAGTAGAAAAGTCCTGCATCATATGCGCTAGAACCTTTATATCCTAGTACAAACCAATTTGTGTCTTGGATTGTTGCATATGGATCAACATATACTTTATAACGACCATTAAGTGTACCAGCAAATGTTGATTGTGTGTCATCAACATTCAAGGAATCGTTACCGGAAAGAGCAGGTGTGTAATCAAGTACACCAGCCATTTGCAATGCGGAAGCAACATCCGAAGAAGTCATAAGGATATTACCTTTTCCTCTACGTGTGTCGTGCCCGATAGCATTAGCTTCGCGCTCAATCTGGAACATCAGTCCCTTGAATTTTTCAACCATCCAACGACCGTTTGAATCAACATCCATATCGAATGTTCCGGCAGTGGCTACGTTGTTCTGGGCACCAGTTTTGGCGTTACCATAAATTGTGCGGATAACTTCGCGGTTAATCTCTGCCAAAATTTCTGAACTCAAAATATTTGAAAGTTCAGTTTCAGCATCAAGACCATGAATTGCTTTTAGGTCTTGGGCGAGTTCCATTGTGTACTCACCTTTGAGTGCGCGTGTTTTCGCTGTAACAGTTACCTTATCGATTGAGAAGGCCATTTCAGCAAAAGCATTTGCAGCCGAATCGCCAAGTGCTTCACCAAGTGCCGTAGTCATTCCACGACCAGGTAGATATGCAGTTGAACTTGAAGCGGCAGCCGCTGGGTTACCATTAGCGGTATGTGCGGATGTAGCTGCAGCGTCACCACCAGAAATACCAGAATCTGCTTCACTGAAAAGTGCTTCATCTCCGGTTTGACTAGCATAACGGGACTTCATGGCGAAAATTAAACCAGTCGGGCCTGTCATAGGTTGAACACCGCAAACATCGTATGCGATTAAGAGAGGCATACTTCTGCGAACCAAGGAAATAAGTACAGGGTCATAACCCTTAATATTTCCAGCTGTAGTACCCATTCCGGCACCAACTGCGTTCCCAGGAGCGTCCTCAAATAAAATAGTAGATCCGCCTTCTTCCATAATTGATTTTTCCTCATTCTCTAACAAAACAGCTGTTACTGCTTTCCTATAAGAATCTTTAATAGGAGGAAGATCAGGATGGTCGAGTACGGGACCCCATTTTTCTTGTAAGGTTTCAGACAAATACATTGTTATTCTCCTGTATGTATTTTAGTAAATTTAAATTTAAAAAAAATATTATCTAACATGTCTCGAAATAGCTGACATATAGTGTTCCATACCTTCTTGTATGGGTGCTTTTTCGCTTTCTTCGTCATTATTTTGTGATTCAATATCTTCGACCAGAGCAACTTTCCTATCTTCCGAAGGAAAGTAATTTTCTTTAAGAACTTCGACTTTTTGTTCGTAGTCCTCTGCGTCTTCAGCTTCAACATTTTCAGCTAATTCTGCCACTTTTTCTTTCTGGGTCTCAGTAAGGTCTTTCGTCAGTGACGATAAAACTTTTTCTTTTTTAACTTTTGTAAGTTCCGACTGAATGTCAACATTTTTACTAACTTGTTCATTCAGTTCTGATTCTAAGGATTCAACCTTATCGAATAGATCATCTACTACATCAACCTTCTCATCTGGAATTGTAATGTAGTGTTCTGTGAACAGATCTTTTAGTCCAACGAGGAATCCTTCGGTCAATTCTGAGCGAATTCCTTTTTCGATGGCTAATTGATTATCTTTTACCCATTCTTCGGAAACATAGTTGAGATAATTATCAACTTTTTCTACAATTTCTTGTATATAGGTATCAAGTTCTTCAGTTAATCGTTCTTGCATTTGCTCTTCGAGTTCTTGTTCTTTCCCGATCACAACTTGATTAACTTTAGCTTGAACAGCTGCTTCGAAAATGGTACTTGCTTTTTCTTTAAAAGCATCAGAAAGATCTTCACCTTCGGTTAACGCATCAATATCATCTTGAACGTCAAGTGGTTTAGTATCTTCTTCGTCTGTACCTTCTTGAATTGTTAGAGAACTAAGAATAGACTCATAATGCGCTGCAATCTGATCTTTTTTCAGCTTGCCTAGTCTTTCATAGACAGCTGCCATCATACCAGATTTGGTTTTTGGCATTTCATCTTCTTCTTTTACTTTAGCCATTGGTTCGCCTTTATCAGACATCTTAGCTTTTCCTTTAACGGGATTACCCATAGCAGTTCCGGAACCTTTAACTTCAGCAGGCGGTGAAACATCCGCGGCTTTTTCGCCTTTGGGTCCTTCGCCGTCTTTTCCACCTTTACCAGGTCCGGGTTGATTTTTACTGTCCTCTTGAACCTTACGTGCTTCCTGAACAAGACCTATCTCTTCCAACAATTCATCAGTCTCAGTGGCCGATAGCCCTTCTTCTTCGCATTTTGATTTAATCTGTTCAACGAGCTCTTCCCTTGCCTCGCCGTCTAATTCTAATGCTTGTTGAGCTAATGTTTCTAGTTCGTTCACACTATTGGCAAGAGTCTGCTGCTGTTCGGCAGTTTCTTGTTCAGACATTTGCATTCTCCTTTAGAATATCTTTAGAATATTTGTTACTGTTATTATTTATAACATTAAAGCCTTGACATGAACCTTTCAAAGGATGAAGCCAAGGCAGATTCATCCGGTTTTACTTTTATAAATTCTTTAACTATTTCGTCTTTAATTTCTTGAACATCTGCTTCTCTTAAAATACCATTATTCCAAATCCATTCTCTGCCTTCCATAATACCTTCTACGAAAGCCATGGGTGCAGAAGGATCAGCGACAATGTCTCCAGCTGTTGCAAGATGAAAATCACTTTGTACTATTTGGGAACCACCTAATGTTTTTAATGAACCCATTCCTCTAGAACTTACTCCTAATTTAGCACCTTCATCAATTAAATTTTTGACAATTTTACCATATGGAGTTTCCATAATTTTTGCTTTTCCAATAAAATTTGCACCATCTTGTTTGAGTTCCTTAACCATATGTGAAACTCTTTCAAGATTAATAGTAGGTCCATCTGGATGGCCTAATTCTCCAAAAGCTCTATTAGTATCTATATACTGTTTAGAATATCTATCTACCTCTTTTGACATTGTTTCTAATGGATAGACTCGTCCGTTTCTATTTTTTTGTTCTGCTTGTAAAAATACTCCTTTAATGTAGTAATTTTTTTGATCCGTAGAAGCATCCTTTTCTACAAGCATTTCAACGTCTTCCATTAGTTCGCAAATGAGTTTCATTTAATTCCTTATCTGAGGGCAACTTTGGTTAATAATACACCGGCATTTGCCGCGAAAATCCAATCTGTAGGGTCTTTTTCAACGTATATATCTGCGCCACCTGCTAAAACAAAGCTACCTTTTAAAACGCTACCTGCAGTTTCCACCGTGACTAGATAATTAGTAGTAGTGTTATTAAATGCTCTAACGCACGTTGCAGAGTTTACATCGCCACCTGCTCCGGTTTGTACCTCGGCCGGTGCTGATGCTCCTAAAGCTTTAATCATTCTCATTGTTAAATATCCTAACTTGAATTGTTATGTTTATTTATACAATTTCTTCGGTTATGATTTCGTATTTTTAATATCAAACAAATTAGAATTAAAATCTTTTTTTAATTCCATTATGCGGTCCGAAGTTTTATCTTTTAAAACATCTAGTGCTCTGTCACGAGCTTTGTATTCTCTTCCGCATAGTATATCGTCAATCATATCCGCTATAGTTTCTCTACCTCTATTTTCCAACACTTTTCCTTCTAGGTAGGCTATATAATTTTCCACCTGTAAGCATTTCCGGTTTAACTTCTTCAGGTTGTCCTGGTTCTGCAGGAGGCGGCATTTGTTGTCCGGGCTGCACATTAATCTGATTTGCTGGAGCAGCAGCCGGATCGACAGGTACTTGTGGAGCAACTGGCACATCAGCAGCATCCTGCTCGGCCTCTTTAGCTTCTTTTTCTATTTCTTTTTCTATTTTCTGTTGCTCATCTGGTGTATGTCTTAATATGTTATCTTTAACGTATTGTTTAGATATATATGTTCCTACTAATTCTTCAACATCCCTCATCATATTATATCTATCTGTCTGTAATTCTTGCGATTTTAATTCAGCAAAATGATTATCCAATGCATAATTAAATCTGATGGATTCTCTTAATTTATTCCATTCTGATGTATGAATAACATTTTTAAGAATTAATTGTTTTTCTAGGCATTGATAAAATAAATGAGAAAATCTTATTCTAATTCTATCAATAAATCTTGAAAATTTTAATTCGTCTCTACTAATTTCAGATGCTCTGCCTAATACAAAAGGAGTATCTGCTTCCAATCGCGACAAGGGAACATTTAATGATTGATATAATTTCCTTCTGAAATAATCAACATCTTCCATTTCACCTAGATTTTGACCGCCAGGTAAAGTAGTTATTTCTGTTCCTCTTCCTCCTTCTCTCCGAGGAAGCCAATAATCTTCTAACATCGATTGATGTCGTCTATCATCTTTTATATCACCTGTGGCGGCATCATAAACTAATTTATTTTTATACCGTGTCATAATATCTTTGAGATATTGTTCGGCTTTCATTTTAGGTAAATTACCTACATCAATATAAAAAATTCTTCGTTCTGGTGCTCTTGCAATTCTATAAATTACAACTGCATCTTCTAACATTCTTAATTGATTTAATCCTTTAATAGCTTTATGCAAATGAGAAATAACATATTTTTTATCTTTAGTCATTACTCCTGAATGAGCCATTATAACAGAATCTGGGGCTACTTTAACACCTAATTGACTTGGAGTCAATAAACCCTTATCATTAAATAGATAATATTCATGAAATTTTGGTAATTTAAAGACACTAGGTGATTGTCTAGGATCTGGTTTTATTTCTCTAACCTTTTTAATTTTAAGAGAATCTATTAATCTAAGCTCTTTTATTCCTTGTTGAGGCTCTTTAGGATCAATCATTACATGATAATATACCCTACCTTCAATATACCATCTTTTAAAAATATCATATGCTTGATTATTAAAATCGAGCATTTTTAAAATGATATCAAATTCTTCATCAATTCGATTTTGTAGACCTTTAGATAAATCCGTTTTTGTTAAATCTAATTCTACTGGATTTCTGTTTTGATTTGTGATGATAGCTTCTTGAATGATATTTTCAACAGCCATATCACATTCGGGGTGTTCGGCCATTTCCCTATATTTCATGATAAGATCTGATTCAGTTTTAGCAGTTGCTTCTAAATCTAAATAGGTAGAGAATGCACCTCCGGCAGAGGTGGCTTCAACTGCGCCTTCTTCATTTTCGGGAAATGCCAGAGCTGGGATGTCTGGCTTTGTATCTCTCTCAATATTAAATCCAAATAACTTCATGATATATTTTTTAATTTAAGATTAAGCGTTTTTGTCGATTTTTGCTTGAGCGTGAAGATAGTAATCATATTGCCAATCTATTGTAAATTCCTGAATAGTATTAACGCTGTCCCAATTTAAATCAATTGCGGATACGTTAGATGGCCAAGCATTATGAAAATCCCATTTCTGGTCGAGCTTGCCATCTTTCTTATACATTTCTAATGACACCGTGCAGGTATAGGAAGACCGAGTACCAAATAAGCCGCTAGCGGCTTTATTAGACTTAGCACCGTTAAACTTTTCGAACCACGTGTACATGCCCTTATAAATTTTTAAATCTTCATCGTTTACAACAATTGTAGTTAATGGAGCAAATTCTCTACTTTCTCCTGCAATTTTTACATTTCTACCAAAATATGGAACCTCGAGAGCCGTAATCGTAGAGCCGGGTATATTTGAGGCTTTACATAAAAATGGAAAAGCGGTATCCAGACCGGATATTCCTGACGCTGCTGTTTTGCACCACATTAAATTAGTACGAGCGCCACCGTTTTTTAGTGCGCCAATAAATGATGTGGTATCAAATTTTGCTGCCATTTTTCTTCCTTTTCTTGAATTACTTCATTGTCCAATAATCATAAGACCATGTCACAGCATATTCCATTATAGCATCATTGGGTTCCCAATTAACATCAATTTGATCTAAAGAAGTTGGAAAAATATTATAAAATGTCCACGTGCCGAGCGTTCCACCGGCTTTTCCCAAAGACTGGAGTGACATATCTGTGGAATATCTCTGAGTACCCAATTTGTTTTCAAATTTCTTGCTTCTTAAATTCCCAAAATGAGAATTTATTTTATGCATCCAATTTTCGACTTTGTTCCGAAGTCCATAGTCTTCATCATTTAAAATAGTAGTTGTTAAATCTTCAAATACTCTGACTCCGGGTATTTTTACTCCGCGGCCCATATAATTAACGTTTACTACTCCTGCGGAAGTAGCAGGAATTTGGATTCCTTTGCACATAAAAGAAAAGGTTGATGCCTCTGGAGCCCCTGCTTTAGGAGCGTCGCCCAGAAGCGAAAAGCTAGCCTGAAACAGAGATGATCTTGCGCCACCTCCTGCTAATTTTGTTATTATACTATCTGTGCCGTCTACTACAAATCCTGGCATTTTCTCTTCCTTCGTATATTAATTATAATTTATATTATTTATACGATAATTTATATTATTTATACTGCGTTTACAACTTCTTCAAATTCAACGCCACTTCTCACGGCAACGAAATTCAGCAATACAAAGTTAATACTTTTAGTTGGTTTAACAAAAATACTACCAATAAATTCATTTCTATCAATAACCTCTTGAGTATTATTAGATTCGTCACAAACTACTGCAAAATCTGTTATGCCTCCCCTTCCCTGAATATCTCTAAGGAAAGGTTCTACTGAAGAAGTAAAATTAGATCTGGTAAAATCATCGTTAAATTCAAACATTGAAAATCTAGCAAAATTTGCAATTGATTTTTCTAATGTGATAAAAAGCCTTCTAACGTTAATTCTATCAAATGCTGATGGTTTAGATAATAGAGTTTTATCACCAAATAACAATGTTCCTTGTCCTGCAAAAGAAACAACCGGATTTACACCATTTTTATAAAGTAAATCTCTTTGTGTTTTATTTGGATTCCATGCTAACCTAGCAACATTTTTAACTGCGCCTCTATTGAACCCTGCTGGTGAGAAGAAAAAATCTCTATCAACAGTAGTTCGTACAACTAATCCTGCAACATCTGGATTCAATGGAATATATCTGAAAGTATCGTTATATTTGTCGTATTGGTATTTCCAACCACAATCTATAACTGAATAAGATGAACTTGGCAATAAATTTCTAAAATCATTAACTGCATCTACTTCATTTCCTTCATTATTAACAACATCGGATTGTTCTGGTGAAGCGAAAACCATACAATCTTTGCGCACTTCTGCAATATTACTAATAAGATATGAATTAATAACTGCAGAAACTGATCCAGTTATGATCAAAGAAACATCAACATCTTCTGACGATTTAAATTTATCATATCCCAAAATAACATTAGCGTCAGTTAATTCTTGTCCGTCTGCGCCACCTGTCATACTAGTCGAAATATTAGTTCTATTTTGTGTATAAGATAGTTTAGAAGCAACATTAGCGGATGTGCCCCATGCAGCTGTATTGGGAGCTGTATCAGCACCGGTTCCGTTAGGATGTTTCATCCACCAAACATATTTGGATCGTCTATTAATCGCCTCTTTATAATAAAGCGCTTGACCATCTTCAGATTTGCCGTCGCTGGCTACTGACAAAGCTGGAAAAATTTCAAGAACAGTTCCTTTGACCCCTGTCCATTCTCCATCTTCGTCTGTTATTATTACATGAACTTCATCATTATACACCCCTCTGCGAGTTGCAAAATCGGAGGTAGTTGGGGGATAATCAAAATTACCCGCAAATTCCCATTCTCTGGCATAATTCACTGCGGTCGAAAGTGCAATTGAACTTGGAGAAAGTGCATCGACTAATGTAGCCGATGTATTACTGGTAATAGAAGCTATTTCAAGAGTTTCCCCAGCAATAGTTACGTTATCTCCTGCAGTTAGTTGTATATCAAAATATGTTCCCACTCCAGTCATTACTTTTCTTGCAGAGTCAGAAACTTGAACGGTTCCCATTATTGCTCCGTCAGCATCTTGGCCTAGTGCTTTATAATGGGATGATTTGGTTCTTGCAAGAACTGCGTTCACAGATACGTCGGTATTTTGTGAAGATACAACTGTCATTGCTGTGTCAGTACCAATTGCTGTTACAAGGTAAAAGCTGGTGCCTATATGAACAACATCACTTATTTGTACTTCTGATGTGAATGCTGTTGCTGTTCCTGTGACTGTTCCTTCTTCTGCGGCAAAAGCTATTGTAACTTCTCCCGAGAGTAAATCGGCGCCCTGGTCAGCTCCACATAAAGATACCTTCATTGAATTGCCTAATTCTCCGGCAAATTTAGATGCAAATTCTCCGTAATCATTTGAAGGACCAGATCCTCCATATTCTGAATAATATGTATTATAATAAGATTCATCACTTTTAATTAAAACTGCGTTTGCTGAATCTGTAGTTGCGTTAAATGCTGATGAATTTGCTACTCGAACAACATTCAAATTTTGTCCGTAGGCTAAAAAATTCGCCGCTGAAAAAAAACTTAGATATGTTGAAGAGTCAGGCTTCTGGAAGTTTTCCACCAGTAGATCTTCACTGCTTACATTAACAATTTTATCTATAGGTCCCCAGCGAAAAGCCCCAGCAAAAGCACCTGCAGTTGTTCCGGTCTCAGGTACTATGGTAGTTAAATCTATTTCGCGAGTAACTACTCCTGGACTTACTGTAAATGCCATCTTCTTCTCCTGTAAATCGCTGAAAATTTTATTAAGTTCATGTACTATTAGTTACTATGATTATTTATAAACTTCCTGTTCTTATGCTCCGAATACATTATGGCCGGATTCTTCTAACATTCGATCAGTTCTTTCAACAGTCCATTGCTGACCTTTATTATCAATAATGGTTTCTTGTTCTAGTCCATCTTCAATAAATCCGAAAGGTAAATAAGATTCGTCTATTTCTTTCATTTTTTCAGAATACATCTTTTCTCTTAAATCAAAATCAGTTAATTCTTTAAAATATTGCTGATTTGTTAACCATGCAAATATTACAAGGGTAATAACTAAATCATCATGATGTCCTTCTTCTGCTTCATATGATTCTTTTTTAGCTGAGAAAGATGTAAGTTCATATATTATATCATAATCTGTAATTATAAGTTTGTCTTCTTCTATTAAATTTTTTAATGTTTGACATCCTAGGCGTTTAACTTGTTTTGTAGTTCTTACACCCCATTGAGCATTTTTTCCAAATCCTCCACCTAATTGCTGACCGCCGCGACCTTTCCAATTCATCATTAACATATTTTCATATTCCATATCTTGATGAAGAGTCATTGCGACTTGTTCTCCTATATCATTAACCTCTACTAATACAAATGCATTATTGTAATGTTTTGCGGCTTTGTAAATAAAATTTGGATATAACATGGGAGATATTTCATTATCTCTATATTTTGCAACTACCTTATAGGGCAAGCCTGTGCTATCGATAACAGTGAAAGCAGAATAATCTAATTGTAAACCTTTGGCTGTATCAACTACTACTGTATAAGTATGTTTTTGTTCGGGTTGTTCAAATATGTCTAAATTTTCATAGGTATGGACTGGTGTTTTAAATGGCATAGATCTTAATTTTGAACCGGCTATTAATGTTCTTGTACTACCAATAAATTCAGTTTCGAATTCTTGTGAAAATTGTCTTTCACTTGTATTGCGAACGGTCTCTTCTTTCCATTTCTGATCTCTGCCGGGAATTTCAGACCAATGAACTTCAATAGGTATATAATTACTTCTTTTTTCTTCAGAGTCTACCCACATTTTATAAAATTGATTTAAACCGAGTGGTGTAGATACTATAAAAACTTTTGTAGTTTGTCCGGAAGAAATAGTAGGATAAACCGAGGTAAAAAATTCTTCAGCTAATTCTTTTGGAACGTGAGCAAACTCATCTAAGAAAATAATATTAAAAGATGAACCTCGAACAGCTGAAGAAGATGTGGCTGCTGCTAATACTTTTGAACCATTCTCTAATTCTATATTTCCTTTATTCCAGGCTAATATACCTTGTTGCATCCATATAGGTAAATTTTCATATGATAATTTTAATCTGTCTAATAATTCTCTAGCCAGAGATCCTTTATTGGCTAGTATACCTACTTGAACATTTTCGTTAAAAAGTATATAATGTAAAAAGAAAGCTATGATGGTTGTTGATTTGCCTGATTGCCGCGGCATCTTACATATCACAAAACGATTATCATGAAATGTGCGAACCATATTTTCTTGAAAAGGATATAGATTAAAATCTACTAAACCATGATCAACGTGAATGATTTTTACATATTTTGAGATAAAATAAACTGGGTCATTGTGACATTTAAGATATTCAGCTAATTGTTCTTCAGTAAATTCTACTGGAACATTGGCTGATTTAAGTTTTGGGTTGCCCAGGTAAGAAGTGCCCATATATTACCTATTTTAATATATTTTTCCAATCAACGGAATCATATGGAGTATTGGAATGTGGGTCTGTAGTTTTTTTGAAATGTTTTGGATCAATGGAATTAATATATTGTTCATGAGTTATATTGCAATGATCATCGCGCCTAAATGTAACATTTGTTTTACGAACTTCTTTTCTAACTGTTGTTCCGTTTGATTCTCTTATTGCCCGACGCGTTTTTCTAAAATTCCATACCCTTATATCATGGGACATTGATTTCCTTACCGGCCAGATTTCTTATGTATGGTCATATTTTTTCGTGCTTGTTTTATTCGCGAAGGTTCATCTCTTATAATCTGCCGTCTCATTGGTTTCATTTTTCTATTAATAATTGCTGCTTTCATTCCCTTCCACATTTTTCTTTTTCTGATTCCGGCTGCTCCTTTTGCTTTCATTATAGCATGGGGTATGACTTGTCTTTGAGTTCTGGTCCGGGTGGAAGTTCGTATTTTATCTGCAGTTTTTCTTCTTAATTGAGATCTTTTCTTTTTTATTTTGAAGGATGTTCTTTTATTTCTTATTTTTGCTTGCCGACCCATCTTTCTCATGCGTTGGGTATACTTAGCAGTACTTTCTTTTTCAAGTAAAAAATCTTCCCCGAGACCTAAATCTTCCAGTTCAATCCATTCGTAGAAATCAGTCAGCATATCGGCTTCTTCTACTTCTTCAATGAATTCTATTATCTCTTCGTCTATTTTGGAAAGTTCACCAAATGTCAACATAGGGTCCTATCTTTTATAAAAAGTGGCCAGCTATTACACTGAGTAATGCTATTATAATTGCGACCGCACTTGTAACAATAATTCTATTTTGTTTTAAATGTTGTTCAATAAATAAGGCTCTCATATCATCTATGCTTGTTTTAACCTTATCAATTCTTTCATGTATTATTAATCTATCTTCTTTAAATGTTTCTTTTAATTCATCATACTTTTCTTCCAACCGCGCATACCTTTCCGCACATAGATCAACATGCGTCTCCAAGCTATCCTTTTCGGTTTTACTAACTTTTCGACCAGCCATCTCTCCCTAAATCTAAGTTTGCAAATGAATACAATTATTCACTGTGTCCATTTAATGATTTTTCGAACTGTTCCATCTCTTTATGTTCTGGATCATCTTTTTCTTTAAACCAGTAGTCCGTGGATTTCCCGAGCACCGCGACATACGCGCCCATCAAAATATTAAGTAAATCGCGAGATTCGTCAGGCAGCGTGGCAAAAAACAACAGCCATACTAAAATCAAAAACGTTGCAACAACAAACATTGTTATTATAAAACGAGACCAAAAATTTAATTTTTTGCGTCGTTCAGTTCCCTCATAAATCAAAGCCTTCATCGGATCACCTTCCCATAATTTTTCTTCACTATCATGAATCATTTCATTAGTTGTATTTATCTTTCCGTCTCCCAGACGGTCTTTTTTACCAGGTATCGCCATAATTATCTTTCCTTGTAATTATATTTATATATTCTTATTTAACTAGGATCTGGCCCCGTTGCACTTTCACCTCTAACACACCCTAAAGAATTATACCTACTTCGTCTCCATGAATGAGTTTCTTCATTGTATCTCATCCATATTTGATTGCCTCCCGAATCACAATTTTGTACATATAATTTTCCGTTTATAGTA
>Ga0315319_10000421_pt1 | contig 13542 bp, 14 predicted proteins | sample M1500m3416metaG_FD_203463 | JGI IMG/M metagenome (GOLD analysis project Ga0315319, IMG submission 203463) | Ammonia-oxidizing marine archaeal communities from Monterey Bay, California, United States - M1 500m 3416 | ecosystem: Environmental > Aquatic > Marine > Intertidal zone | place: USA... | reverse complement strand
ACCCATGATAAGGTTCACCATCTTTTAAAAATCCATGTACTTCATATGGACTAAAGAATAAACCCTCAACACCTTTTATTGGGTGATTAACTACAAGCCTATGATTATTCATTATACCACGAGATGCACCAAATTTATGTTTGTTCTCAGGTTCCATATTAATACTATTGAATACTTCACGAGTATTTCTATTCTTATTAATCTCATCAAGAACTTCTTGACCATATATCTTTTTAAATGCAGGTTGCCAAGCTGCTTGAATAACACCTAATTCTCTTTTAGGGTCAAGTACAACGGTTAAGCCTCTCAATCTTTCTTGTTCTGATTCAGGTAATTGATTAAAGTATGGTATTGAATTAGCAAACCAAGTCTCAGTTTCATAAGTGATTGTCTTTGCATATAAGCCTATCACTTCTTCTGCATCAGCGACTGGTGTCATGTTAGTATGCCAATCTAATTCATAGTCACCAAATAATCCTTGGTTCCTATCATCCATCATCTCATTAGTTACTGTCCAAAACAAATTAGAATGTTCTTTATCGGTACACCATATCTCTGGGCTTAAATGGTAACCTAAACCTAATGACCATTCAGCATATTCTTCAGGCGTTGCTTTACTATCACGTATAACAACTACACCTGCTTTACCAATTAACTCAGCTATATTATCTGGGTCTAATTCAGATAGAGATAATCCTAAATAAGTTGGTACTACCATTCTATTAAAGGAGTTAAACAAAGTCTTGCTGATGGATTATATTTCATTCTCCTTCTCTTTGTATAATATGGGTCACCTGAGGTAGCTAAGAAAAAACAATCAGATGGTATAAGGGAATACTCTTTACACATATTAAGTTGCCAAGCTCTATGTTGTTTCCACATTGTATCTACATCATAGTTAGCCATTATCAAATCCATTGTTTTAACAGAACCATAATTCCAATTCTCAAACTCTTTGCATGAATGAAGAGTCTTATGTGGTTTCTTTGTATATACTAAACCTAATCTATTGCCAACAAGACCAAAGCCTTTAGAAAAACTAAAGAATATTTGTTCAGTATTTGGTGGTATATGTATCTTATTAAACTCTTGAACATTTGTACTTGATATATATGTGCAGTCTAATATAACTGGACAATCAACATCTAAATTAAAGAAATTACCATCAGCTGCAGATGGATTTGAAACATATAATACTTTATTAGGGTCTATAGTATATTCTTTATATCCTGTACATACTTCTGTTCCGGGTTTAATTAAACTAGGATATTCATACTCCCCTTGAAAATATTGATACTCTCTTTCTTCATGAAGTAACCATTGATTAATAGCTTCTGTTGCACCATTAGTTGCATAACAATATTCAAAATCACTTAAATCAATTAGCTCATGGACCCAATTTCTATGAAGTGCTTCAACCCAATCTAAATCTTGGGTTGCTTGACCATCTCCTCTACGATAATACGTATCGGCAACTCGTTGTTCTTTAAGTAGATGCCAGACATCTCCTGTCATTGGTACATCTACCCAACGATTATTTTTTAATTCTTTTTTATACTCCAAAATCTCTCCGCTAGGTATCCACCTAAATCATATTTACCAAGTCTTAATCTATATGGATGTTCATGATGTACCTTATGATAACCATCACCACCCAAAATCCAATTCATCCATATTCCATCTGTTGGTCCATTCCAATGTCCAAATATATTTAACATACCAAATCCAACCTTAGCAAATACATAAGGCATAAATGCTGCAGCCCACCAGAAGTATGGACTAATAAGAAGACATACAATCCAATACCAAATAAGAAAATCTTTCCAATACTCATGAGCAAATACTAATCTAGGATTGTCATATAAGTCCCTAGCAAATTTAATAGGGACATGATGTAAATCCCAAGTAGTTAAAGCTACCTTCCAATAACCTATCTCTTTATAGTTATGAGGGTCAAGTGGGCCTTCAGTATCATAGTGATGCATTCTATGAGAGCTTACCCAACCAATAGGTGTACGAACGCAGGCAATCATAATCATTATTATGAATCCCCACTCATGTGCTACACTTGTTTTAAATTGATTATGAGCAAAGTATCTATGTAATCCTACACTAACTCCATAATGAGTTACTACTTGACACCATAGAAAACCCCAAAAGGTTGCCCATCCTAATAATTCCCAGTTTACCATCTTCCGTATACCATAAATCTACTCCAATACTCAAGCTGTTTGCCTTCTTTACTTTTCATTGTCTTATCACCGCCACCTACTATCGTGCAACCAGCTTGCTTTGCTAATTCTTGACATGACTCAACACAATTAGTGTGGTCATCTTCATTTGTTTTATTATTACTTTGTAATACTAATAAAGTTCTTTCAGGGTCAAAGTAATATTCTTTCATTGAATCCATATTTTCCATATGTTCACATGAAGTATTAATAATCATATGAGCTCTACGCTTCTCTTTATAATTAAAATAGTTTCCCATATCACCAGTAAATATTTTAATATCTTGAATGTCTACACTCCATGTACTTAGATACACTGCAAATACTTTAGCTGCAAATGGGTCCATATCAAAGAAGTCTATTGCTCTTATCTCATCTCCATATTTTTCCCATAATAAATCTATAAGAGGAAAGCCAAACCATCCACCTATAATTTCAATCTTAAATCTGCCATGCTCATCTCGTGGTATCTGTACTTTATCTAATTCTTCTATTAACCATTTCTTACCTTCTATTTGGTTAGGTGATATGCTTTCAATAAACCTATGCATCTCTAGTGGATAGTTTCTATTAAACCATTTAAGCATATTATAATAAATCTCACCATCTGATTTCATAGCTGCAATGTGATGAGTATCACTAGCATGTTTTTTCACATCAATTGTATCAAACTCTGTTATTCCTAATTGCATCCGTACACCATAAAATATTTACCTTGCCATCTGGTCAATTCAGTAAACGACCATATCTCTTTGATATGATTTTGCTCAACCATCATCTTATTACTTATAATGGGGTTACAATCTCCATTATGTTTTTCATTATCACCTACTAATATAAACTCTCTATCCTTGTATATCCTACCTAAAGGCCACATCTTTTCACAAGCATAATTTATAATAAGTTCTTCTTTTAGTTCAATATCAAATACAACATCAGCAGTAATTATTTCATCGCAAGCTCTTTGAGGATCGTAGTCATACATATTTACTGTAAGCCTATCGATAGCATTAAACTCATTCCATAAATTTCTTTTATCAGCTGGTCCAACAATAGCAATAGTTGTAGCATCACTAAATGTTGTCACTTGTGTATATATCCATGCATCAACTTTTGTCATACACCATACTCCATCCAATATTCATAAGGCCACATGCCTTCAGTCTCATCTAATTCATATGCTTCTATATCCATTCCTTGTATAGTTATATGAGAAGTATTAAATAAAGTAATCTTAATTCCCTTTCTTTCTATATGAGGCGGGTCACTAAAATTAAAATTATCTACTAACCCCTCTTCCCAAAATGCTAATCTATCTTTTCGCCAATGTTGATAATATAAGTATTTATCTAAAGATTTATAAGTGAACATTAGCTTCTCTAGGTTCTCATCAGTATAATCAAACAACCATTGTGCACAATCATCTTGCCAGAACACAAAACTTGAATTAACATGACAATCAGATCCTTTGCCAAACCATTTGAATGAATTCTCTTTAGTCATATTCCAGTGATTAAGAATAAAGGTTGGCTTCTCAAAGTCCCTACTTACCATTTCAGTAACATTACCATGGATTAATACATCTAAATCAATCCAACCTTTTGTTCCAGGGATATCTAAATCAAATAAAGTTAATTTCTCACGAGTAAATATTTTATTTTGTGGATATTCACGCCATGAATCAGGGCCTATTTGATTATAATCTAATAAACCTATCTCCGGAAGAATCCCAGTGGAATCGTCAGTGATGCATGTAAAATTAAAAGGCACATTACAATAAGTAAGAAGACTCCCATAGAGTCTATTAACATACTCGGGTCCATATTTATCTCCCCATTTAAACGTAAATAAGTTTAATTTCTTTTCCCGGTCCAACTTCGCTAGGAAGTCCTCCGTATTCATTAATATACCATCTGATAACATTCTTATAAAATTCCTCCGAGTTGTGATCTGCCTTAAATTGTTTTATCCAAATATTGTTCGCATTATGTGAGCTTATAACTAACGCAGCTTCCAGCTGAAGTTCTCTCATCTCAAATGTATTTATAATCCCTTCTACGCCGTCCATAATGGTATCATATTTCCTGGTTTACGTTTGGGTATCTTCGAATCTGCAGAAGATACACAAGCATTTGTTGTACATATCTTTGGTCCATCATATAATTTGAACCCTGTTTCTATTTGACCTAATGGTTCATCATGGCAAGAGTAACTTCTTTTGATTGTACCATCAGGCTCTCTTATAATAATACTTCTATATCCACTAGAACATTCCCATCCTCTAAAGTTATTAAAGTTAAATGCATTAAACCTTTCAGCCTGGTCCATGTACCATTTCTTTCCATGCTTATCTGTAAATTCTATTTCAAAGTGGGCAGGTACTTTGCCATACTTATTATCTACTGCAGCATCTCTCCATTTATAATGAGGTCTTTCTACTGTAGATTTTTCTTGAGTATATCCTCTTTGAGGCATTCCATTATGTAGAGTTTTTAATTGGTCTTCAGTATATCCATCTACAACAAATGAAGCGGTTGGGTCTGATTGAGGTTTGAGGGTTACATTTATATCTCTACTATGAAAGTATAATGCCTCCTCATAAAATTGTTCAAAGAATTCAGGTACCATAACTATGTTAATAGTAATCTGTATATTATGCTCTTGACAGAATTCTAATTTGTCTGCAAATTCTTTAACCTTTTTTGGAGTATTGACATGTTCTCTATGAAATGAAGCAGTGATAGATACACGATGCATATCCTTTGAGGCTTGATAATATTTCTCAAACCATTTTATTGGTCGAGAAACATTTGAGGTCATGTGAAGGGAATGAAAATTGCAATTAGGAACATCATCATTAAGATGCTGCACAATATCAAGATAGCTTGGATGAAACGTCGGCTCTCCTCCGGAGAGGCTAAAATGAAAGGAGTTGAATCCTCTTTCTCTTGCTTGTCTTTTGATTTCATTAATAGTTCCTATAGTTGCTTTAAGTGGTCTATGGTCTTTCTTATCTGACCTAGCATAAGGCCAGCAATAAGAACAACGATAGTTACAAAACCTTCCCAGTAACCACGATACTGTGAACGTATCCCTATCCAACATAGACCTCGTACCGAAATGTTCTATATCATCAAAAGGTATTTGACCGAAGTCGTATTCACTCCACTTTAATTGGTTGTCCATCTATCCAGTCCTGCCATAATCCTTTTACTATATGCATATTATCTTGTCGTGCTATAGGCATCTCATTTCTTTGAATATAAAACCCTAAATAATTTCTTAATTCTTGTTCAAATAATTCCCAGTTAAAAAAGTTATCCATAAACATCATGTGTTTTCTATCACCCCATTCAAGAATAGGTTGATGAGGACAGTCCTGATAAGGACTTTTATCATTCATACAATGTCCTATTCTATATGCCATATCTTCATCAGCTCTTTTAATCCAAATATCTCTATCTGAAATATAGTTATATAAAAATGGGTTTTTATCATCTTTTGTTTTTAATGTCCAAAGCTTTTTAGCTAAGTCCACATATTTATTATCTTTTATAGCAATGTAAGTCACACAAGGATTTAATTCATCTGCAAAATAAGCTTCTACTTGAATTTCAATAAGTAATTTAATATCCCTTTCACTATGATGTCTTTTATGAATACTAAATACCAAATCTAATAAATCTTTATTTGGCTCTTCATCACTTGCATATTTAATATGTTCATCCCATCTTAATTGATGCCACATAATAGGTGTTTGTGCTTGTCCTTTATGGTCAATATAAGTTATTAAATTATCATTCCAATATAATCCATTTTTATTTGCTGCATGCTCAGGAAAATCCCCAGGATTACCTATTTTATATTCCCAATTACCAGTAACTGTTAATGGATATAAACAACTTCGTACCATGTCACCACCAGAACCTGGAGGCCATGATAAAACTTTCTTAGGTCCTATTGCCATTGCGCAGCGAATGGGTCAAATCGCCTATTACATTTAAGGGCGCAAACCTTTAAACGATTAGGACCAACTTCCCATGCCTTCTCAATTGAATTAAAAAATGTATTAACTATTTCTTTTATAGGTGTCTCTTTAGCATTAATATTATATTGATTTATGTGTTCCCATATCTGTGCTTCACCTGGTTTTTGCCACCACTTATACATTTGACCTGCTGTCCAACAACAAGGGAATACATATCCTTCGGCTGATATATAGATTTCTTTTTTCTTTATTGCTTTACAATCTATGTTAGCCACATCCAAATAGTTATCCATGCTGCCAAACTTATGCAGAACTTGATCGTATTGCTCCCCTCCTTTGTTCTTAAAGCGCGCCATAGTAGGTGGCTCCAAGAGTTGTGTGTTTTGTTCATGTCTGTCCTTTGCTTGATGTGAATCTTTCTTTTTTAAATTGGCTGTAGAAATATATCTACCAGACTTCTTGGCTAAAAATTCATTAACGCCAATAGTCTTTGCCCACATTTTTGCTTCATATATTTGATGTTGATTATGTTTGAATACTAGAAATTCCCATTTAGCATTACCACCAGCATCACAAAATGCCGCCATATTATCTTCAACCTTATCCCATGATACCCCTTGTCTATACAAATGATTAGTATCTTCAAGACCGTCTACAGAAAATGTAACACAATCAGTAACCTGTGCTAACTCTTCCCACCATTCTGCTTTTCTAGCTCCGCCATTAGTATTCATAGCAAGCCTAATATTAGGATTAGTCTCTCTTAACCATTGCATTATTTCTAAAGCTTCAGGTGCCATCATAGGGTCACCATGATTACCACACATATAAAGATTTTCTAATTGAAGTACAAAATCTACTGGAAACATTAATTGTATATCTCTTAATGATAGGTCAGCATTGGTTAAGTACTTATTATCTACTCCACCATTCTCATTCCTATCACACATAGGACATCTAGCCTGACACTTTTGTGTCGGCTCAAGATGAACCTGTTTTATATCATTATAATTATACATTATCTAAATGCAGGCCAATCCTTCATAGCTTGACTTGCGTCATAGTGATAGATTGCAGCTGTTGCCCATTCTTTTTCTATACACCACCAACACCAATGACATGGTTTAGAAAATTTAGGATTACCACGTTTCCATATTGCTCCTTCACATGAGTTAGTTAATTCACCTAAAGATACAAGTTGACCATACTTCTTATAGAATGCAAGTACTACACGCTTATCTAATTTACAAAATGGATAATGTTGAATATGATATTCATTATTATCTATTGCAGCTTGTATTTGTTCTTCATCATTTGTACCAAAATGTACCATCTCTTCAAGGAATGGCAAATTCATTCTATCAAAAAAGTCAGGGTTATTATGTTCTATCATCTCTCCATCAATATCCCATTGGTCAATAGTATCAGCATTTCTATTCATTGAACGTCTATCCCAAGCATGTTTCCATATAGGTTCACCTAATTCATCTGGTGGATTAAGTGTCACACCATTATACGTAGCTACGGTTCCACCTGATTGTGCTAAAAACCAGCTTGACCTCCATTGTAGTTTAGTACCATTCTCAATATATTGACATCCAGGTGTTGTACTTTCAAAATGTTTACCAAATTTAACATTAGGAAATGATTCTTTTACATATTTTAATACCTTTTTAGCATGATGAGCTTGCCATGGTCTTTCTTCATGAGTCGCTGAATAAGCATGGATTGTTCCATCTAAACGATTCTGGTCCATATGATATGCCATCATCCAAAGGAGAATAGATGAATCCATTCCTCCCGACATACCAACTAATAAATGGTCATAGCCTAGATTTAATTCTATATTCCATTCATCAACTATCTTATCTCCATTGTATATTATACTTTTATCTTTTATTATCATTAGCAAAACCTCTCACTTTCAGGTATATTTAAATTAGAACATCTATTGGTGCATACTTTTAGCTTAGGATTAACTTCATCATCATAGCTATTATTAAAACTTTCATATAAATCTGTTGTAAAAAACGGATGAGTTATAATCTCTTGCCAGCTATTACTATTTATATTGTTCCAGTCATCATCATAAAACTGTATAAATCTTTCCCAACCATCTCTATCACCACTGTTCAATCGAGTTCTAAATTGATATGCTGAGTTATGCCAACAGCATCTCCATACAGAACCATCATGACTTACTTGGTAATTACCATCATTATCTTCTGCCCACTTACATGTAATGCCAGCTTTCTCTTTAGCTGCATTCATATTTTCTCTAACAGACATAGTAGGTTCTATGTGTATATTTTGTATTAATGCTTGAGTTTCTTTTTTATCAATATTCTCACGTATATCTTCTGGGTCAGCTCTATCTAATTCACCATCATTAAGATCTCCTATCTTCTCCCCCATCTTTTCAGCTAATGCCATTAACGTTGCTTGTTGTTCTACTCTATGTACACGTGTTCTTCTAAACTCAGCAAAACCATATTCTGTTGCTAACTCCATTCCTCGCTCTTCTAATGATTCATTAAAATCAAATGGTATCATCTTCCATACAGCATAACCACCGCCTGCTATATAGGCTTTAGCATTACGAATAATCCTATCGAAATTAGTTTTAACTCTATATTTATTTTGTGTTTCATTATCAACACCATCTAAATCCCAAAATACTAAATGACCTCTTTCCATTCTATCACCTTCACCAAAATAATTTGGGTCATGTGGTTGACCTTCACTAAGTATCTTTCCTAACTCAAACCAAAACTTTTCTGTTTGATATGAACCATTCGTAGATATAGCAATGATTTGCATTTTGTCTTTTGATGCAACATGTCTTATCATTTCTAAAAAATCAGGATGTAATGGTGAATCACCAAAACCACCATCATAACTTACCCAAGTTAAACCATCTTCATAAGCTTCATCGATTAATCTATTATGTGCTTCAAGAGACATATTAACATTTTTCGGTACACCTTTAGTATGTCCATATTCACCTGTAGTTGGATTTAGAACGTTCTTCCGAATACATCCTGGACATTGTGCTTGACAATTAGAAGTTACTTCAATAGTTAATTGCATACATACTCCCAAATCTTAGGTACCATATCTTGGCATGATTTATTATATAATAAATCTTGTGTCTTTACTAAATCCTTAAATGCTGGTTCAATTTCGCCATAAGACTGAGTCATTCTAATTGCAAATTCTTTGGTGAAGTCATTCACTATTAAATCTTTCATAATTTTACTTTTAGTATCTTCTTCAAGATTAATAATATCTAATATTTTCGGCCAATGGACAAAGGTACATCTTATAGATGATTTGTTAGGTATCATAGATTGTAATTCAGTTAAATCATTATATATTTCATTCATATAAAAAGCTTGATATGAACTTGTAGTACATACAAATAAAAATGTATCTACTAATGGTGCAATCTCAATAATATTATTTACAACAGTCTGATAATCCCCACCAGTTCTAAAGTAATTAAATAAATTACCAGTACCATCCATAGAACATGTGACATTAACTTTTTTAAACTGCGGCCATAATTCTTTAACAGAATATCCTTTATGTTCTAACATACTCATATTAGTATTATACACTAATGTAATATTTTTAGCAAAGTCCTCATCGATTAATCTTTGTAATGTCTTATACATTTCAATTTGATAGAATGGTTCACCACCAGAAAATTCAAGTTGTTCTACACTAGACATAACGTTTTCAAATAGGTCGTCCATAACCTCGTCAGTAGGAATAACAATTTTATTATTACCAGCCGGTGTTATATGATTAAAATCATATTTAACTTTTAATTCATTTTCTATTTCAGGGAATTGACGACCAAGTTTTTCAAATGAAGAGTTAGATGCTGAATCACAATGTCTACAATTAAAATTACATGCTCGTGACATCTTTAATTGTAAATCTTTTATTATAGCTATGTCACTATCGTAATCTACTGGTGTAAATACTTTATCTAATTGATTAGGATTATTTTCTTCCTCTAATGACCGTGTTCTATATGAGGACATACCTTCTGATTCTTGTCGTTGACAATCTAAACAACCTTTGGGCCATTGGTTATTTCTTAATTGTCTCCTTACAGAAATAAAATCATGATTGTTTATTACTTGACTTGGTAACTGGTCATCACCTGATATGTCCCAATATCCTGGATAATTTTTAAATCTAAAGCATGGAGCATATCCACCTTTCTTAAAATCTAAATGTGACCATGCATATCTACATCTCATAATTAAAATCCTCTAATGTTTCATAGTACTGATTATGTTGATATGTCTTATCATGCTTTAATAATAATATATCTAAATCCGGGCAATAGTCTGCTAAAGATGATTCATAATAATCATCGATAGCTTGTAGTTTTAACATAGCTAATCCCCATGTCTTCCATGGTTTATATTTAATCTGATTTTCTCGTAACATCTTACGAGCTAAAGTTATTCTCTCGTTGTCTTTATCTCCCCATTGTTCTAATATCCAATCTCTATACCATGTCGGAACAACGTATGGTGAGTATTCACCTGTAGTAACAAAGTTAAATGATACTGACCACTCAGGATAATTATTCTCCCAATATTTCATATCATCAGCAAGACCAGATAGATTAAGAATAGTATACGTAGAATGTATATGATATTTAACCATATTAGAAAGAACTGAATGATACCAAAGATATATATCTAGTGTCTCTTGCCAACCAGGTGAACCCCAACGTTGATATGTATTAAACTCATTACAACCATCAAGAGAACATGTAAGTATTATAGAGCCAAATCTATTTAACTTATTAATCATATCATCACTAAGTTTATTCGTACAGTTACTTACAATTTCTAGTGTAACATTCTCAACTTCAGAATGTTCTAATAGAAAATCAATTAGCTTAGGGAAGTTAGGCGAAAAGGTTGGTTCACCACCAAGAATTTTAATATGTTCTAATGAATGCCAATCTATATCAAGACCTTTAATAAATTCAATTCTTTGTTTAGGTATCTTTGTTGGGTTTCTACCTTTAAGATTATGTACCTCTATTAGATACTTGTCTCTATTGTATAACTTACTTGAAAATAATGAATCACACATCTTACATTGAAGATTGCATAGGTTATCTAGGGATAATTCTACTGACCTTAGCTTATCAAAGTCTTCTGTTAACACAGCATTTTCTAAATCAAATTCTTTATTAGCGGTCCACTTCATAGACTTGTCACCTTGTTGATAACACAATGAACACTTATCTACAGGTCTGCCTGCTAACATTTCTATACGTAACCATCTGAATTTATCTTTAATATCTGATTCGGAGTCAGCGGTTATACCTTCGTCTTCTCTACCCACTCTAAATCTACAGCAAGGCCGCAAAGTATTTTTCATACTGATAGTGGTATGAACCCAAGGCAACATACATATTACGTCATTATCCTTCATTCATTATATCCTCAAATCGTTCATCTAAATCTAATATAGTTTCATTTCTTCTACCATCAAGTAATAATGTTCTTTCTATAAATTGTTTATGATGATTAGCATTATATTTAGCGGTCTCTAACATTATTATTGCTTCCCTTACCGTTGCTGCATGCCATTTTTCTGTTGGTTTCCATTTCTTTAACCAAGCTATTTGATAATCTCTATGATATTTTGGTATTGCATCAATATTAAAATAGATTGGAAAATGAACCTTACCAATAAACACACGTATACCCATATTCATTAACTCATCCCACCATAAATCTAATACTGGAAAATTAATTGCTGTTGCTGTTAAATTAATTGTGACATTTCTAAATGTATCTCTATACTTTATTAGATTTTCTTTAATCTTTGACCATTCACCACCTTTCCGTTGATAGTCTTGCACAGCTCCAGTGCCATCTATTGATAAAACAAGCTCTAATTTTTTTATTCTCTTTAAACTATTAAACCATTTGTTAGATGCATTTGTACCATTTGTTGATATGCCAACATAACAATCTAGATTTAAATCTGCAATATAATCTATAAACTTTCTTACTTCTAAATCGATTGAAGGCTCACCTCCAAGAATCATAATTTTATGTACATTACTTAAATCTATATCATATACATCAGACGTATCTATTTTTAATATTCCTCTTATATCAATATCATAATCTTGATAGCCTAACTCTTGTTGTACTGGTATTACTTCTGTTACCCCATTAGGTCTAACATTATTAAAGATAGCATCTGATTTATTATGTTCTAGTTCCTCATCTTCCCAAAGAGATGATGCATGCGGACCACACATCCTACATTTCATATTACATTGATTACCAGGCCTATAATCTAACCTTACTAATCCTTGGTCTCGCTCAATGAGTTCATATTTTTGTCTTCTAGAAATTTTATATTGATATTTTTCATTATGAATACACTCCATACAATAATCATCCATTTTATCTTCATACATTAAAGCTTTAAAGTCTTTTAAGTAGTCTGATTTAATGTAATCTGTATAGCTACCAACAAAATGTGGGCCTTTCCATTCGCAACAAGGCTTACATCCTTCTGTACCTTCGTATGATAGTCCTATCCAAGGCGCATTACAATATGGTTTATCTCTCATTACTCATGAATGTTTGGTTCTACAGGGATATCGTCTTCCATAACTCTGTGTATAGATGTATATATTTGTATGTTTGTACGGTCAGTCTTAGCATCAAACATTTCTTTATACTGTGGAACTATATCACGTACATCTTGGTCACGTATTTTATCTAATTTATTTGTTATATCAATAAAGCCTTGTAAATGGTCCTTAGCATAATCTTCAGATTGCATAAATCTTATTGTGCTATCACATACTTCGTGAAAATGGTCCTTTACATTTTGAGAATATTGTGAATTATCTATCCACGATGTATAAAATTCATAATGGTCTTCAATATCATCTTTAAGATGTTGTGGTAATACCTTAATGTTATAGTACTTAGGGGAATGACACATGTGCTGGGTTATTGTAGGTCTCATCCCATCTATAGGATTAAATCTGTCAAGTCCAGAATGTTCTAATTTCCATTTCATAAACTCAGGCATATGATAAACATTATATGGGGTAACCGTAAATGTATACCAACACTTAAGATTAATATCTCTATTGTCATTTAATCTTTTCATTTGCTCATATACAGAATCCCAATTAGCTGGTGTTCGTTGATAATTAAATACATCATCATATCCATCAATGGATGCACCGATTCTTATTTGTTTAAACTGTTCCCATAGCTTTAAGTACTTAGGTGTGACATTTGTTAAGTT
>Ga0315319_10000414_pt1 | contig 13607 bp, 4 predicted proteins | sample M1500m3416metaG_FD_203463 | JGI IMG/M metagenome (GOLD analysis project Ga0315319, IMG submission 203463) | Ammonia-oxidizing marine archaeal communities from Monterey Bay, California, United States - M1 500m 3416 | ecosystem: Environmental > Aquatic > Marine > Intertidal zone | place: USA... | reverse complement strand
CATTCGATCTTCCAGTTGATCATCTTCTACGTTTATTTCAATAACTGGTTGTCCTAAATTTCTAAGACAATATTGTTTTAATTCTTCTCTTGTGCTAGGTTTTGCCATTTTACCTTACGTTTGATTTACAACTGTTCCAGAAGTATCTTTTACTCCTAATCTACAATTAACATTAACAGTAGAATTCGCAGACAATAAAGGACCCCCGCAAGTAAGTACTCCGTTCGCTAATGTAGCAAAAATATCGGCACTAGAATTTGCCGCATGTATAATTTTTGTTGCACCTGTACTAGACATTCCATGCACATATAAAGTAGCACCAGTCGAATCAACATGGGATGATTTGAAAATACCTACTGATGTAGAATGAGCATTTGTTGCTGTCACATTTAATGCTGGATTGGTATTTTGCCATTGTATAACAGAAATACCTGTTCCCCCATCTGTTTTAACTTTTAATCCTATTGATCCAGTAGCACCTGTTGCATCTTGTAATATATTTACAACTGCTCTAGCATCAGTAGAACTATTATTATCTGTTACAGCAAGCATGGAACCTGACATAGCATGGGAAGTTCCTGTTCCCAATCCATGATGTATTGCTAACACATGACCTGAAGTTGTTGCATATGTATTAACTTCAAAAACATTTGCAGTTGTTGTTGAAATCGCATTAATTAAAACACCACGTTGATCTACATCGCCAGTCTCTACAAAAATTCCTGTTGTACCATCAGTAGAACCAACATTTACATGTAATTTACCTCGTTGAGTTCCAAGCGTATCTCCGCCTGCAACTTGCATATAACCACCGTATTCATTTCCAAATACAACCGTATTAGCGGCATCAGTAACAATATGTAAAGAATCTGTAGCATGATCATAGAGAACGCCTCCAACATCAGCATTATCAGGATCACCAAATGCAATAATACTATTTGCGGCATTATTTGCAAGTAGTGTCATACCAACTGTAGTATTTCCTTCTATCAACATATCATCTGCGACCGCCTCAATTGCAGTAGCAGTAGTAGAGCCTGCCGCAAAATCTGTTCTGATATGCAGTCTTCCTTTAGATGAAGTTGCAAGAGTTGGAGATGTTGTATATTCTGGAAAATTACCAATAGCTACATTAGAAGTGCCCACATCTGAACCTAAAATAGGACCTGTATTCATGACAAGAACCGAACTTGTATTAACAGATATATTCGCAGAATGTGTAAATCCGCCGATTGTATATGTATTATTAAATGTACCATTAGCAAATGTTGCACCAGTAAATATATGAGGACCAGGAGAAGATACTGTAATAATTTTATCAGAAGCAGTAATGTTAACATTTACATCATTAACTGTTCCTTCATCAATTGTAACTTGTTGAACAGTTCCCAAATCAGCAACCGTTGCTCCAGTAAGAGTAATTGTAGATGCTCCATTAGCATTCAAATTTAAACCATTTAAATTAATTTCACATTCATTAATTTGGGCTCTTTCAATCTTACTATCGGGACTAGCACCAGTTACAGTTGCTCCAACTGTTTCAACTAATGCATACTTTTCAACTGTTCCTATATCTGTAGTGGTTGCTCCAGTAAAATCTATAGAACCCCCTGAAAATGTTAATGCGGAACCAGTTACACTTGCACCCGTAAGAATATCTGCAGAAATTGTATTGATCGTTAGTCCACCATCAGAATCAGCAGAAAGTAAAGAAGTAACAGGATCATCATCTGATTGTTGGTTCAATACTGTAATAAGTTGATTTGTTTTTGAACGCCATGCTTCAAAAGTATTAGTTAATTCTACACTAGTAATACTGGTATCAGATATTGCCATCTTTGTCCTTGCTTAACAATTCTAAAATTTTGTTTACATCTTTCTTCATGTTATTTATTTCAGATTTTAAATTATTTATTTCATTTTCATTAGATTGTATTGTATTTGTTTGTAATATTTTTTGTCTATGTTTCAATAAAGACTGCTGATCAGTTGCGATAATTGCATTAGAAAACGTATCTCTATGATATCTTGGATCATCTGTTTTTACTATCAAGGTGAACCCTCACTATCAAGAGCGATTGCTCGTAAATTTGCTATTTTAGGGATTCCTATAAAAGTGTCTTGCGATCCTCTATCTAAAGTCATAACTAATTTAATTGAAAATGTTCTAAATTTTTCATATCTTGCATCCCCTCCAGATATATAAGAAATTTTTTCATCAAATGTCTTAAATTCAAATCGTTTAAAATCATGTTCACTTACAGAATAGGTGGTATCTGAAGTTTGTTGTTTCATAAGAACCCAAGATTTTTCATCAAAAGGCTCCGAATCTTCACTAGAAAGAACTTTATAATAAGCATGAATATTAGCTCCTCTTGGCTTATATGCATCCATGTATAATTTAAGATCAACTGCATCAAAACCTTCTTCTAATGTTACCCGTCTTGAAATATATCTAGCTTTTAAATTGCCGCCAGAAGAAAATGATACTGCATTTGTTGATGTTTTACTTACAGAATCATTAGCACCTTCACCAACAACACTAATAGTCGCGGCTGTTGTCATTCGTACATTAGTAAGAACAGCAGAAGATCCTGTAACATCCCAGTTAGTTATAGTTGGTGTAGAAATATATCCTGAACCACCACTTTTAACAACTACTCGATTAATAATACCATTTGCATGAACATTAGCGGCTAATGTTGCAGTATTCGAACCAAAATCAGGAGCAGATACTACAAATACACTTGTATTACCTTCTGATGCCGCATTACTTGTTGAACTTCCAACTTCAGCAACATAATAACCAGTACCTGTATTAGATAAAACAATATCAGAATTTGATAAACTTCCATTATTAATAATATTTTCAATAGTAATAATGCCTGTTCTTTGTTCATCAATTACTGGAGATATTAAAGTATTTGCAGTTTCAAAATATGCATTAATTGTAAAACTATTATTAGCGGCCTGTGGATATGTAATTTGTTTTTGTTTTTTGAAATCAACATTTTTATTTTCTTTAAATAATATATTAGAGCCTTTTACTGCGGCCGCCAAATCTGTTGCATAATAATCAAAACGTGTATAAGTATTTGCAAAATTAAGTGATTCTGTCGTTACTTTAAATGAATCTATAGTCGTATTTGAACTTGCATTTCCACTTGAAACATCAGAATTATCTAATCTGGCATATGCATTCGATGATATAAATTCACATCTATCTAATCGAAATGTTACTCCTTGATCTGTTACTTCTTCCCAAACTCCTGCATTTGAAGGCTTGAAAAAATTTCCAACATAGGGTTGTTTTGTTATTTTTTTAGAAGTTCCGGTATGATAAGCACCATATTCAAAACCATAAATTTTATATTCACTACTATTAGCCATTATGCAAATTGCATACTCATCTGGAGCAAGAAAGATAGGATGATCAAATTTAAACATTGTTCTTGAACCTTGATCTGTATCACTTTTATTTGCACTATAAGAATTGCCTAAAAAGCCAGCGGGAAATCCTCCACTTGTATTTGCTACAGGAGTGCTTGTGTTTGCACTAATTTTTCCAGGAGTCAGGACAACTTCACTTCCAGATATAACCAATGATGTACTTGGCAATCCATTAATCATGGGTCTTAGTTGTAAAGTTACAGGAGTCTTATTTCCTACTGATGTATTTTTTTGACTAAAAAACAAAGTTACAGAATCAACAAAAAGACCTGTAGAATATTGATTTTTGTCAATAAAGAAAGATTGTGCCATCGGATTCATATAATCCGTAGACTTTGATTGTCTTCCATCAGAAGTTGATCTTGTAACTCTCTCTTCTTTAATATTTTCTCGTCTGGAAATAAAAGGTCTAGCAGAAACAAAACCTAATTCGTTTTTAGCATCAACTACTCCTGCAGAATGAAATATATCTTCTGCAACCGATGTTGTAACAGCAGTAATATTATCAGGATCATCTGTCACTCTAAAAAGATTTTGACTTCCTGTAAATCTATCAGGAAGAACATTAAAAACTCCTCCAACAACACCTTCAGAAGAAACTGATAATGCTAAATCATTAAAATCATAATTTACAAGTGCGGAAATAGATCCATTTGCTTCTGTAGTATCTCCTTGAATTACTGTTCCAATAGAAAAGGCAGATTCAGTAGACATATCTGTGAGTAAAACAGTACAATTATTCTGATTATTTCTATCGCTCATGTAAATAATTTTAGCAGTATTACTCGCATTTGATCCAGAACCCTGAATTGTAACTTGTTCAAAATTACCAGGAGTGGTTCTAAACACATTAGATGTACTTACATTTGATAAACTTACAACTGCGGCTTGCTTCACATTAGCCGACATATTTTGATCACCAAAATAAGCATAAACATTTTTGCTTGGTTTTAATCCCTTAGCAATAAAAGTTATTGATTGTTCTCTGACTTTTGGAACTATACTTAAATTAACTGTTTTATTTCCAACGGTCTTAATTATTTTTTCCGGTACACTTCCTGAACTCAATCCGGTCAATGTTTTAGTTTGATTTGTTGTTTTTGCTCTTCTATCATTATTTCCTGAATCACCCGTATCTCTTATACCTTCTTTAACATCGTTATTAATTTGTGTTCCAGACCAAATTTCTTCCCAATCATTCCAATGAGTGCCGTGTCCTTTATTTGTTAAGACACTAGAAACCCAATTGTCATATTGTCCTTCAATATTAACTTTTACTTGTACTTGACCACTCTGATCATACCACATATCTCCATATGGATCTAATTTCATTTGACCCATATAATTCTGAACAGAAAAAGGATTTATCTGAAAAGTTTTTTGAACATTTTTACCATCATTCGATCCTGTAAGAGACATTTCTATAAACGTATTTGTTGCAAATGGTAGAGTTAATATACCAGAATTATTCACTATAGTCGAAAAAACAGATGCACCACCAGAATTTGCATTAAACTTTAATGGATGTAAATCCGAATTAAACGATGGTCTTAAAAATTTATGGGCATAATCAACTGACATAACAAAGTCATCATTAAAAACATCTCCGATATTATGTCCTGCAAAAGGTTCTACAAGAATTCCATTTTTAAATCTATCGTTATTGTTACCATCAGTAATAACTAATCCATCAGCTTCTTTTTCTAATAGACTAAGAGAAACATAATATTCAAGATTTTCAACTCTTCTTTCAAGTTTACCAACATCTCTCATTGTAAATCTCTTATTATCAACATAATTTACTTTTACATCATCTGGATTAAAAGTATATGCAGGCATTTCAAGATTATACAAGGTCATTGAATCATCATCATCGGCAGGCAATTGTGGAGATTTGTCTGATACTCCTTCAATTACATCAAACGTTTTATCTCTATTCAATACAATTTTATCTTTTCTTGAAATATAATATTCATAATCCGCATCAAATGTGAAATCATAATCGGGCATTGCTTTTTCATTAAACACATTTGCTGTTGCTGTAATATCATTATTTTGTGAATTGGTTCCATCAGATGTTTCAAAGCCCAATCTTTTAGGTCTAAAATCGATCATATTTCTTAATTCAACTTTTACACCAGTTGTTGGACTTGTGTATGTTGGAATATTATCATATGATGTATTTCCAGTACCCGACCAAGTATAAGAATCAATTGTATGTGGACCATAACCAGTATGATTATAATAATCAACTATTGCTAGTACTTTACCATTTGGTTTTTGTTCTCCAGTTTTTAAAGTTATAGTTCCATAATCATAATAATTATCTTTTTGACCATTATCAAATATAAAGTTACTTGTAATATTATGAGCATTTGCAGTATTAGACACAGCCGCAAGTAACATAGCATTTGTAACTTCTTTTGTTGGATCTAAAGAAGTTATAACCGCAACCAGTTTATTAATGTCTGCTATTTCTAAACTATTAGTTACTCCAGGTTCAACATTTAATGTTGTTCCCAAATAAATTTGACCAGAATCTGCTTGAATTGTATTTGATGAAGCAGAAGTCACATTAGCAACTGTAACATTTCCTGACACTAAAGTTTTTTTACCAAGACCATCAGTTTTCATCATTGTAGCAAGAACATATAATTTTTGACCCGAATAATCTTTTGCATTTGTACCAGATGATTCAACATTGATTAACAACTGATCTCCAACTTCATTCAATGAAATTGATCTATTATCCCCGAAAGAAGAACCTGAAGTATTACTAAATTCAATATATTCTCCTTCACCAGCAGAATCCGTAGTAAAAACTAAATAATTTGCATCTGCGATAGCGGAGCTAACATTTCCCGCACCAGTTGCTGGATAAAACAATTCTGATGTTCCTGGTAAAGATGTTATAGTTGCCAAATTTTGAGTAAGGTCCGCTGTAAATCCTCTTTTTAATTTATAAGATGCACTTGACATACTCGCAAGTGTTTTGTTTTGAAGAGGAAATAATAATGATCTTTGATCTTCATTATTATCATATAGAACAGTATTTCCAGTCTCAGTCAAATCACTTTTACCACTAACATCAATATTCATGGCCTTCTCAAATTTTTCGTCATCATCTATATTTACAAGAGACCTAATATCCTTAACTCCAAAATTTATAGAATAAGTTGTAACGCCCAATTGAGTTGGTTGTGTTAATGTACTATCTAAAAGTGCAGTATATGCTGAGACTTGAGCATCTCCATCTCCATTTAAATCATAACCACAGTCGGTGTGAGACCTCGCACCCGACCATGAAATAATTCTTCTTGTATCGGAAGAGTTTACACCCAAATATGATGTATTAACAGTTATCGTTGCTCCATATAAACAATTGACTGTTGGAAAAGAATCAGATCCAGTTTCTTTTAAATTGATAAGTGTACTATTAGCCATAGATGAAGCTACATCTCCAGTTGCTTTATTAAATCTAAAATCAAATAAATGAGCATCATATACTGCAGGAAATTTTGTATGATAACTACCGTTTGCAGTACCACCAGAAACATACCCAAATTCATCAGGAGAAACAGTAGATGATCTTCCTGCTTTAAAGTCAAGTTGTCTTAATCGTGCTGTTCCTATTTTTGTGTTTGCTACTGATCCGGCTGAAGTATTATCAAGACCAGTATATTTAATTCCTGCAGTATTAGCATTGTAAGTAATAAGATTTGCAGTTGCGGGTCCATGAACGACAGTTGTTGAGGGCCACTTAACAATATGTAAGTCCATTAAATCAGCTCCGGTGCCCCCAGATGTTGTATTAATAGTTGCAGTATTTACACCCAAAGTAAAAGCAGTATTACAAATAATATCTGTTACAACTGCATATGGTCCAAATTCAACTCCCTGTTTTTCTGCGACAACTGATTCTGTATCTCTTGCTTTATTCAAATTTATATATGTTGGAGATAAAGTTTCATGCTCAAAACCTTTAATATATGCTTTTCCTGGACTTAATTCTGCAGTTATTTTTGTAGAAACACCTATTCTTTGATTATTACTTCCATCACCCAAAGCTGTTCCAGTTGTTAATGTAAGAGCCGTAGTATTTCCTATTGCTGTAACTTCAGCAATTTTTGAAGTATTACTAGAAAAGAATATAGTATCACCAACATTAACATCTGCTATAAAATTTGAACCATTAGCAGTAACCGTTGTGCTTGTATTTGTTGTTGTTCTATCAGAAGCAACTCCTTGAATTTTATGATCAATAACATCAAGAGAAAATGGCCTAACTGTAAAATCTCCGGAAGCATCAAATGTTCGTCTTGCTAAAGTCTTTTCTATATTTCCCATAATAGGAAATTTTACTTCTTCAATCTTTTCACCATTTTCTAATCTTAATAGTTCAATAAAATCAGAATCCGAACTTTTAGCAATCGGATCAGTTACTCCTGTTACGTATACAGGTGTTCCAGATGCAGGAGTTGAGGGCCTACCCTGTATTAAATAAGAAAATACTGTAGTGGATCCAACTGCTGAAATTGTAAATTTTCCATTATATTCTGTCTCGGTTGCGCCTGTTACAACTATAACATCACCAACTGACAAGTTGTGATCAGTAGTTGTTGATATACTTACTATTCCTGATCTGTTATCTTTTGTATTAATAGAAAATGTAACACCAGATGATGCTATTGTTTTACCGTCTTCGAAATAAGATTTTGATGATAATTCTAAATCAATTTTATATCTACTTGCTCCAGGAGCAGAATAATTAGGAGTTCCTATTGCATTATCTAAAAGTGTAGAATCTTCAATACTTGAAACTATAGTTTCTACTATTGATAAACCTATTCTTGTAGAGGGATTATTATTTTCAGTATCTAAAACAAGATTTTGTGGGGAAACATGTATAAAATAACCACCAACATAGAACAGTCCCTCATTAACACTAACTATAGAACCAATACCAGAAGCCAAAGATGTAGATGTAGTTGATCCAGTCAATCCATCATCTGCTCCTGCTACAGTCGCAAAATATGTTGTTCCTGAATCAATCGTATTAATTGTTTCATCATCTAAAAATTTAGTATCATCAACATAATTTATCATCAAAATATCTAAATTTGTTGTCGAAAAAAGTTTACTTGTTATAACCTCTGCTTTTGCACCAGATGTTTGACCTTGAATAATTCTACTATTAAAATTTGTTGAAGTAATTGCGATATTAGAATAGGTTGGTTTTAATTGTAAGGAATTAATTTTATTATTTAAAACTAATTCTGCTCCTAAAACTTTAGAACCATCTTGATAAAGAGTGTCTCCTGTTCTTTCTAATTGATTTTGAAGAATAGATTGTATTTGATTTAATTCTCTCGCCTGAACCGAATATCCAGGACGATATAAAACCTTATAAAATTTATTTGCTTCATCAAAATCATCATAATAAGGTGATATGTTAAAATCTTGTGTTAATTTAGGCATTTGTTAAAACTCCAATACAATCTTAAAATCTTCTACTTGATTCTGCAATCTAGTAATTTTTGCTCTATTTTCAATATAAAGTACATCACCACTATATGGTTTCATTCCTGGTTGAGTAATACCGTTTGCAGAGATTGTTCCGGTTGAACTTGTATTTGCACCAGTCACAACAGTACTATCTTGAAAAGTACCCTTTACTTCATTTATTCTTAGTGTATTATTATTTAGAAAATCAACAACAACACCATTGGCAGTACTATTTGCTAAAGATGTTCCCGAATAAACTTTTTCATCTGGCTGAAAAGATCCACCAACACTTCCAACTTTTAAAGTTGTAGATTGATCAGATAACGAATCTGTAAAAAACGCAAGAGTATTTGCAGATTGTAAGGGATCTCTCAATAAACCCACTTGTCTAAAATCATTAGATACTGTAAATCTTCCTGATTCATTTCCGGAAACACGAGAATCAATCATAACTCTATTTCCACCCAATTCTTCAATCGCATTTTTACCATGTCCTCCTATGGGTCCTATAATAACTGTAGAATTTGCTCCTGATCCATGAGAAGAATTAGCAAAAATAGATGGGTCTGCTACAGTATAGTTTGATCCTTGTTGTGTAACGACTATCTCTGTTATACCATAAGTTGAATTTCCTCTTGCTCTTCCTTTAAAAGTAGATCCATCTCCATTTATTGTAATTGATGGAGCTACTTCATAACCAGAAACAGTATTCGGTGTAATTGTAAAAGCAGGACTTACCGTTATTCTTTGGAGTAACGAATCATATTGTGTAATTGTAGTCTGTTCTCCCTGTCCTGCATTATTTACCACAAAAATAGTTGAATTTACATATAGCCCATCTGTAGTGCTATTTGCACTTGTCGATAATTGCATTACAGTAGAATTAGTCACACTTGCAAAAAGTCCAGTATCAAATTCATATGTTGATAGTGGTATAGTAGAAATTGTTGCTCTTGCATTAGATGTTTCTCCTAAAACAACTTCACCATTTACAAATTTTGTATTTCCCGCACTAACACCATAAGTTAAATTATTTGCCGCAGAAGTAAAACTAACAAGAGTACCATATTGATTCGATGTTTGACCAACTAAAGTTTCATCTGCAATAAAATCTTGAGCATCACCAGAAGCATTTTTCGGTGCGGCTGTAAATTCAACTTTAAAATCACCATTTGATGTCTTATTAACGATATCTATTTGTCCATCAATGGTAGCATCTTCAACAGCAACTTGTCTAGTATCTACACTTTGTTGTACAGGAAGATATTCAGATGTTACGAATTTCAAAGTATCTTGAGATGTAACTGTATACATATATTTCCATTTATATCCGTCAGCAACTTCAATAACTGCTGAACCCGTACCAGTTGGCTTAATTGTTGAAGTTCCATTTGACAAATTATTTTGTAAACATTTATATACATTTAATTCTTCTGTAGCAACATAAAAATTATTCGATAACTGGTATGGATTTATATGATTATAAGCAGTATATGCAGTATTCGATTCCCAATTATATCTTGTAATAATATGTTTAACATCTGCAGAAGTAACTTTTTTTGCGGCAATTATTTGATCCCAATAACTATATAAAGTATTTGCTACAGCTTCATTGGGAGCAGGAGGAGCATCTTCATCCTCCCATTCTTGAACTTTTCCAATAAACAAATACAAATTTGTTGCTGAAGTTTCACCAAGCGATTCAATAAATTGCTCTGCGTTATGTACTTTAAATTTTGTTGTTACTAATCTAGCCATATCTTTATTTATGTTAATAAAAAATTTTTATGTTTGTATAAATTTTGGTATTTGATTATTAAATGTTGATAATATTTCAAATTTTAAACTACCTTCAGTTGATGTGTTTCCAAGATACGCCGAATTAGCAGTACCTATTCCGTCTTCAAGAAGCAACAATCCTGTAGTACTTGAATTAACTGTCAAATTCATAAAATTATTTGAAGCATCATAAGGATTTGATAAAGATATAGTAGATGCGCTTCTTTCTAAATCAAAATTTCTAAATGAATGTAAAGTTATAGTTTGTCCACTTATTCCATTACCCAATGCTATATTTAAATTTAAAGTTTGATCAGTTATTGATAAAATTTTTGCTTTAAGAGATGTATTAGAAGATAATGTAATAATATCATTTACTAATAAATCTTCACCAAAGAAAGAACTTGTTCCTACTAAATTAGTATTTCCTGTCAATACACCATTAACATTAGTTGTTCCTCTTACTGTTGATTCTAGCAAATTATAAAACTGTATATCTTCGTTATCAAACTTAGCTGAAGTGGGTATTGTATTATTTAAAATAATGGTATCACTATTTTCCGTAATAAAAGTTCCTGGAAAACCCGGTGTCGCTTCCTCTAAAATTATATCAAAAGAAAGATCCGTACTTATTGCGGTATTTCCTATTAAACATGTTGAATTTATTATTTCAATAACTTTTGTATCTTCCCGAGTTGACAGAACTTTGAGTCTATCATTTATTCTAAAATCTGCCTGAAAATCTGTTGCAACACCAAATATTACATTTGATTTTACATATTGAAATGTTGCAGTTGTAACTGCTTTATTATTTCGATATACACTATCTTCCAATGCAAAAATTGATGTTCCATTTTCTTCTGATACAAAGTCACCAGTTAAATCAGCAGAACCACCTTCTAAAATTAAATTATACGTTGTTATATCAATTAATGAATTATTTCCAACTGTGGAATTTGCATTACTTGAAGTATCAAACTGTCCATTACATGAATGCAAAATTAATATATTATTATTTGAATCATCTAATTCGTGTCTAAGAATTATACCAGTTACTTTTTCATTTGTCGCAGTATTTATTTGTGTAATTATACTATTTGCAACAAAATTAGCACTAGCACTAAAAATATCGGGAACGGTTGAAGTCTTAGGATACGTATTGCCAAAACCTATAATAGAAATAACATTTGATGATGATGTATCTATTGCACCTGCTAAATAATTTTCTAATCTTAACTCTCCATAAGAAACTTCAAAAGATTGTTCATTGTCAACAACAACATGTCCTCCTTCAACATATGTTGCTGAAAAATCTGTTGTTGTTATAGTTGTAGGCATATCCCAATAATCATTTAATGTATGACCAGTTGTTGCGGCAAATATAACGGTTATACCATTATTTAATTCTTGTACTCCTGTTCCCATAGCAACACCAGTTGCATCCCAAGTAGATCCACCATCATCAGACCAAGTAAATGTATCAGTAGCGGCGGCCGCATCAATTTTTACTCGATAAGATAAAGCACTAGATCCATTATATGCTCCACCAAATGTGATATCATCTAATCCAGATCCAGTAAATGTAGTTGAACCTAATGTTTTAGTAGTTTCTCCAAGTATTGCATCAGAATTACCTGTTAAAGTAATAGTTCCCGTTCCTAAATCTTGATTATTATTAAATATTACGTTATGTTTTGGATCTGTCTGGTCCTCCATCAAAAGATCATCACCATCTTCTTTTAATGCAAAATCTCCATTTTCAAATGTTATTTTATTATCAAATCCCATATTCAATTCAGCAGGATCAGGTGTAAATTCCCCAAAAAGTTTTGTTCCTATAGGATGCAACAATTTAAAAACAATTTCTTGATAATCATTAAGTTGTCTATTTGCGATTAAAGAATAAGAATAATCTTGATAATAATTGCTATCAATAAGTTTTTTATTAGAACTTAATTGCCCATTTTCATCAAGATATAATCCTGTCTCTGATCTCAGCGCACCAATTTTTGCAGTTAAAATCGCATTCTCTGCTCCAAGACCAGGTAATGATATCACAGGAGCAGATGTAAATCCAACTCCTGGATCTTGAATTTCGATAGATTTAATAGAACCAGAACCAGCATCCTCCGCAGAAACACCTACAAATGCATTATTTCCTAAAGCACCTCCAGCAGAAAAAGCAACACCTGTATTTACAGTTGCAGAAGCGCCCGAATTAGCACCAGTAATGATTTCCTCTGAAACAAAATCGATAGTAGAAAAAGCATATTCATCAATAGGAGAAGTAGTATGTCCAAAAGGTAATGTAAATTTTACAGATATATTTTCATTATATGTTAGACTGTCTAGGGCAGGATCCAATATGTCTGCATCGTTGATTAGTGTATAAGTAGCAGGAAGTGTAGCCATGTCCCAATACTCACCAAATACATGACCAGTTGTTGCGGCAAATGTAACTGTTATACCATTATTTAATCCTTGTGCGGATCCTGTAATTGCAACACCAGTCGCAGTCCAAGTAGATCCTCCATCATCTGACCAAGTAAATGTATCAGTAGCGGCGGCGGCATCAATTTTTACTCGATAAGTTACAACAGAAACTCCAGTATAAGCTCCGCCATATGTAAGATCGTTTAATCCAGATCCAGTAAATGATGTAGCAGGACCAGCGAATGAATATGTAAAAGAAGTATCACTCACTACCGTAATTGTTACACTTCCATTGTATGCAGTTTCATTTGTTCCTGCTATAGCAACTATTTGTCCATCTTCTAAACCATGTTTCCCATATGTTACTACGGTCGCAGTTGTACTGGCGCTTTGAAGTGTTGTAATACCAAAACTTGCTGTTTGATAACCACCAGTAACAA
>Ga0315319_10000408_pt1 | contig 13659 bp, 10 predicted proteins | sample M1500m3416metaG_FD_203463 | JGI IMG/M metagenome (GOLD analysis project Ga0315319, IMG submission 203463) | Ammonia-oxidizing marine archaeal communities from Monterey Bay, California, United States - M1 500m 3416 | ecosystem: Environmental > Aquatic > Marine > Intertidal zone | place: USA... | reverse complement strand
CCTGAAACTCGCCTCCCCATGTCTCTGCACAGACCTTGGTAATCGCCGCTGTCAGCGTCGTCTTACCATGGTCAACGTGACCAATGGTTCCTACATTTACGTGCGGCTTTGTCCGCTCAAATTTTTCTTTGGACATTCCAGCCCTCTCCTTACTATGACACCTGAATTGATATGAAAACCCAGTATTCGCCGATTATTAGTGGAGCTCATAACCGGATTTGAACCGGTGACCTCTTCCTTACCAAGGAAGTGCTCTACCGACTGAGCTATATGAGCGTGTAAATATTTCTCCTTCGCTATGGAGCGGGTAGCGAGGATCGAACTCGCATCATCAGCTTGGAAGGCTGAGGTTCTACCATTAAACAATACCCGCCAATCCTGCTATTAATAACGTTCCAACGATCCATCCCACCTTGGTGGAGGGGGGTGGATTCGAACCACCGAAGCTTACGCGTCAGATTTACAGTCTGATCCCTTTGGCCACTCGGGAACCCCTCCAAAAAGAGGCGCTAGATTCTGCCTTCGAGTCTAGTGCTTGTCAAACCTATTTTTCCGAAAAGCCTGATTAATATACGTTTTTCGTCAAACCGCTCATAATATTCCTGAGCCAACATCTCTTATTCTTGTTTTGCCGCTTTAATCGACAAAAAAAGCACCACCGGGTGCCTTTTGAAAAACTATTTCGCTAAACCTTGGTCAGTAACACTGCCAGAAAATCTGGTGCCGCCACCAAGAGTCGAACTCGGGACCTACTGATTACAAATCAGTTGCTCTACCAACTGAGCTATAGCGGCGCAAAACTTTTAAAAACAATAAGTTAAGACAGATTTTGTCAATGGCCAAATAAGCCAGCCTCGGGAGCGAAGCGGATTGTATGCGATTGTGACGCCGCTATCAATTGTAATGGCACTAAATGTGAAGCTGCTACTCATTCCTACAGCCAGTTTCTGTCACTTCAACCTCAATAAATTCACCAGCGATCTCTGAAAGCAGTGATTCAGGGAATATTCCCTGACTAATCTGAACCCAGTACGCCCGGTTGACTCTCGGTATAACTTTCACAAGTACGTCGTAACCCAGACTGATAAGTGCCTGTCGATAATCCTCAGCTGCGCCAATGGATGAGAAGACTCCCAATGATATTCCCTGGGCATCCACGCCCTTGGTAATGAAGAAGCTCTCGATGCCTCGCGATTTAAACTCACGATGCCTGCGGAATGCTTCTTGCCGGGAACTCAGGGGAGGCAGCACAACCCTGTAATCAGATTCTCCGGTGGGCTTATCAACAGCGGTCATCTCAACGGTATACCCAATAACCTTTAGCCGTTCAGCGACATCCTGTGCCGAGATAACGTTTTCGAAAGGTCCCAGACGCATGCAGGACCTGAGTTCATCCGCCGCAACCACCAGCGGGGGCTGTTCCATCACCACCACCGGGATCGATTTATTGCCAGGCTGACTGTCTTCCAATAGGAACAGAGCCCTGGTGCCTTTTTGCTCAAAGCCAGAACCCCAGGGACTCGCGTTTTTAACAACACTATCGCCAGCATTGCCGCTCGCGCCGACCCGGGCTGCCCCTTGGCCACTGAGGTTCAGTGCCAAATAAGCCAGGTTAGCGAACAACAAGGAATAAAAAATCCATTTCATGTTCTGGTGAACGGCCTCACACTGACTTCCCCGGAATTGTGTACTTCCAGGCCCGCGCCGGTTTGCAACAACAGATTACCCTCCTGATCTACGCCACTATCGATTCCAGATATTATCTCGCTGCCACGAATAACGTTGACCTGCTGGCCCGTATAGAGATTATATTCACTCCACTTCTCCACAAAGGAATCAAACCCCAAATCCTCGAAAGCCTGAATGGCATTCACTATCCTCCCGCCAAGCGCCCCAAGCAAAATATTTCGCGGCATCTCCAGCTGAGAGCTGATAGCACTCCAGGGCTGATCAATGCTCAAGGATTCCTCCACGTTGAGCGCAAGATTTAGACCCACGCCCGCAACTAAACCGATACCACCAGCATCAGAAGCCCGGACTTCCAGTAGTATTCCTCCAAGTTTTCCACCGCCTAACAGAATGTCATTTGGCCATTTTAGCCCAACCCCCTCCAAACCCATGGCCCGAAGAACGTCCACCACCACCATGCCGACAACCAACGATAGTCCACCCAGTTCAGACAACTGGCGGCCGATGAATCGACCGTATGTGAGGTAAACATTCCTGCCGAACGGAGAGATCCATTGCCTGCCACGCCTGCCTTTGCCCGCGGTCTGCATCTCTGCGGCACATAAAATCGCGGTACTTTGGCTTTCAACGAGCCTTTGCATCACTACATCATTTGTTGATTGCGTTACCCGGTGGATCTCCAGATCCAATGTCGACATCTGTAATTCCGAAACCAAATGCCGTAATTCGGTGCGAATGGCGGCTTCGTCCAGAAGCTCCATCCCAGGATTAAGCGTTAAAACTGAACCCAGCCTGGTATAAGGAACACCAATACCGTCGAGAAAACCCAGCAATTCAAGCGTTGAATTCACCGTGTTACCAGCGATCATTTTCTCAAATTCAGGATGTGTACTTTTAATCATTAGGGTCGTTTGTAAAAAGTAACGCTCTGCGTATAATACGCGCCCTCAACCGGATGCAAAGCATCAGGTTAGAAACTTACCCGGGTCTGTAGCTCAGTTGGTTAGAGCGCACCCCTGATAAGGGTGAGGTCGGAAGTTCAAATCTTCCCAGACCCACCAGGTAAGAACCCAGATCTTGCGCGAGTTTGATGAAACCAGCCAAGTGACCATGGGGCCATAGCTCAGCTGGGAGAGCGCCTGCCTTGCACGCAGGAGGTCGGCGGTTCGATCCCGCCTGGCTCCACCAACAAAAAAAGGATGCAAATGCATCCCTTTTTTTGCCCGTAACAAGACGCTAGAGGCCAAGGACCAGTAGATGGTGATTCTTTTTGCCTTTTTGAATGACAAAAAACCGACCGAATAGCGCCCCTTCGGTAGTTAGCGTCAAATCAACATCAACCTGCTTCTCTCCATTGACTGAGACGCTGTTTCCCTGAATCAGCTTTCTGGCCTGACCGACGGTAACCTCTCCTTTGGGCGTCAAAGCAAGGCCAGACGACACTAATACATCGATCAAAGAGGCGCCGTCTGTCACCGCTGATGATGGCATCCCATCTTGAGCGAGTTGCCCAAGATCATCTTCGGAAAGCTCGCCAAGGCTGTTGCTAAAGAGCGCGCCTGTAATCCTCTCTGCGCCCTCCAATCCCGATTCGCCATGTACATGCCGCGTCATTGCCTGCGCAAGCGCGACCTGCGCCGCCCTCCGGCCCGGATCGGATTCATGCGATGCTGCCAATACACCAATTTCACTATCGGCAAGAAAAGTGAAGATCTTGAGATAGTTCATCACATCTGAATCCGCTGTATTAATCCAGAACTGATAGAAACTAAACGGTGATGTCATTTCCGGGTTCAGCCAGATGGCGCCACCGGAGCTCTTTCCAAACTTTGTGCCGTCTGACTTCGTCACTAACGGATAGGTTATGGCGTATGCCTGCTTGCTTTCCATCCTGCGAACAAGATCGATACCCGCCGTCATGTTCCCCCACTGATCGCTGCCGCCCATCTGGATAGTGCAGCCATAGTCACGATTCAGCACAACAAAATCATAAGACTGAAGAATCATGTAACTGAATTCTGTGTAGCTTATGCCCTGCGATACATCCTCAATTCGCCGCCGGACGGATTCCTTCTGTATCATCGCGTTCACAGAGAAGTGCTTGCCAATATCACGCAGGTAATCGATGACCGACAGATCCCGCGTCCAGTCCGCGTTATTGACCACCACCGCCGAGGTTTCTCCACACTCAAAATCAAGAAACTGGCTCGCCTGCGACCGAATTCTAGTCAATTGGCGTTCGACCACTTCAGCAGACTGTAATTCTCTTTCGCTATCCCGACCACCGGGATCACCTATCATTCCCGTCGCACCACCAACGAGCAGCAAAGGCCGATGCCCCGCCAACTGAAATCTTCTGAGCGCCAGCAGAGGAACCAGGTTTCCGATGTGCAAACTGTCAGCCGTCGGGTCAAACCCGCAATAAACCGTTCTCATGGATGAACCCAGGTGGTTCACAAGCTCCTCGTTCGCGCTGAGTTGCGCGACAAGCCCTAACGCCTGCAACTGTTCAATAATGTTCATTTAATAACCACTAGTTCTAACAAACCCCATCTGTATGGTCACCTGAGTATCGGTGCCATTTCTTAACACGCGCGCAACATACCGTATATCACAACAAATTCAAGCAGGCCTCAATCGGCGACGCGACCATTTGACTCATTTTCGACTGATCTCGCCCTCATCAAGCAGCGAAAGCTTCCATTATTTCTATATATTTTATATGGTTAGCATTAGCTTCTCAGACTTAACTGTAGAAAAACACTCTACATTTCGGCCTTTATGCATAGTTATCCTAAATCACATGTGAAAGCTTCCCTGTTACTCATCGCAATCCTGACGATCGTGATTACGACATTACCTGCCCACCAGAGCGAATCTCCCTCTGAGGCCCCGGTTTCCCTGCAACTGGAAGTAGCAGAAGCCGCGGATTTTGTCAGCGTAAACGAACCGCTGGTAAAAAAGGCGCAGATGAAGGCCAGCAACAGTCGCTGGATCAACATGACCATCCAACCAGGCGATAACCTTGCGCGTATTTTTGAGCGAAACAAGCTGCCTGCCGCAGACCTGCAAAATATTGTCAATTTGGGAAAACCAGTTTCGTCACTCAGGAGAATACTCCCCGGACAGAAACTTGGTTTCAAGATCACATCCAGCGGTGAGCTTCTTGCCATTCGATACAAAAAGAATGCTTTCGATACGCTGTTGATTCACAGGCAAGACCAGCGCTTCGTTGCCAGCTGGCAGTCTGCGACGCCAGAAACGATTGTCGCCTTTGAATCAGCGAAAATCACGAAGGAAAACCCTTCCCTCTATCATGCTGGAAAGGCCGCAGGGCTATCCGACAATATCATCATGAAGCTGAGCTACATCTATCAGTGGGACATCAGTTTTGCACTGGACCTTAGGGCCGGGGATTCGTTTAGCCTGATGTTCGAAGAAATCTACGTTGACGGCAAACTCGTCAAGGAAGGCAGTATCATCGCCGCTGTTTTCACCAATATGGGTAAACGTCACGAAGCAGTAAAGTACACCAATATAGAGGGTCACTCCGACTACTACACCCCGGAAGGTCTCAGTATGCGTAAGGCTTTTCTAAGAGACCCGGTCCATTTTTCCTATGTGAGCTCCTCGTTCAACCTGCGCCGCTTACATCCAATTCACAAGAAGGTCATGCCTCACCGCGGAATTGATTACGCTGCAAAACGAGGTACACCTGTGTTGGCTTCCGGTGATGGTAAAGTCACTATTCGAAGAGAAAACAACGCATCGGGTAAGTACATCGTTATTCAGCACGGAGAGCAATACACAACTAAATACCTCCATCTATCGGCGTTTGGCAAGGGCATCAAGCCTGGCAAGTCGGTCAAACAAGGGCAGACAATTGGCTACGTCGGTGCTACCGGATGGGCGACTGCGCCACATCTGCACTACGAGTTTCTGGTCACCGGCGTACATCGCAACCCCAGGACCGTATCATTGCCAAAAGCATCGCCCATCGCCAGGGACGAGCTGGAAAGGTTCAGGGATAGTGTGTCGCCACTACTGGCCCGACTCGAATCTATTTCAGGCAAGGGGTACGCGTCGCTACCCCCAGGTGTTCGCTCAACTGGCGGCTAGATAGAAAAAGAATTCCCACAACCACAGGTTGTCGCGGCATTCGGGTTTGTCACGACAAACCGTGAACCCTGTAAATCTTCCTGGTAGTCAATGACTGAGCCAACCAGATACTGGTAGCTCAAAGGATCAATCAGGAGCGCCACACCCGCTTTACTGATCTGGGTATCATCTTCTTCGACATCTTCATCGAAAGTAAAACCATACTCGAAACCAGAACAGCCTCCACCCGTAACGAATACTCGCAGCTTAAGATGCTCGTTTTCCTCTTCCTCTAAGAGCGCCTTTACCTTACCGGCGGCGGCATCTGAAAAGGTCATTGAGATTGGGTCAAATGTTGTTGCTTCCATAATTTCTTAGATTGCGCCTTTGCTGTTAAGTTTCAAGGTAAATTTACTCTGATACTAATCTACAAGCGCTAGGCAGTCTGGTTCTTAACCGCTGGTATAAGTGCCGCGGCGTTTTCATCCGCTTTCTCTGCAGCCTTCGCAGGTTTCGACTCTGCCACTTCCTGCTGACCATCCTGCAGGTGAACTAGTTGCCCATCAATTCTCGAGCCTTGTACCATTTCAATCAAATGGTAGTAGACATTACCTTTTACTTCGGCTTTTGCTGCAAGTTCAATGTGTTTGTCCGACCAAATGTCACCGAACACTTCGCCATTTACAACTACTCTGGGAACTCGAATTTCACCCTGGACACGACCTTTCTCACTGATTCTAACAACGGCTTTAGATCCGGATTGGGCATAGATATTCCCCTTTACAATCCCGTTCACCAACAGTTCGTCACTAAAATGCACGTCACCTACCAGTTCACAGTTGGCTGCAAGCAGAGTTGTCCCTGATTCACTTCGTCCTTTTTTCTTAAACATGCCTAATCTCCTTTTAGCAGCCAATCGAACGTTTTCTCCAATCGCTGAGCATTTAATCCTGATGACTGCGCCACAACCATCACCTCTCGGGGTACAAACCCTTCGGGCAGTTCCAGTTCACCAGTGATGTTCTGGAAATAGCGAAACCGAAATCTAATTGCCCCAGCTTTATTACCGCCCGATTCACTGACCTGACCCGATTCACTGACCTGACCCGATTCACTGACCTGAATAGTCTCTTCCTGACCATTATTTTGGCCAAGCAGAGATATCCGTACCCCACCTTGCACATAATCTTGCTTGTCCACTATCTGGGTAAGCAACAGCGAGTACCTCACCCTGCCTGGCACGTTTGAGCTTACATCCAACCGCTCAATCCGAAGCCCCTTGTTCGCGACATTTGGCAGCATGACGCCTTTGTAAAAGCTGATTTCTTCATTCTGCGCTGCCAGCAGATTCTGCTGGTTTTCAATCGTCTGCCTAACTTCTTCATTGGCTTGGTTATCAATCTCACCTCCCACCGTGAGATTCGCAATTTCCTGCCTCATTTCGCTGATCAGGGCCTTGGCCTCTCCCAACTCCTTGCTGATCAGGTCCTTTTCCCGGACCACTTCGACTTTCAATTCGAGACCCTGATTATTCCCAAATTCGTAGGTCAACCAGCCAAATACGGCCATCACGAATAAAAAAGCTATAAAGTTCATAGCCTTATAGTAAGGCCGGTAGGGTACTACGACCATCTGATGTAGCTTGCTGCCTTTTACTGCTGCCATAGCTGCCGCGAGGTCAGTGACAAAATGGGCCGTGTAGCTTAGCACAATTCGTTAAAATTCAGTCCTGGTTGTGTTTCATCAATACTTTTCAGTTCCCGTATGCTGTACTTCAACCTTCTGCTTTTGCACACTTTTATGAAACACCGATTTGTAGACTGGTTATGAAACTGTTCAAACTTTCCATCAGGACGTTCCGTCGACGGCTCGCCTCCATCGATTCAGCACCTCAATTCGCCATTCTGGGCATCGCTTCAGGGTTTCTGACAGGTCTGGTTATTATCGCCTTTCGCCTCGCTATTGAGTGGCCGCTGGACCAATTGCTCGAAGATGGCCCGGAAAGCTTTGAAACCCTGGATCCAGTGGCAGCCTTTTCGCTGCCGGTCGCCGGAGCAATACTCCTGGTGCTAATTTTTACCGTGATATCCAAGACAAATCGGCGTGTCGGGGTCGTTCACGTCATTGAACGACTTGCCAGGCACCAGGGCCACATGCCGCTCAGGAATGCGGTAGCCCAATTCATCACCGGCGTTGTCGCTCTGGCTTCGGGACAGCCTGGCGGCCGGGAAGGTCCCGCCATCCATCTGGGTGCAGCAGGCAGCAGCCTGATTGGGCAATACCTTCAGCTGCCTAACAACAGTGTAAGGGTGCTAGTGGGGTGTGGGACCGCTGCCGCAATTTCTGCCTCTTTTAATACACCGGTAGCCGGGGTCATATTTTCAATGGAGGTCATCGTCATGGAATACACGATGGCTGGCTTCATACCGGTGATCCTGGCTTCGGTTGTCGCCGCAGTGATGACGCAAATTGTGTTCGGGTCGCTGACTGCATTTAATGTACCGCCGGTAGCAATGTCTTCCTTCATAGATATCCCTATCCTGGTAATGGAAGGGGCGTTTATCGGTATCATTGCCGCCGCTTATATTCGGTGCATGCTCCTGTTCTACAAGATATCACCGGATCCCATGTGGCAACGTATTATGATCGCCGGGTTACTTACCGGGAGCGCTGCACTGATCCTTCCCGAGGTCCTGGGTATCGGTTACGACACGGTCAACCTGGCGCTTATAGGAGAACTCACACTAGCATTACTGCTGACCGCGTTCACTCTGAAGCTGGTACTTTCCTCTGCAATTATTGCCCTTGGAGTGCCCGTAGGGTTTATTGGTCCAACACTGTTTATTGGTGCGATGGCGGGCGGCATGTTCGCCTTTTTTGCCCGATTCATTGATGCCGGCCTGTCTGAGGATGCACTGTATGTAATGCTCGGTATGGGCGCCATGATGGGAGCAGTGCTTCAAGCGCCGCTGGCTGCATTGATGGCAGTTCTAGAACTCACTAATAGTCCAGGCATTATCCTGCCTGCCATGCTTGTCATCATTATCGCAAACATGACTGCCAGCCAGGTCTTCGGGGTTCGCTCACTGTTCGTCCTTCAAATGGAGATACTCGGACTTGAGTTTCGACAGAACCCACTATCGATGACGCTAAACAGAGCATCGGTTGCGAGCATTATGACCAGAAGCTTCAAACGAGTAGCGCCTGTCATGGAACTCGAAGCTGCCCGCTTGCTGGTTGTACAGAAACCTTACTGGCTGCTGGTCAATGGAGAAGAAAGACCGGCTTTTATCTTAAGAACTGAAGACCTCGCCCAGTACCTTTCCTCCGAACCCGAGGAACAGATTGACCTGACAGCCATTCCGGCGACTCGAAAGGATGTCACCGGCATTTTCCTCCAGGCAACGTTAAGTGAGGCGCTGGATTCACTTAATCAATCCGGCGTACAGGCACTCTTTGTCAACCGCATCAGCGCTCCACTGCTGGATTCTCCAGTCGGCATCTTGACCCGAGAAGATATAGAAAGCTTCTATCAATCCTAAGGTAGCTCCGGTATTTCATTTGAATCAACTCACAAGTAATGCTTGAATGCCCGCGGCAGAACCCTGGAGCAAGTCATGACAAGATCGAAGCGTTTCTTTGAGGACGCCAAAAAATACATTCCCGGTGGGGTCAATTCTCCCGTTCGGGCTTTTTCTCGGGTGGGCGGGCAACCAGTTTTTTTCAAAAGTGGCAGCGGCGCATACCTGACTGACGAAGACGGCAAAAAGTACATTGACTACATAGGCTCCTGGGGGCCGATGATCGTTGGGCATGCCCACCCCAAGGTTGTCAAATCAGTTCAGGAAGCAATGGGCAATGGGCTCAGCTTTGGCGCGCCCACTGAAATAGAAACCGAGGTCGCCAGAAAGCTCATTTCGCTAGTCCCTTCCATGGACCTGGTTCGAATGGTGAATTCAGGCACCGAGGCGACCATGTCGGCCATCAGGGTTGCCCGCGGATATACCGGCAGAGACACTATCATCAAATTCGAAGGCTGCTACCACGGTCATTCAGATGCCTTACTGGTCAAAGCCGGATCAGGGGCGTTGACTCTGGGCGAGCCAGACTCACTCGGCGTTCCGGAAAGTTTTGCACGTCACACTCTCACTCTCGAATTTAATAACCTTGAACAGATCGAAAAGGTCTTCAGGGAGAAAGGAAACGAAATCGCCGCCATAATTGTCGAGCCTATCGCTGGAAATATGGGTTGTGTACCGCCAGTACCAGGCTTCCTCCAGGGTCTTCGAGATGCATGCGACAGTCACGGCTCACTACTTATTTTTGATGAAGTCATGACCGGCTTCAGGGTTGCAAAGGGCGGCGCGCAATCTGTTTACAACATCGACCCAGATCTCACTACGCTCGGCAAGATCATCGGCGGGGGTATGCCCGTAGGGGCATTCGGCGGCAAGCGTGAAGTCATGGAAGTGGTCGCGCCTCTTGGCGGCGTTTACCAGGCGGGAACCCTCTCCGGCAATCCGATCGCGATGCAGGCAGGTTTAACAACGCTGGAACTTATTGACGAACCCGGGTTCTATGAGAGCCTGGAGCAGCAATCCGGCAAACTCATCGACGGTCTTCAGGTGCTCGCCGAAGCCGCTGGCATCCCTTTTACGACCAATCGGGTCGGCAGCATGTTTAGTTTTTTCTTCACTAACGCGGAGCCTGTGACAAGTTTTTCCCGGGTGATGAACGCTGACAGCATAATGTTTAATCTCTTTTTTCACGCGATGTTGCGCCAGGGTATTAACCTTGCGCCTTCCCCATTTGAGTCCGGATTTGTTTCAGCAGCGCACGGAGACAAGGAAATCAAAGACACACTGGACGCCGCGCAAATAGCATTCATGGAACTAAATACATGAAACAGTACGATATCTATGGAATTGGAAATGCCCTGGTCGACACAGAGTATAAAGTGGACGACGCCTTTCTTGATCATGCGAAACTCACCAAGGGCATTATGACTCTGATAGAAGAAGCGGACAGGAAAAGATTAATTCGACTTCTCGAACATGATTATGAGCATTTTGCCGTCAAACAGGCTGGCGGCGGATCCGCTGCAAACACCATGGTCATTGCTTCCCAGCTTGGTAGCCCAGCTTTCTATAGCTGCAAAGTCGCTGCCGATTCCGCTGGGGACTTTTTTGTCAAAGATCTCAGCGATGCAGGTGTTGATACCAACCTGAACGATGACCGTGAGCAGGGCGCCACTGGTCAGTGCATCTCCATGGTCACTCCGGACGCAGAACGGACAATGACCACCTGCCTCGGCATTACAAACTTCCTGTCGCCCCATGAACTGAACCGGGAGGCTCTTAAAAATTCATCTTACCTGTACATCGAAGGTTACCTGGTCAGTTCCACAACAGGATTCCAGGCGGCACTTATGGCCCAGGAGATAGCTCGCACCTCAGATGTCCTGATTTCCCTCACCCTTTCGGACCCGGCGATGATCGAGAACTTCAGGGCAAACTACAATCAACTGTTAAGCCACGGCGTTGATCTCCTGTTTTGCAATCACGACGAAGCCCGATTATTAACCGGTGCAGAATCTGTCGAAGACTGTGTTGCAGCGTTGAAAAAAATATGTCGAACCTTTGTCATCACCTGTGGAAAGGCCGGCTCGGTAGCATTTGATGGCCAGGTTCTTACGACCGCAACCGGTGTTCCCGCAAAGGCAGTGGATACAACCGGCGCAGGTGATATTTTTGCCGGCACGTTTCTGCATTGCCTCTGTCGAGGCCTTGGGTTTAGTGAAGCTAACGAACTCGCGAACAAATTTGCCTCAAAAGTGGTTTCATGCTTCGGCGCACGACTTCCTCAGGAAGAGGTCGATAGCCTAATCAAATAGACCTATCTGCTTGTCCATGAGTAGTGCCAATGAGTTCCCCTGAAGACCAAGAATCGCGTCAGCGATCGGCGCCAGTTGTCGGTCCATATAGAAATGATAGTCGATCGCTGAATTAACATAGGGCAAAGGTTCAGGACCATTCAGCGTCATCTGGTATTCAATCCACCCGCCATGTTCATAGGTCGGCTTTAAACCCCGCCTGAGCCGCTCAGTATCTGCAAGCCTTGCGGCCCTGACATGCGGCGGAACGTTCTTTGTGTAATCGTTGAGCTTTCGCCGAAGCCTCCTTCGAAGTGAAAGCTTCTCATCCAACTTACCTTCCAAGAGTCGTTCAGCGGTCTCCCTGATGTAAGTCAAATGGGGCTCGTCCGTAAATACTCGACGATATAACTCTATTTGAAACTCCCGCGCCAGCGGTGACCAATCACTTCGAACACTTTCAAGACCCTTAAAGATAAGCTGTGATTTCCCACCGCTATCCCTCACCATACCCGCATACCGTTTCTTACTTCCTTTTTCGGAACCCCTGATCGTTGGCATAAAAAACCTTTCAAAATGAGTCTCGAGCTCGACCTCCAGATAGCAGGGAATGTCATACCGGTTCTTGAGTTCGCTGGCCCACCAATCGTTGAGATAATCTGCAAGCCGCAAACCTGCGGCTTGCACCTCACCTTCGACCTGATCCAGTAAAACGAATACTGAATCAGTATCGCCATAGATAACGGGGTAACCCTGGCCCTCAATCAAATCCCTCGTTTTCTGGAGGATTTCGTGTCCGCGCATCGTAATAGAACTCGCTAATCTTGAATCAAAGAACCGACAACCCGGTGTACCTAAAACGCCATAGAACGAGTTCATGATGATCTTAATCGCCTGGGAACCTGCGGCATCACTGTCCTTTTTTGCCTCATCACGAGCCTGCCACAGCGCTTTAATAATGCCTGGAAGAATGTGATGGTTCTTCGAAAAGCTCGCCTCAAGAAACCCGGGGATGCGATCTCCACCTGCCTTAATCATGGCAAGCGGGTCGACATGAAATGTTCGAATGATACTGGGATACAGGCTCTTGAAGTCGAGCACGATGACGTCGCGATACAAACCGGGCAAAGAATCAAGCACATAACCGCCAGGACTATGCACGATGGTTTCCTGATTGACGACAGGCGCGACAAACCCCGCTCGGTGTAGTTTCGGCAGGTAAAGAAAATCGAAGGCGGCTACCGACCCGCCCTGTCGGTCCATTTCCAATCCCGTCAGGCACGACCGCTTTATCGCGAAATCGATAAGACCCGCGTGCTTGAAAATATCCAAAACAAGCGCGCAGTCTTCAAGGTTATATCTGGCAAGGCTCTCCTGGTCAGTGCGATGCATGTCTTCAATTTCAACAGCACGCGAATCGACATCGTGCACTAGTTTTCCCCTTCCGAGCAGTTCCCGGGAAACATTCTCAAGAGAGAAACTTTCGAAACTGTAAGTCGCGGTTCGAAGAAGTTCTATCCCGTCGAGGACCACTCTGCCAGGAACCACAGCGTAAACTCGCTGTTGGTCTCGATCCGGAAAGCGCCAGCTGACCGGAGACCTGCCACGACCAATATTGAATTCCAATCCGAGGGTGTCTGCCCGATCCTGGAGAAACTTAAGGTCAAAGGCAACGATGCTCCAGCCAATAATTACGTCGGGATCCAGCTCTGCAAACCAAGCCGTAAACCTTCGAAGTAATGTGGTCTCGTCATCAATGAATTCGAGATAAGGAAGTGACGATGCGCGCGTCTTGCCCAGCATGAAAACTTTCCTAACGTCGTCACTATCAACCGCAATACTAAGAATGTTGCCATTAGAGATTGACGTTTCAATATCCAGGGAAACTACCGACAGCCAGGGCTCATACGAAGCCTTCCGAATCTTTGGGTTTTCAGCAGTCAGGTAACCTTCTGCAAAATTGAAATCTCCTGAGACTTCCAGTGTCCCCTGCACGAAGC
>Ga0315319_10000406_pt1 | contig 13705 bp, 9 predicted proteins | sample M1500m3416metaG_FD_203463 | JGI IMG/M metagenome (GOLD analysis project Ga0315319, IMG submission 203463) | Ammonia-oxidizing marine archaeal communities from Monterey Bay, California, United States - M1 500m 3416 | ecosystem: Environmental > Aquatic > Marine > Intertidal zone | place: USA... | reverse complement strand
AGAGGGTTCTGGCTGGATCCCCTGGAAGAACGATGGGAGTCGGACGTAAGTGGAATCGGGGTCCCATGGGAATAGCTCGCTTGCTTCACTGGGGATGGCATCCCATCTTGGTTCGCTCAATATGTCGGAATATCGGCTCACGAACATCTCAGGCCCAATTGCCGTCTCCACAGTACTGCGAATCTCCTCGTCACTGGGCCAGATATCGGCTAGCATTACGGGTTTTCCGGAGAAATCATGGCCGATTGGGTCTTCAGAGAAATCTACGTCCAATGTACCAGCAAGTGCGTAGGCTACAACCAGAGGGGGGCTAGCAAGGTAGTTTGCCTTTATTTTCTGATGAATCCTTCCCTCGAAATTCCGATTCCCGGAAAGTACGCTGCCGACAACTAGGTCCGAATTGTCGATTGCCTCCTCTATCTCTGGGTCGAGGGGTCCGGAATTCCCAATGCAGGTTGTGCACCCGTATCCGACGACGCTGAAGCCTAGTGAGTCAAGATCCGTCGAAAGCCCTGAAGCATCGTAGTACTCCTTGACGACTCTGCTACCGGGAGCCAGGCTCGGTTTGACCCATGGTTTAATCGAAAGCCCCAGTGACCGGGCATTCCTAGCCACCAAGCCGGCGGCGATCATCACACTTGGATTGCTTGTGTTCGTGCAACTTGTAATTGCTGCGATAACAACGTCACCGTGTTTCAATTCACAGTCTCGATCCGCGATATGTGATTTGGCATCGTTTCTGCTGGCGTCTATGCCATGTCCTTGATGTCCTGTTGGCGCATTAAGGCTAGATCTCCAGTGAGGCTTCATCTCAGAAAGTGAGACTCGGTCCTGTGGCCTCTTTGGACCAGATAAGGAGGGTTCTACGGTTGATAGATCTAGTTTGAGATTGGAAGTGAATTTCGGGGTTGGGGTGGAATTCTGGTATAGGAGGCCCTGAGATTCCATGTATCTCTTTACGTCTTCCACATGGTTTGGTTCTCTGCCAGATAGTAGCATGTAATCGAAAGTCGTCTGATCGACAGGAAAGAAGCCGCAAGTGGCACCATACTCGGGAGCCATGTTTGCAATTGTCGCTCTGTCTGGGAGGCTTAGGTTTGACAGGCCTTTTCCATGGAATTCCACGAACTTACTCACGCATCCGTGTTCTCTCAGCATCTCTACTATCCGGAGAGTCATGTCAGTAGCCGTGACCCCTGGTTGGAGAGAGTTGATTAGTTCGAAGCCAACGACCTCGGGAAGCAACATGTAGATGGGTTGGCCGAGCATGACAGCCTCTGCCTCAATCCCTCCAACCCCCCATCCAAGGACCCCTAGACCATTGATCATGGTTGTGTGAGAGTCTGTTCCAACGAGGGAGTCTGGGATCCACAGTCCATCCTCTTCCCTAGCTACGCTGGCGATCCACTCGAGGTTAACCTGGTGAACAATGCCCCTACCCGGAGGTACTGCGCGGAAGTTATCCAGGCTAAGCTGACCCCACTTCAGGAACTTGTATCTCTCGAAGTTTCGTTCGTACTCGATTTCTAGGTTGCGCTCGCGGGCGTCTGGGAATAATCCTGAAACGTCGACCTGAACAGAGTGGTCAATCACCAAGTCCACGGGAACCTGTGGATTCACCTTGCTTGGGTCTCCGCCGAGTTCCTTCATCGCATCCCTGAGTGCAGCGATGTCCACAATGGCGGGGACTCCTGTGAAGTCTTGCAGAATAACCCGACTAGGGCTGAAGGGGATTTCTTCGGGCATCATCTCCGGGGACCAAGAGGCGATTCTCTTCACATCATCCTCGTTCACCAGAAATCCATCGCAGTTCCTCAATGCTGACTCAAGGAGAATTCGGATTGAGAATGGGATTTCCGACAAGTTGCACAGTCCAATATCCTCTAGGGAATGCAAGTCCATGAAGCGAGCCATGGTCCCGTCCGATTTCTCGAACTCGGACCGGGCATTGAATGGATTATTATTCCCCACTATTTCACCGAGTAATAACGACTAGTGATGGGTAAATGAAGTTCACCCAAAATCAACGGGGCAATTAGATGACCCGCGCGGAAACGATGCGAACAGGGTCGACTGGAGATTCGTTCTGGCTTTCTAGTTCGCTGATTGCATCAACATGCTCCATACCAGAAATGACGTATCCGTAAACTGTGTGACATGAATCTCCAGCACCACCCAGGCAGGTCTTCCCAGGCTCCCAGTCGAGATGGTCCGCAGAGCCGTCGGAAGGGAGGATGTAGAACTGGCTGCCATCGGTATTCAGTCCTGCATGGGCTGCAGCAAGAGCTCCGGCCACGTGCTTGAGTCCGTTCTCATGCTCGCCTGGGATATTGTAATCCTCTTTTTGCTGGCATTTGCTTTCGGGAACCTGCTCGCCATTGCAGAATCCGTAGTAATGTGCAGCATACCCCCCAGAGCCACGCATATTTTCGATGTCTCCGCCTTGGATCATGAAGTTGTCAATTACTCTGTGGAACTCTACACCGTCATACTGGAAGTTCTCTGTGTGAGTCAGGAAGCTCTCCACATGCATAGGCGCATCCTCCTTGTACAACTCAATCTGAATCTCGCCAGTTACCGACTGGCCATTGAGGATGTACTGAACTTCGAGTGCTACTATCGGGTTACTGCCATCATCAAGGAACTCAGAAACGAGCTTGATAGAGACAAGGAACGCTGCTAAGGAGAGGACCATCACAAGGAGGCCAAGAGGAGTTGGGTTCCCCTGTTCGAACATCTGGAGGCCGAGGCCAAGGGAAATTGACTTCTCGTCCATCATCGAAGCGAGCTTGTTCATGTTCCTTCGAGTCTCCTTGTTCTTGGGATCAATGGACAGGGACTTGTTGTAATTCCTGTATGCCTTCTGCCAGTGTGACTTCTGATTCCTCTGGTCGGTGACTCCCCACTCAGTGCCGGCATCAGCAGCCAGAGCGAGTGTCTTGGCCCTTTGAGCCTCGTTTTCTATGCTGCTCCAAGCTGATCTTAGCGCCCCTAGGGCTGCTTCTGGGTCATTCTTGTCACCTACGAGCTCAGTTGCATCGTCCCAAGCTTTCTGGAGTTCCGCTGGAATTGGCACAGGCGGGCGAGAGCCCCCCCCTTGAAAACTGCAACGGAAGCGGCTGAAAAATAAATTGGTTAATTTTTCGATGGTAACGCATAAGACCCTGAGTCATCGCCGACACCCTACGAGCAACCGTCTAGTGAAGCACTGGGGACCAAGAGAACAATGGAAAAAATCGTCAACGATTTCGTCATAAATGTCGCGACCGCTAACGGGACTGGTTCCCAGTCATCTAACCTAATCGTCCTTCACTCAATGTTCGAGATGGGGATTCCTGTTAGCGGCAAGAACCTCTTCCCGAGCAACATCTCGGGTTTACCGACATGGTTCATCATCAGAGTGAGCGATAAGGGGTACCAAGCCCCGGGTGATGTCACCAATATCCAAGTTCTGATGAACAAAGACACGTGGTTGAAGGACCTTGAGGATCTTGAACCCGGGACAATAGTGATCTACAACCAGGATGTCAAGCTTCCAGTAGAAAGGGAAGATTGCGTCCTACTGGGGATGCCGATGACCAAGATGGCCAGGAAAATCAATCCAAAACTTGGCAGGCTGATAGCTAACATGTACTACGTCGGGGCTATCGCACACCTCCTTGGAATTGATGAGGGTGCGATTGAAAAGGCCGTACAGAATCAATTCAAGGGCAAAGAGAAGGCAGTCGAATTGAACATGCAAGCAATTTCGGAGGGAGTTTCATTTGCAAGGGAGAACTGGGAATTCGAGAGCCAATTCTGCGTTGAGAGTAGGGAGAAGAATCCAGACTCTTTCCTGATCGAAGGGAATGAGGCGGTTGCGCTTGGCGCCATCTACGGAGGGATCAGCATGCTCTCATGGTATCCGATAACACCTTCTTCCTCTCTTGCAGAGTCAGTTATCGGATGGCTTCCGGAACTTCGTAGCGATGGTTCCGGAGGGAGTACTTGCGCCGTGATTCAGGCTGAAGACGAACTCGCTGCTGCGGGGATGGTACTTGGGGCTGGATGGGCTGGAGGAAGAGGGATGACTTGCACCAGTGGCCCGGGAATCTCCCTAATGTCTGAGTTCATCGGTTTGTTCTACTTCTCTGAGGTTCCCGGCGTAATTTGGGACGTGAACCGAGTAGGGCCTTCGACTGGATTGCCGACTAGGACCCAACAGGGCGATCTCTCGATGCTTTACGAAGCTAGCCATGGGGATACCCAGCATATCGTATTAATTCCTGGAACAGTTGACGAGTGTTTCGAGTTCGGTTGGAGGGCTTTCGACTACGCTGAGAGGTTCCAGACAATGGTATTCGGATTCAACGACCTAGATTTGGGGATGAACCGTTGGGCAACGACTGGTTTCCAGTATCCCGATGGACCCATGGATAGGGGAAAGGTAATCAGAAGCCAAGAAGAGATGGATGCAATAGCAAATTACGGGAGATACCGGGATGTCGATGGTGACGGAATACCATTCAGGACATTGCCTGGAAGTGGCCTTGATCCCATCCTATACAGAGGAACGGGCCATGATGAAGACGGAATATACTCTGAAGACCCACAGGTGTACCACGATACGATGGAGAGGCTGAAGAGGAAGATTGATGGTTCAAAGTCCAACCTACCTGAACCCGTGATCAGGGAGGAAGAGGACAAAGAACTTGGAGTGATTTTCTATGGTTCGATGGAGAACACCATCGTCGAAATCGATGACATGCTCGGAGAAGCGGACGTTTCGACAAGCACGTGCAGGGTTAGGGCCCTACCCATGCACCCTGAGGTGGAGGATTTCGTTAGAAGACACGATAGGACGATTGTCCTAGAGATTAACCGTGATGGGCAACTATTCGGCATTATCCGGAAGGAGTTCCCCACTGAGTTGATATCAAAGATTCACAGTGTGGCCTACAGCGATGGAATGCCACCAAGGGCCAGAGTGTATTCCGATTTGATTCTCGAAGTTCTGAACGAGGTGGCTTAATGGTGAGGCTGAACGTAATAGAACTGGAAAAATCCGAGTACACCGGTGGGAAATCCTCGTTGTGTCCGGGTTGCGGGCACGACCAGATTTCGAATAATATAATCCAAGCCGCTTGGGAAAACGGCATTCAACCTGAGAAGATCGCAAAGATGAGTGGCATTGGTTGCTCTTCGAAGACTCCTGCATACTTCCTAGGGAAGAGCCACGGATTCAACACGGTCCATGGAAGGATGCCCTCGGTAACTACAGGAGCGAACATGGTGAACAAGGACCTGAGCTTCTTGGCGGTATCGGGAGACGGGGACACCGCAAGCATAGGAATAGGACAGTTTATTCACGTCATCAGGAGGAACCTGGACATGGTGTACATCGTCGAAAACAACGGTGTCTACGGCCTCACCAAGGGGCAATACAGCGCAACTGTCGAGAAGGGTTCGAAGAAGAAGAAAGGGGTTCCCAACCAACAAGCACCGATAGACCTCTGTGCAATGGCAATTAACCTAGGATGCAGCTTCGTAGCACGCTCCTTCTCAGGTAGCAAAAAGCAGTTGACTGCACTGATTAGGGCCGCTATGAGCCACAGGGGGATGGCATTCATAGACGTCATATCCCCGTGCGTTACCTTCGCCAACAACGACGAGTCATACAAATCCTACAACTATGTGAAGGCAAATGACGAGGTCCTCCATATCCTTGACTACATCCCCCACTTCTCCCCAATAGAGGAGGTTGAGGTACCAGAGGGTGAGTTCAGAGAGGTGAATCTGTTCGACGGTTCGACCTTGAGACTGGAGACAGTGGCGGCCGATCACGATTACACTGATGCCGTTTCCGCACTGAGTGCCATCCACAAATCCGAGAAGGCGGGAAGGCATGTGACTGGGTTGCTCTACTACGACGAGAACGTCCCCACGGCCACGGATGCGCTCGGACTGAGCGAGACGCCGCTTGTTGAATTGGCCGAAGACCTTCTGCGACCCAGCGAGGACAGCCTTGAGAGGGTGAATGCTGGTTTCAGGTCTTGAGTGCATAGTTCTGATTACTCGGTTTTCTTGAAATATCCGGGCCTTGTCCGTGTAACATCAGTCCCTTGGTGTAGCGGTCCATCATATGGCACTCTGGATGCCATGACCCTGGTTCGAATCCGGGAGGGACTACCAAAGGAAAAGCCATGCTAAACATACTGGTAGAGAAGTTGGGAGACCCAACTAACCATCATGACGATCATGAACCATCCCAAGGCTAGTTTTGCCAATCTCGTGGGTTTCTTCTTCGGTGGGAACGGGTCTATTCCAGCATCCAATGCATGGGCAATGATTTCTAACTCCTCCTCGATAGTCTCGGGAGGCCTCATCCCCTCACTTCTCCGAAGTCGGATCCCATCCTGATACGTAGGACTCGTCGAGTGATGCGAAGGCGGCTTCTGTTCCGGACAAATCTAACTCCAAAGATCCCATGTTCTCCTCAATACGACTGGGATTGCTAGACTTTGGAATTGTAATCGAACCGGAGTCGATACACCACTTTATCGCAGCCTGGGCTGGTGTGCATCCTAGTGATTTGGCGATTTTTCCGAGCTCTGGGTCCTCAACCTTGTGACCCCTAGCTAGCGGAGAGTATGCCATAGGGACTGCTCCAATCTCGGAAATTGCTGCTCTGAGAGCTGGCCTCTGAAGCCATGGGCTTATCTCGATCTGGTTCACTGATGGCATCAGAGATGCATATGAAACCATAGCGTCTAGGTGATGAGCCCCATAGTTGCTGACTCCGATAGAACGAGTCCATCCTTTCGATAGGCACTCCTCCATTCCGGTCCAGACCGGGGCTCTTGCAGCTAGTTCCTTCGGAGGCGCGTGGACTAGGTACAGGTCCATGTAATCGAGGCCTAAGTTCTCTAGACTCTGCTGGCACCTCTCAAGCGTCTCCTCGTGACTGTTCGCATGGGGCTGCCTGAGTTTCGTGACCACAAATATCTCCTTCCTCTCGATCCCAGACTCCCTTATCGCCTGACCCACCTCGTCCTCGTTACCATAGGCCATTGCTGTGTCAATGAGGCGGTAACCCTTCTCCAAAGCATGCTTAACAGCTGCTTTACATTCACCTGGTTCACCCATCAAGTACACTCCAAGGCCAAAATTGGGCATCTCGATCTCGTGCATTTTCCGACCTGTTGCTGTATCCGTGTTGGATATAGAAACTGTCTCCATGCACTGCGAAGGCTGGCATGCATATTCAATCGTTATCGTAGCGAGGTTGAAGCCTCGAATCCCTTCGAGTACCCGTGGATGAATTGCCGGAGGGCCTCTCGCTACCCCCTCTCGAGGCGCGCGCGCACATCCCCTCGGCATCAGTAATGCTTAGCAGAGAAGCAGGTGACGGGCATGAGGTCCTGATGGGCCACAGGAGTTCTGAGCTCCCTGCATTCCCAGACCTCTGGTCATTCCCAGGAGGAGGAGTTAGCAGAGTCGATAGAAGATCTGCAGAAAGACACCCAGAGTGGTTTTCGGAAATGGGAGAAGACAGGCTTTCCGTATTCACCCTCCTAAGGGAGATGGTGGAGGAAGTCGGAATCTCTCCCGACGGAAAGGGGGGTTTCTTAGAGGTGGACGACGAGGTTCGAGAGATCGTCTGCAAGGACAAATCCGGATGGCTGGAGGTCGCAGAGTCAGGTATGATTTCCGCTGATGGTTTCGAATGCGAAATAATCACAGAGAGGATTACCCCTCCCCAGTCGCCTACAAGATTCCACAACCTGTTCTTTCACGTTTCCCTGGGAGATTCAGGAGTGGAGCCGTCATTCCCACCTGGAAGGAGTGAGTTCGATGAGTTTCGCTGGTGGAGGCCGGAAGAGATCATCGAGTCGTGGGAGAGGAGCGAGTTGCATGTCCCGCCCCCAATATTGACGATATTCAGGGACTTGCTAGAGATAATGGGAGAAATGGACATGGTTTCTGCCTGTGCGGAGATGGCCGAAGACCCCCCATCAGGGCCTCATAGATTCGAGTATGGGCCTGGGGTGGAGTGCATCCTGATACCTACGAATACCCTGCCTCCGTCCACACACACAAACTGCTTCGTCCTCGGTGAGAGGGGCGGTCAGAGGGCGATAGTCGACCCGGCGATCAGAGACGAAGAGGGTTTCAATCTGCTAAAGGACAAGGTGGAGGAGATCAGGGGCGATGGGAGTACCATCCTGTGCACCATCTTCACCCACAGGCATCAAGACCACCTAGGAGACATGGGGCTGATATCCCAGATTTACCAAGCCCCAGTTTGGGCGAGCGAGGAGACCCTGTCGGCCCTCCCTGACATTCCGGGGGCTAGGAAACTCAGCGAGGGCGACATAGTGTCCGTAGACGGTCCTAGTGGGAGGTCGGACTGGGATGTTCTGGAGACTCCGGGTCACTGCCCTGGGCAGATCTGCCTAGTGGGTGAGTCGGGAGTCGTGGCGGCAGATAACTGCACCATGGTGGGCACCATACTGGTGCCATCGAGCGATGGGGACATGGGAGCCTACATCTCAGGCCTGGAGAGGCTCAGGGACCTTGGTCCACATACGCTCTTCGCAGGCCATGGTCCTTTGATTCCAAATCCGGAGAGGACGCTGGTCCAGTACATAGAGCATAGGAAGGCGAGGCACGCCAAGGTCCTGGAAGCAGTGAGGTCCGGATGCTCGTCCCTTCGAGAGATTGCCAGTTCCGCATACTCCGACACCCCCGGGGCCAATCCGGCTCTAGCCGAGGATCAGGCACTTTCGCACCTGAAGGAATTGGTCAGAACCGGAGAAGTCAGGAGTACGAGTGATGGCTTCCATGTCTGAAAATCCCCTCGTCGAGGTTCAAATCCAATCACAGTTACAAATGGACTGCGAGGGTCTGATGTGAGAAGAGAAGTAGTGATTCGTCCCAACCGACAAGGGATGTACCTCGTCGATGGGCACATCAATAACGAACCAGTTAGATTTCTGGTAGATACCGGAGCTACTCGATGCGCGATGACTGATGAGAAGGCCGATGACATTGGTCTGGATTGGAGGAATTGGGAAAAGGGGATGTCTTACACTGCGGGAGGAACGACTGAAACATGGTCTGGACACCTCGATTCTGTTAGAATTGGAGATATTGAAGTAAGAACGGGACTAATTGGAGGAATACTGCTAGACATGGACTCAGAGGTGTATGATGCACTCCTAGGGATGAACTTCCTAAGTCAGATTGAATTCACGCAGGATGATGGGGTGTTAATACTCTATGACGACACCGATGGAACGATGCCCGAGGATAATTCAGACAGGTGGTGGGACAAAGAAGACACAGTCCCGAAGGAAGAAGTCGAGAAAATAATCAACGAGTCTGAGGTTAAAAGGCTCAGCAGGGAGGAGGAGTTAGCTCAAGCAGAGCACGAGGCTAAGCTGGCCGAATTAGAAAAGAGGGAGAGGACTGCTAAGGGAGTACCAGAGACGCCATTGGCGACCGGTGGCGGAGGACAATCCACAGATCCATCTGTAGGGGGTGTCCTTGGTCTTTGGTGGCTTTCACCTGGAGAAGCGGTTTCGATTGGATTAGCAGGCATGCTAACACTATTCTTCTTCGGGATGGGGAGTATTGTCACTGCTGGAGAGTCCGAGTGGGACTCGACCGACGGTACGATCCTGAAAAGCGAACATGGGTGGGAAGTATGGGAGAATTGCGATGATTACGAGTGTTGGGACGAGATAGAATGCTACGCATACGTGGACTATTCCTACAGAGTAAATGAGTTCGAGTATGTCAAGATTGACGTCTACCTAGACATGTACACAGAAATGGACTATCAGGGAGCGGAGTACAACTGTGCCGACTATGTGGAGATAGGCAGATTCCCAGTTGGAGGAGTGGTACAGGTATGGTACGACACCGAAAACCCCGGGGATTCAAATTTGGATATGCCCATCCCCGGTAGCATAATCATATTCTTCTGCTGCATGCCGTTTTTCCTACTCCTCCTAGTGGTTACTCTGGTAAATGCAAGGTTCAGCAACGGTCCCAAGTACTCCGAAGTATCAGCAGTTCCGGGTCAGCCTGGGCATTCAGTTGTCCACCACCATCACGGAGGCAGGGGATGGGGTTCAGGGAACTTCTTCTTCTTTGGCGGGGTACCAGGTGGAAGAGGTGGAAGGCGTCACTTCAGAAGGAAGGTTACAGGTGGGGGGCGCAGCAGAGGCGGCGGCGGTCGCAGCAGAGGCGGCGGCGGTCGCAGCAGAGGCGGCGGCGGTCGCAGCAGAGGCGGCGGCGGCCGGAGAAGGTGACGCCCCAGAAAGAGAACTCTGAAATCAGAGGGATTGTTCTGAATCTCGTGAAAGGTCTGTGGAGCGACCCTCCTGATTTGGATGGGCATGTCGCTGATGAGCATTGGATCGAAGTGGAATCAGGAGTCTCGATAAGGGTCCTGATTTGGAAGAAAGAGGAGATTAGCCCGGATTCCGGAACCGTGGTGATGGTCCCCGGATGGGGTTCGCTCTTCGAGGGATGGCGTCCATTGGTCACGGAATGGGTCAAGAGTAGGCACCTGATTTACATCGAGACCAGGGAGAAAGCCAGTTCGAGGTTCAGCAGGGGCATTTCCAAGGACGACTTCTCCATCGAGAGGCACTCAAGGGACATCGCAGCCGTTCTCGAGGCCATGGATGTAGATCAAACGAAGATTGACTGGTACTCGTCCTCCCTTGGCTCGACTCTCCTAATCGATGCGTTCCAGAGGAGGGATTTGGGTGGGAGGAGCTCGGTCCTCCTTGCCCCAAACCCAGACTTCAGGTTCCCACTCTGGTCTAGGATGATCATCTACTCTCCGCTCCCTATGGTGGCTTTCCGTAAGATGGTGGGTTTCGTGGCCTGGGTAGTGGACAGGAGGACGAAAGAAGAGGGGCAGAAGGTCCGTTATCGCAGGGCACTCCTTGCTCAAGACGTCCCGCGGATGCTCCTCTCTGCTAGGTGGAATCTCGGGTACAGCCTTCCTGAAGACCTCTCGGCAATCAATTTCCCATGCGCGGTTATGACTGCCGCATCGGATACCCTGCATGACTTCGGCAAGGTCCAGAGAATCGCAGATTCAATTCCAAACTGCGAGATGATCAAGGTCCCCTCAAACCAGTATGCCCACGAGCCGGATGTCCTGAAGGAAATCCGTGAATTCCACTCTTCCCTCCAATGAGACTCGGATTTCTCCTATCGATTCCCTGATGAAGGGCGCCGTTCCGGACGATAATGAGAATCATGCGAAGTCAGTCATCCTCTTTCGAAATCGCACGAATAGTGCGAGAGATGTCAGGCATGGTCGGTGCGAGAGTCAGGAAGGCATACCAACCGCACTACGAACAGATAGTTCTGAGGCTGAACCGGAAGGGGGAGCCATCTACTGATCTAGTGATCGTGAGAGGTCTGAGAGCATACGCATCGAACAGGGATAGGCCGATGCCGACACAGCCCTCACAGTTCGCAATGATTCTGAGGAAGCACCTCAACAACTCCCGGTTGATCGGGGTCGAGCAATTCGGGTTCGACAGGGTGATTCGTTTGGAATTCGAGCATGGTAGGGGTCGTCTAAGCCTCGTGATCGAGTTGTTCCGAGATGGTAACGTCCTGCTTCTGGATCAGGATGGAGTGATCATCCGGCCGCTTACACATGCCAAGTACGCCAGTCGTTCACTGAAGAAGGGGGAGATATACTCACCCCCTCCAGAGGCAGTGGATCCTAGGAATCTGAATAGGGCCTCTCTGGACGGGATCCTAGATGGGAGTGACCACGCTCTAATCAGGACCCTGGCCTCAAGAGCGAATCTTGGTAGAGTCTATGGCAGTGCGGCATGCTCAATCTCCGGCATTGGTGAGGAGACGCAAGCCAATTCACTGTCCGTTGAGCAGAGGGACTCCCTCGAGGGCGCTCTGACTGAGATGCTAGGTAGTCTCGATGAGGGGGAGGGGGGGAACATCTGGCTTTCTGATGCAGAATCCAAGGCCTCTTGGATGGATTCCGACAACGAATCGGAAAGAGACTCGGCGGCGGCTGGAATCGTCGAGTTCTCCCCAATTAGCCTGCCATCGATGAACGAGGAAATGAGAGTGGGCGTCAGTAGCCTCTCTCATGCCTACGATTTCATCTTCGGTTCTCACGATGCTGCAGCATTCATCCGAAGGGAAGAGGAGAAATTGATTGAGACCGGTGAACGCGCGGAGGACGAAAGTTCGAAGCTGACAAGGAGAGCATCACAGCAGGAGAAAGCGATAGAGAGATTCAATCAGAGAGCGGTGATCACCCAGGAGCTTGGCAAGTCTATTCAAGACAATTGGGAGCACGTTGATTCAATATTGGCCCAGCTTAGTGCGGCAGTAGAAAAGAGAGGTTGGCAAGATGTTGCAGAAATTGCCCATGAGGTTGTTTGGGTAGACAGTGTAAATCCGTCAAAGCATACCGTAGTTGCATTCCTTCCAGACGAGGACGGCGATCCGGGGGCCAGCGTCACTCTAGAGGCTTCCAAGACTGTTCATCAGAATGCCCAGAGGTACTTCGAAGAGGCTAGAACCCAGAAGAACAAGGCAAAGGGGGCCAAAGAGGCTCTGAGGAAGACCGAGAGATCCAGGAATACTGCCGAGAAGAAGGCTGCTAAGGAGGCAGCCTCAGGGAAGCTCAAGGGGAGAAAGAGAGCTAGGCGCTTTTGGTTCGAGAAGTATCGCTGGGCAGTGGTATCCGGGGGGCACCTGCTGATTGGGGGGAAAGATGCCAAGGGAAACGACGTTTTGGTCAGAAAGCATCTATCGTCCAACGACCTATACTTCCATGCAGACCTACATGGGGCTCCCTCTTGTTCTCTGAAGCTCAAGGATGGGCTGATTCCCAGTAGCTCACAGCAGGGAATAGTTCCAGAAGGTGTGGCGTCTCTACAGATTTCTCAAACCCTAGGAGAGGGTTTCGAAGATGCTCGTGAATTGGGTGATTCAATTATCTCTGAAGCTGCTCAAATCTCCGTTTGCTGGTCCAGAGCTTGGGGTAGTGGTGGTGCTGCTGCGACAGCTTTCCATGCCAGATCAAGCCAGGTTTCCAAGACGACAGAGACCGGGGAGTCTCTTGCAAGGGGGTCATTCGTTGTACGAGGAGAGAGGAGTTGGCACAGAGATACACCTCTTGAGATTGCAATCGGATTGGCAGTGGTCAATGGGGTTCCTCTTCCCGTCTCTGGTGTACCCAAAGTTATCTCGGAGATGTGCCATAGGTGGGCGAAGGTAGTCCCGGGTAGGGAGAAAAAGGATAGTGTCGCGAACAGGATCTCGAAGTCTACGGGACTCGGGCAGGAAGACTTGCTTTCCTGTCTCCCTCCGGGTGGTTGCTCTGTAGAAGACCACGGGCTAATTCAGCCCTGACTTCGAGACGTCCACTCAGGGGCAGTGATTGCGTAAAGAGTCCCGTCTGTGTAGTGGTCATACAACCACTCCCTGTCCTTAGAAACACCCTCGAGTCTCATTCCAAGTCTCTCGGCAACCGCTCGGCTAGGGTAGTTCTCGACTGCTGCTTCGATAACTGACCTATGGAGCTTCAGATCATCGAAGCAGTGATCTATCAGCCTAGAGCAAGCCTTGGTGATTACCCCCTGACCGGTAGATGACTGTGAGACCCAGTACCCCAATCCGAAGCTCCTGTTACTCCAATCCACCCAGTTCAAAC
>Ga0315319_10000405_pt1 | contig 13719 bp, 12 predicted proteins | sample M1500m3416metaG_FD_203463 | JGI IMG/M metagenome (GOLD analysis project Ga0315319, IMG submission 203463) | Ammonia-oxidizing marine archaeal communities from Monterey Bay, California, United States - M1 500m 3416 | ecosystem: Environmental > Aquatic > Marine > Intertidal zone | place: USA... | reverse complement strand
CGGGTGAGCGACCGCATCGAACTTCGTGGCCTGCGGGTGGTGGCCACCTGCGGGGTGCTGCCCGAGGAGAAGGCCCGCCGCCAGCCTTTCGAGGTGGACCTCGACGTGCACGCCGATCTCTCGGCGGCCTCGGCCAGCGACGACCTGGCCGACACGGTGGACTACGGCGGCCTGACCGGCCTGGTGACCGGCATCGCCGACGGCGAGTCGTTCGACCTTCTGGAGCGGTTCGCCGGCCGGATCGCCGAGGCCGTGTTGGCCATTGGCGGGGTGGACGCCGTCACCGTGGTGGTCCGCAAGTTGCGTCCACCGGTTCCGGAGGACCTCGCCACGAGCGGGGTACGGATCCACCGCACGGCATGACCCACCGGGCCCTGCTGGCCTTGGGTTCCAATCTGGGTGACCGTCGGGCCCTGCTGCGAGATGCCGTCGACGCCCTCCCCGACGTGGTGGCGGTATCGGTGGTCTACGAGACGCCGCCGGTGGGTGGCCCCGAGCAGGGCCCGTACCTGAACTGTGTGGTTCGCCTCGAGACCACCCTCGGCGCCCGGGCCCTGTTGGTCGAGGCACAGCGGTGCGAGATGGCTGCCGGGCGGGTGCGCGGCGAGCGTTGGGGGCCCCGCACGCTCGACGTCGACGTGCTGTGGGTCGACGACGAGGAGGTCGACGAACCCGACCTGGTGGTGCCCCATCCCCGGATGTTCGAGCGGGCCTTCGTTCTGGTCCCGCTGCGGGACGTGGCGCCCGACCTGGTACCCGACTCGTCGTCCGACCTGTCCTTCGACATGACGGGGGTCATCCCCGACGACCAGGGCGAGATCACGTCGGTCGGCCCCCTGTGGGACGACCACCTGTGGGCAGGCGACTCGGGGGCCGACGATCCGACCGTGGCCGGTTGATCGTGCCGTCGGTGAGGGTCATCGGTGGTGGTCGGGCCGGGACCTCGCTCCACCGGGCACTGGTGGCCGCCGGCTGGACCTCGGCCGGAGTGCTCGGTCGGGACGATGACCCGACGGATGCGGCCCGTGGCGTCGACCTGCTAGTGCTGGCCACCCCCGACGGAGTGCTGGCCGAGGTGGCGTCATCGGTGGATCCGGTGGTCGACACGGTGGTGGCCCACCTGTCCGGTGCCACCGGCCTGGACGTGCTGGCCACCCACGGGTCGCGGGCCTCGGTCCACCCACTGGTCGCCCTGCCCGACCCGGAGGTCGGGGCCGAGCGCCTCCGGGGGGCGTGGTTCGCGGTGGCCGGCGACCCACCGGCCGTCGACCTGGTGCGACGGGTGGTCGACGACCTAGACGGACGGGCCGTGGAGGTGGCCGACGGTGATCGGGCGGTGTACCACGCCGCGGCCGCCGCGGCCTCCAACCACCTGGTGGCCCTGATGGGGCAGGTGGAACGCCTGGCTGCGGTGGCCGGAGTGCCCTTGGAGGCGTTCGTGGACCTGGCGGCCGGTGCGCTCGACGACGTTTGTGCCGTGGGCCCGGCCGCGGCACTGACCGGACCGGCGGCTCGGGGCGACGAGGCCACCATCGCCGCCCACCTGGCCGCCCTGGCGCCCGATGAGCGGGCCACCTACGAGGCCATGGTGCTGGAGGCGCGGCGGTTGGCCAGGGAGGTCGGGTCGTGAGCCGTCCCCTGACTGGTCCCGCCGCTGGGGTCCCGGTGGTGACCACGGTGGCCGAACTGGCCGGACACCTCGAACCCGTACGGGACGATGGTGGCATCGTGGGGTTCGTCCCCACCATGGGCGCGCTGCACGACGGCCACGCCTCGCTGGTCGACGCCTCGGTGGCCGGCGTCGACGCCACGGTGGTGTCGATCTTCGTCAACCCGTTGCAGTTCGGTGTCGGGGAGGACCTAGACGCCTACCCCCGGGATCTGGCCACCGACTTGGCCCGCTGTGCCGCCCATCGCGCCACGGTGGTCTTCGCCCCAACGGTCGGGGTCATGTACCCCGAAGGTCTCCCATCGGAGGGAACCTATGCCAACCCGGGTCCGGGCCGGGTCCAGCCCGGCGCGGTGGCCCTCCCCCTGGAGGGACGCGAACGACCCACCCACTTCGCCGGGGTGGCCGAGGTGGTGGCCCGGCTCCTCCGGGCCGTGGGACCATGTCGGGCGTTCTTCGGCGAGAAGGACTTCCAGCAACTGCAGGTGGTACGCCACCTGGTGTCCGAGTCGGGACTGCCCGTCGAGGTGGTGGGCTGTCCGACGGTACGCGAATCCGACGGGCTGGCCCGGTCCAGCCGCAACGCCTACCTGAACGTCGAGGAACGGGCCGCCGCTCCCGTGCTGTACCGGGCGTTACAGGCCGCGGCCGACGCGGTGGCCGAGCCTGACTGGGACCGGGTCGCCGTGGAGTCGGCCATGGCGGCCACCATCGGGGCCGAACCCGCCGGGTCACTCGACTATGCCGTGGTGGTCGACCCGATCACCCTGCGCCCCCCGGCGGCCCCGGCACCCGGCGACGAACTTCGCCTGCTGGTGGCCTGCCGCTTCGGGAAGGCCCGCCTCATCGACAACGTCGAGGCGGTGGCCGGATGACCCGATCCGGCCTCGGGCAAGGCAACGGGCCCGGCAACGCGACCCTCGACCTGCTCGTGGTGGGCAGCGGTGTGGCGGGGCTCTCGGCCGCCGTGCGGGCCACCGACCGTGGCCTGCGGGTCGGGGTGCTCACCAAGGGTCCGTTGGAGCAGTCCACCACCCGATGGGCCCAGGGGGGGATCGCCGCGGTGCTGGGTGGCGATCCCAACTCGACCGACCTGCACCTGGCCGACACGCTGGCGGCCGGGGTGGGCCTGTCCGATCCGGCGGCCTGCCGGGTCCTGGTCGACGAGGGCCCCGGTCGGGAACTCGAGCTGATCTCCCTGGGAGTGGTGTTCGACCGTGACGACCATCCCGGCACGGACCCGGTGGCCGTGCGCCGGTTCGTGGTCGGTCCCGGGCAGGCTTGATCCGTGGAGGAACCCATCTCCGAGGAGCCGACCGGGCTGCTGCCCCCGCTGCTGCTCTCGCACCTGACCGGTCAGGCCGGGTCCGTCGACCCGCCGGCCGACGCCGTGGCCGACGCCGTGGTGCTGGCCCTCCACGAGGACCTCACCCCGGACGGTGACCTCAGCGCCGCCCTGGTGCCCCCCGACGCGCTGGCCGAAGGGGCGATCGCCAGTCGGGCCGACGGGGTGCTGGCCGGTTCGGCGTGCGCCACCGAGGCCTTTGCCCAGGTGTCCGACGACATCGAGGTGGTCTGGTTGAGGGCCGACGGCGATCCCGTCGCCTCCGGTGACGTGGTGGCCATCGTCCGCGGGCCGCTGGCCCCGGTGCTGACCGCCGAACGCACGGCGCTCAACTTCCTCTGCCGGCTCTCCGGGGTGGCCACCACCACCGCCCGCTGGGTCGAGGAGCTCCGTGCCGCCGGCACTCCCGGTCGAGCCGTGCGAATCTGGGACACCCGCAAGACCACTCCCGGCCTCCGGGCCCTGGAACGGGCCGCCGTGCGGGCCGGCGGGGGATGGAACCACCGAACGAACCTCAGCCACTGGATCATGCTCAAGGACAACCACCTCACCGGTACCGACATCGCATCGGCCGTGGCGTCATCGCGTTCGGTCTGGCCGGGGCGTACCGTGCACGTCGAATGCGAGACTCTCGACCAGGTCCGTGAATCGCTGGAGGCCGACGCCGATGCGCTGCTGCTCGACAACATGACCCCCACATCGATCACCACGTGCGTCGCCGAGGTGCACGCCCACGGCGAGCGCTACGGCACGCGTCCCCTTGTCGAGGCATCCGGCGGGATCACACTGGACCGGGTGGCCGACTACGCGGCGACCGGCGTGGACTGCATCTCGACCAGTGCCCTGACCAACGGGGCTCCCTCGCTGGACCTGGGACTGGACCTGTCGTCGGGAACCCCGGCCCCGGGAGCCGTGGGCTGATGCTGCTGACCATCGACGTGGGCAACACCCAGACCGTGCTCGGCCTCTACGAGGGCGGCTCGCCGGTGGCCGCTGCGGACTCGGGCCTGGTCGACCACTGGCGGATCCGCACCGACCACGATCGGACGGCGGACGAGCACGCGGTGCTCGTCCGGAACCTGCTGCGCCAGGTCGATCGCGATCTGGAGGGCACGGTCACTGGGGTGGCCATATGTGCCGGCGTGCCCCGGGTGCTGGCCAGCCTCCGGACCATGATCGACCGCTACGTGGACCTCGACCCGGTGGTCATCGAACCCGGGGTGAAGACCGGCATGCCGATCCTGTACGACAACCCCAAGGAGGTCGGCGCCGACCGCATCGCCAACGCCGTCGGGGCCTACGACCTGTATGGCGGTCCGACGGTGGTCGTCGACTTCGGCACCGGCAACAACTTCGACGTGATCTCCGCCGACGGCGAGTTCCTGGGTGGTGCCATCGCCCCCGGCGTGGAGGTAAGCCTCGACGCCCTGTTCGGCCGGGCCTCGGCGCTGCGGGCCGTAGATCTGGTCGAACCCCGCAGCGTGATCGGCAAGAGCACCGTCGAGTCGCTGCAGTCGGGCGCCGTGTACGGCTTCGCCGCCCAGATCGACGGCATGGTCGAGCGCTTCCGCGAGGAACTGGGCGGGTGCACGGTGGTGGCCACCGGTGGTCTGGCCCATCTGATCGCCCCGTCCACGTCGACCATCGAGCACGTCGAGCCCTTCCTCACCCTGCACGGCCTCCGCCTGGTCTACGAGCGCAACAGATGAGCGACGAGCAGGTGCCCTACCGGTTCGATCCGACGACCACCGCGGCGGCCGTGGAGACCGACCACGGCGGTCTGGCCGACGGCGAGGAGAGCGGGGTGGTGGTCACGGTGGCCGGCCGCCTCATGCTGCGTCGCGACCAGGGCAAGCTGGCCTTCGGCGACCTCCAGGATTCGACCGGCCGTGTCCAGTTGTTCGCCCTGCAGCGGTCCACTCCCGACTTCGAGGGATTCACCGCCCTGCATCTCGGCGACTGGATCGGGGTGACCGGTGAGGTGCTCAGGACCCGCCGTGGCGAGCTGAGCATCCGGGTCGATTCGTGGGTCCGCCTGGCCGAGGCCCGACGGGGGTTTCCCGACAAGTGGCACGGCATTACCGATGTCGACACCAGGTTTCGCCAGCGATACGTCGACCTGTGGGTGACCGACGAGTCCCGGGCCGCCTTCGTGGCCCGGAGCCGGATCCTGTCGGCCACCCGGCGCTGGTTGGAGGAGCGGTCCTTCCTCGAGGTCGAGACGCCGGTCTTCCATCCGATCCCCGGTGGTGCGTTGGCTCGCCCGTTCACCACCCACCACAACGCGTTGGACATCGAGCTCTACCTGCGTGTCGCCCCCGAGCTGTACCTCAAGCGCCTCACCGTCGGGGGGTTTGAGAGGGTGTTCGAGATCGCCCGGGTGTTCCGCAACGAGGGGCTGTCGCCCCGGCACAACCCCGAGTTCACGATGCTCGAGCTGTACCAGGCGTATGCCGACTACACCGACATCATGGTCCTCGTCGAGGAGTTGGTGGCCCACCTGGCCATGGAGGTCTGCGGGACGACCTCGCTCACCTACGACGGTCGGGATCTGGACCTGTCGGTGCCCTGGCGTCGGGCCACGATGCTCGAGCTGTTGGCCGAACACGGTGGCCTGACCGTCGACCTCGACACCCCACGCGACGACCTCGTGCGTCTGTGCGAGGAGCGTGACATCCCGGTCAAGGAGCACTACGGCCCCGGCAAGCTCATCCTTGAGCTCTACGAGAAGACGACCGAGCCCGAACTGTGGGGTCCGGTGTTCGTCACCGACTACCCGAAGGAGGTCTCGCCACTGTCGCGTGACCACCGGGACCGGTCCGGCTGGGTGGAGCGGTTCGAGGGGATCGTGGCCGGACGCGAGCTGTGCAACGCCTTCACGGAGTTGGTGGATCCCGACGAGCAGCGGGCCCGCTTCGAGGCCCAGGAGGTCGAGAAGGCGGCCGGTGACGCCGAGGCCATGGGCGTAGACGAGGACTACCTGCGGGCGCTCGAGTACGGGCTGCCACCCACCGGCGGACTGGGGATTGGCATGGACCGCCTCGTCATGCTGCTGACCGGCACCACCACCATCCGCGACGTCATCCTCTTCCCGACGCTCAGACCCGAGCAGTAGACCTCGAGCAGCGGCTACCGGGTCAGAAGGAACCGTCGAGGCGGTCCAGCAGCAGGTCGCAGGTGGCCTGCATGGTGCCCACGGCAGGGTTGGCTGGCAGCGCCTCCAGCGAGCCCCGGGCCCGGCCCAGGAAGCCGATGGCCGTGTCACGGGTGGTCCCGATGGCCTCGTCGGCCCGCACCACGTCACGCACCCGGTCCCGGGTGGTGGAGTCGATCGGTCCGCCCAGCAGGTCCCGCAGCTCATCGCCCGATGGGCCAGCCAGGGCCCGGATGACGGGCAACGTGTAGGTGCCCTCCACCAGGTCGTTGCCCGCTGGCTTACCCAGCCACTCGTCGGTGGCCACCACGTCGAGCAGGTCGTCGACCACCTGGAAGGCCATGCCGTAGTGGCGTCCGAAGTCGGTCAGTGCGTCGACCACGTCGCGGGGGTGGCCGGCCACGATGGCCCCGACCCGGGCCGCGGTGGCCAGCAGGGAGGCGGTCTTGCCGGTGATCGAGGCCAGGTAGGCCCCTTCGGTGCGGTCCACGTCGAAGGCGTGGCGCAACTCGCGGACCTGGCCCTCGCACAGGGCGGCGATGGTCGAGGCCAGCAGCCCGGCCACCTCGGTGCCCAGGCCCGCGGCGATCTCCGAGGCCCGGGCCAGCAGGTAGTCGCCGGCCAGGATGGCCTCGAGGTTGCCCCAGCGGGCGTTCACGCTCTGCACGGTGCGCCGGGTCTCGGCGCCGTCCATCACGTCGTCGTGGTAGAGCGATCCCTGGTGCACCAGCTCGACGGCCACCCCACCCCGGATGACGTCGTGGGCGGCCGTGCCGGGATCGGCATCCAGTACCTGGGCGGCGGTGACGGCCAGGGCCGGCCGGACCCGCTTACCCCCGGCGTCGATCAGGTGGCGGGCCACCTCGGTGAGGAAGGGGTCTCCGGATTCCACGACGGTTCGCAACTCGGCCTCGGTACGGGCCAGCGCGTCGGCCATCCCGGGAAGATCCAGGAGGCTGTTCGGGGACACGCCGGTCGCTGAGGGGGTGATGGGAGCCACCCGTTGAGGATACGGCGCTGCTGGTTCCCGGCGAAACGAACCCTTCCCCGGGACGCGGTCGCCGGAACGCGCCAATGGCGCGTCACGGGCCACCGGTACACTCGGAGGTGACGGGGGAGACGTCACCAGACACCTCACAGATCACCCAGCACAGATCACCCATCGCAGGAGGCATCCCGTTGTTTGAGCGGTTCACCGACAGGGCCCGGAGGGTCGTGGTACTCGCCCAGGAAGAGGCGCGGCTGCTCAACCACAACTACATCGGGACCGAGCACATCCTCCTCGGGCTGATCCACGAGGGTGAGGGCGTGGCCGCCAAGGGCCTCGAGTCGCTCGGCATCTCGCTGGAGGCCGTCCGCAGCCAGGTCGAGGAGCTCATCGGCCATGGCGCCAGCTCGCCCAGCGGCCACATCCCGTTCACCCCGCGGGCCAAGAAGGTCCTGGAACTCTCGCTGCGCGAGGCGCTGCAGCTGGGCCACAACTACATCGGGACCGAGCACATCCTCCTCGGGCTGATCCGCGAGGGCGAGGGCGTGGCCGCCCAGGTCCTGGTGAAGCTGGGCGCCGACCTGTCCCGGGTCCGCCAGCAGGTCATCCAGCTGCTGTCGGGTTATGCCGGTTCCGGCCAGGGCTCCTCGGATTCAGACAAGGCGGGCGCCACCAGTGGTGGAAGCGGCGGCGATTCGGCGTCGGGTTCCCTCGTGCTGGACCAGTTCGGTCGCAATCTCACCCAGGCCGCCCGCGACAAGAAGCTGGACCCGGTCATCGGTCGTCATCGCGAGTCTGAGCGGGTCATGCAAGTGTTGTCGCGCCGCACCAAGAACAACCCGGTCCTGATCGGCGAGCCGGGGGTGGGCAAGACGGCCATCGTCGAGGGCCTGGCCCAGATGATCGCCGACGACGACGTCCCGGAGACCATCCGTGACAAGCAGGTGTACACCCTCGACCTGGGCGCCCTGGTGGCCGGTAGCCGCTACCGCGGCGACTTCGAGGAGCGTCTCAAGAAGGTCCTCAAGGAGATCAAGACCCGAGGCGACATCATCCTGTTCATCGACGAGATCCACACCCTCGTCGGGGCCGGTGCCGCCGAGGGGGCCATCGACGCGGCGTCGATCCTCAAGCCGATGCTGGCCCGCGGTGAGTTGCAGACCATCGGCGCCACCACGGTCGACGAGTACCGCAAGCACCTGGAGAAGGACGCCGCCCTCGAGCGCCGCTTCCAACCCGTCAAGGTCGACGAGCCCACGGTGCCCCACACCATCGAGATCCTCAAGGGCCTGCGCGAGCGTTACGAGAGCCACCACCGGGTCACCATCACCGACCAGGCGCTGGTCGCCGCGGCCAACCTGGCCGACCGCTACATCTCCGACCGCCACCTGCCCGACAAGGCCATCGACCTCATCGACGAGGCGGGGTCCCGGATGCGCATCAAGCGGATGCACACCCCCGACGACATGCGCGAGATCGATACCGACCTGGCCGAGGTGGTGCAGCGAAAGAAGGCCGCCGTCGAGGCCCAGGACTTCGAGGAGGCCGGGCGTCTGCGCGATTCGGAGAAGGAGCTCCTGACCCGCAAGGAGGTCAAGGAGTCCGAGTTGAAGTCCGCTGGCCAGGACCTGTTCGACGAGGTCGACGAGGAGGCCATCGCCGAGGTCCTCTCGGTGTGGACCGGCATCCCCGTCTACAAGCTCACCGAGGAGGAGACCCAGAAGCTCCTCAAGATGGAGGATGAACTCCACAAGCGGGTCATCGGCCAGGAGGACGCCATCAAGGCGGTCAGCCAGGCCATCCGCCGCACCCGGGCCGGCCTCAAGGATCCGAAGCGCCCGTCGGGGTCGTTCGTCTTCCTGGGTCCGTCGGGCGTGGGCAAGACCGAGCTGGCCAAGACGCTGGCCGAGTTCCTGTTCGGCGACGAGCAGGCTCTCATCGCGTTGGACATGTCGGAGTACATGGAGAAGCACACGGTGAGCCGCCTCGTCGGCTCGCCCCCCGGCTACGTCGGCTACGAGGAGGGAGGACAGCTCACCGAGGCGGTGCGTCGCCGTCCGTTCTCCGTGGTGCTGTTCGACGAGGTCGAAAAGGCCCACCCGGACGTCTTCAACACGCTGCTCCAGATCCTGGAGGAGGGTCGTCTGACCGATGCCCAGGGACGCACCGTCGACTTCCGCAACACCGTCCTGATCATGACGTCCAACCTCGGGACGGCCGACCTCCGCAAGGCCAACCTCGGCTTCGCCAAGGCCGACGAGGCCGTCAGCTACGAGCGGATGAAGGCTAAGATCAACGACGCCCTGAAGGCGCACTTCCGACCCGAGTTCCTGAACCGCATCGACGACACCATCGTCTTCCATGAGCTCTCGCTCGCCGAGGTGACCCGCATCGTCGACCTGATGGTCGTGCGGTTGGCCACTCAGTTGTCGGGTCAGGGCATGGGCCTGGAGCTCACCGAGGCGGTCAAGGACCACCTGGCCGAGCAGGGCTACGACCCGTCGATGGGTGCTCGTCCGTTGAGGCGGGCCCTGCAGCGCCTGGTCGAGGATCCGCTGTCCGAGCGCCTGCTCCACAAGGAGTTCTCGGCCGGCGACATCGTGGTGGTCGACGTCGAGGACGCGCCGGACGATCCCGACGTGTCGGGAGGCAAGCGTGTGGTCTTCCGGGCCACCGCCGGATTCGAGCCGCCGACCGTCGAGATGGTGGTCGAGGGCGCGGAGTAGCCGCACCTTCCTGCGTTCCGGTCCGATGAACACCCCAGCCCGGGTGGGTCGTGCACTGGCCGTCGTCGGCCTGGCGATGGTCGTCCTGGTCAGCGCGGCCTGTCAGGTGGCCGCCACGGTCACCGTGGACATCGCCGCTGACGGTACCGGTCACGTCGACGTCGTCGTCGAGCTGGACGGGTCGGCCGTCGAGGCCCTCGGGGGGCTCGACGAGCGGGTCCGGGTCGATGATCTGGTGGACGCCGGTTGGACCATCGATGGGCCCGAGACTCGGGCCGGGATGGCCTGGATGCGAGCCAGCAAGGCGTTCGACCATCCGGACCGTCTGGCCACCGTGCTGGCCGAGGTGGTCGGTCCGACGGCCATTTCCGAGGTCCGGCTGGTGCGCGAGCGGGCCTTCGCCCAGACCACGTGGCGGCTGAACGGGCGCATCGATCTGTCACCGGGACTGGACCTGTTGGCCGATGCCGAGCTGTCCGCTGTCCTCGACGGGCTGCCGTTCGCCCGGTCCGACGGCGAGCTGGCCGAGCTGGCCGGGTGCCCCGACGGATCCTGTGACCCAGCGGCATCGTTCTCGCTCACCCTGGTGGCCGACATGCCCGTCGATCCCGACGTGGTGCCTCACGTGGAGTCGGACGCGGGGTCGGCCGGGGGAGTGGAAGCCGTCCGTCGGTGGACGGTGGTGCTCGGTGACCCGGCACCCACGCTCTTCCATGCCACCGGGGTCCTGGTCGACACCGCGCCCCGGATGTGGCGCACCGTGTCGGCCATCGCCGGAGGCCTGTTCTTCCTGGTGGCCGTGTTCCAGGTACTGCGCCTCGTCATGGCCCGTCGTCGGAAGACCGCAACCGCCGCGTTGGCCACCGGCCGGCCGGCCGGGTCATCGAGATCACCCCGGACCGCCGGGTCGGGCGCCATCTCCGAGGTGGCGAAGCCAGCCACGTCGGTGTCCGGCCGCACCCTGCGCCTCGTGGTCCTGGGTGGCATTGGGGTGGTCTGGGATCCGGGGAACGAGCCCGAGGGCCTGTTGGTGCCCTTCGTGCGTGATCAGGGCGGTGTGGTGGATCCCAGCGAGGTGGCCGACCGGTACCGGGCGGCCAGCCTCGGGCACCTGTCTAGCGGTGAGTTCTGGGCGGCGGTCGGGGTGCCGGGTGAACCCGACACGCTCGACGCCGCCTATCTGTCGCGGGTGCGGATGCGGGCCGACGTCCTACCGTTCCTGGAGAGGATGGAGCAGCGGGGCCTGCCCGTGGCCTGCCTGACCAACGCCGTGCTGCCGTGGTCAATGCAACTGCGACGCCGCTTCGGGCTGGAGCAGCGTGTCGACCCGTGGGTGGCTTCCGGTGGGGTCGGGGCCCGAAAGCCCAGCCCGGCCATGTTCGAGGCCCTGCGTCGGATGTCGGGTGTGGACTTCGCCGACATGCTGCTCATTGATTCGGAGCCGGTCACCCTCGACGCCGCACGGGGCCTGGGGATATCCACCGTGCTGCTACGGGGGGCGGTGCTGGTGCCCGAGGGGTTCTCCCATCCGGTCATCGACGGGTTCGCCGGACTGTTCCGGGCCCGCTCCGCTGATCAGGCCTGATACCGGGGGCTGCGCCGGAACGGAACCCGGTAACACTGTCACAGGCGGTTCGTAGGTTCCGCCCCATGACGAGCCTCACCACCGGACCCCGTATCAGAACGACCTTCGAGTGCGCCTCGTGCGGCGCCCCCCACCCCAGTTGGGTGGGTCGATGCGGCACGTGCGGTGACTGGAACGCCCTCGTGGAGGTCGCGGTGGTGCGTGGTGGTGCAGCGTCGACCGGCGGGTCGGGCATCGGCGGGGCATCGGTGTTCGTTCCGGAGGTGGGCGAGGCCGTTCCCATGTCGGCGTTGGTCCCCGACGAGTCGTCGGCCGTGCCCACCGGCATGACCGAGGCTGATCGGGCGTTCGGCGGGGGGCTGGTGCCCGGGTCGGTCACCCTGCTGGGCGGCGAGCCGGGTGTCGGCAAGTCGACCCTGACCCTGCAGTTGGCCGCTGCCAGGGTCCGGGCCGGTGGCCGGGTGCTGCTGGTCAGCGCCGAGGAGTCGGCCGCCCAGGTCCGGCTGCGGGCCGTGCGGCTGGATGCCGTCCACGACGACTTGTGGTTGGCCGGTGATACCGCAGTCGAGGCCATTGTCGCCCACCTCGATCGGCTCGAACCCGACCTGCTCGTCGTGGATTCCGTGCAGACCGTGCAGGTGGCCACCGAGGGGGGCGCGCCGGGCTCGGTCGGACAGGTCCGGGCGTCGGCCCAACGCCTGGTGGCCGAGGCCAAGGCCCGGTCCCTGGCCACCGTGCTGGTCGGACACGTCACCAAGGACGGATCACTGGCCGGCCCCAAGACCCTGGAGCACGTGGTCGACACGGTGGCCGAGCTCACAGGCGACCGCCATCACGCCCTACGGATGCTGCGGGTCGTCAAGCACCGGTTCGGGCCGACCGACGAGATCGGGCTGTTCGCCATGGACGTCGACGGCCTGCGGTCCGTCGATGATCCCAGCCGTCTGTTCCTGGCCGACCGGGCCCCCGACGTGGCCGGCTCGGTAGTCCTACCCGCGTTGGAGGGGCATCGACCGCTCCTGCTGGAGGTACAGGCTCTGGTGGTCCGGTCGTCCACGCCCCATCCCCGTCGGTCGCCCCAGGGGCTCGACGGGCGCCGTCTGGCCCTGCTGCTGGCCGTGCTGGAGCGCCGGGTCGGGATCGATCCCGGGGCGCTGGACGTGTACGCCACGGTGGTCGGGGGCGCCCAGGCCACCGAACCGGCCGCCGACCTTCCCCTGGCCCTGGCCGTGGTGTCAGCCGTGGTGGGTAGGCCCCTCGGGTCCGACACGGTGGCCCTCGGCGAGGTGGGCCTCGGTGGCGAGCTGCGTCAGGTCACCGGCACCGGACGTCGCCTGATGGAGGCCGCCCGGCTGGGCTTCCGGCGTGCCGTGGTGCCGGCGTCCACCCCTGACCCACCCGACGGCATCGAGCTGGTCCGAGCGTCCACCCTGTCTGAGGCGGTGGCCGCCCTCGGCCTGCTGCCCGCCACCCACCGGGAACCCTCAGAGGCCTGATCGGCTGCCCGGCGACGTGCCCGGCGAGAAGGTCGACTGCTATGAAATGAGGCATGCATACCGAACTGCCCTCGGGCACCGCCGCCGAACTGGTCCATCCACCGTCCGTCCCCGCCGGTCGAGGCTCTTCCGGCGATGCCTCCTCCGAGAGGGGGCTGGTGGTCATCCCCGACGTCATGGGGATGCGGCCCCTGTTCGACGACCTGGTGGCCCGGCTGGCCGCGGAGACGGGTTGGTCGGTCGTCGCCTTTGAGCTCTACCCGGGTCGTGAGCAACTCGACGTGGGTGAACGCCTGGCCGCAGCGTCGACACTGGACGACGACCGGGTGCTGGGCGACGCCATGGCCGCCGCCGACTCCACCGGCGCCGCCACGGTGTCCATCCTCGGCTTCTGCATGGGCGGGATGTACGCCCTCAAGGCGGTGGGTACCGGGCGCTTCGAGCGGTCGTGCCCGTTCTACGGGATGATCCACGTCCCCGATGCGTGGCAGGGCCCCGGGCAGGGTGAGCCGTTGGACGCCCTGGCCGCCGGCGATCCGGCTTCGGTGCTGGCCGTCATCGGAACCGCGGATGCCTGGACGCCGCCCGACCACGTCGACACCCTGGAGGCCACCGGTGCCTCGGTGCTGCGTTACGAGGGTGCCGACCATGGCTTCGTGCACGATGCCACGCGTCAGGCCCACCGGGCCGACGACGCGGCTGATGCGTGGGCGAGGGTTCTTGACTGGCTGAGCGGCTGAGCCGGACCGGCCTATC
>Ga0315319_10000397_pt1 | contig 13803 bp, 9 predicted proteins | sample M1500m3416metaG_FD_203463 | JGI IMG/M metagenome (GOLD analysis project Ga0315319, IMG submission 203463) | Ammonia-oxidizing marine archaeal communities from Monterey Bay, California, United States - M1 500m 3416 | ecosystem: Environmental > Aquatic > Marine > Intertidal zone | place: USA... | reverse complement strand
TAATGACGGATTAACTTCTTCTATTATGCTCCGTTTGTTTCTACTGTATTTACTTTCAGATAAACTTCTAAGTGCTTTAAAATTTTCTTCATCGGTTGTGGAAAACTCTCCACCTTTATTCCCATTTGATCCTAACGTATCAGACTCATTTTTGAAGTACTTACTTACGTTGTATTTACTCACATTGACCCCCAATTTATCATAATCATTATTATTCTGTTTTTCAGATACAGTTTGCATCTCACCCGATCGTTGGTTATTTTTGTCTGCCAGACTGTTTGTTGTTTTGTTAGTGTCCCCATCTTGAACATGCCCAAACATAGACGCTAGGATTAAATCTGGATTAATTTGTTCATCTTTAAATGTTTCGTATATGCTGCCATTACGAAATACAATGACACGAGAACAAAAACCAATAAACTCTTCTAGTTCAGTTGACATATATATTACAGAGTATCCTTCATCAGCAAAATCTCTTAATTGTTTATAAAGGTCTCTTTTTGTTTGCAAATCAATTCCTCGTGCAGGGTCCAGCAAAACTAAAATTTTGGGATGCGTTGCAAAGGCCCTTCCTAACATAACCTTTTGTTGATTACCCCCACTTAATGAAGTAATTAAATTCTCTTTAGGACCTGTCTTAATTGCCAGTCGCTCAACCTCCCATTCAACAATATCATTTATAGCGCTCCATTCAATATAGCGTACCCCAGGAACCTTACTGTGATTATCGTACATGGAAATTGCCAAGTTCTCTTTAATACTTAAATTAGGGAGAATTCCTTCCCGCTTGCGATCGCCTGAAACAAATGCAATATCATGTTTTTGTGCCTCCTCGAGACTCTTAATCGAAAAATAATCATCTCCATGATTTATGCTAACCTGAGTAAAGCCTTTGTATGCACGAGCAACACCTGCCTGTATGCGAACAAAATCGTCCTGCCCATGTCCGTCTAATCCTGTAATGCCAACAATTTCTCCTTTTAATAATTCGAAATCTGACTTGTCACTTTCCGGCCAGACTTGCATGTTTTTTGTTTTTAGAGAAACTTGTGTACTTAATGTTTTATGTGCCCCATCCCCGTTTGTATTTTTAGTTTGCTCCTGACCTGTCATTAATCTCAATAGATTTTCTTCATTAATCTCGTGTTTTTCCAATACACCAACGTCTTTTCCGTCTCTCATAACTGTACATCGATCACTAATTCTGACCAATTCAGCAATGCGGTGACTTACTATGATGATAGCAGTCCCCTTGTCCCTCAATTCTCGCATTTTGTTAAACAGTCGTTCTGTAGAGTCAAAATCTAACGCCGCAGAAGACTCATCAAGAATTAATACTTTTGGCTCACTTAACAGGGCACGAGTGATAGTTATCCAAGCTTTAGTACTTAGTGGCAAATTTCCAGCAGGTGCTAACGGGTCAATCTCTTCATCAGCTAATTCACTCATCAAAGTACGAGCCTTGTTTTGCTTTTCATTATCTGTCATTGTCTTAGTAAAAAAGCCATCTGTGCCAATAAATAAATTATCAACGACGGATGACTCGTCTGCCACAAGTACTTCTTGAAAAACCATTGCCAAGCCTAAATCACGAGATTTTTTTGGAGTGCTGGGGTGTTCTCCATTGACTGAGACCTTTCCTGAATCAATAGGTAAAACACCAGCTAACACTTTTGCCAGAGTACTCTTGCCGGAACCGTTACCACCAATAACAGCGTGAATCTCTCCAAAATACCCAGTAAAACAAACATCATTTAGTGCTTTAGTCACTCCAAATGATTTGTGAACATTCTTAACATACAGTTCACCAGGAAATTTGGTCAAATTATTTGACGCCACGGAAGCGTTTTCTTCTAAAATGTTTTGTCCTTTAATGCTCATCAACAAACTCCAGAATTGGAATTTAAAAAATTAACTTTTATCTTATGGTCATATTTTATTTCGTAGTTGAGTTAAAGCTCAATCCTATCTCAATAACTTACAAAATGTACGTATAGTTTATTTTTATCACATACCACTGTCAATAGAATGCGATTTATGCAAAAAATTATTTATAACGTATAATATCAATATTATATATTAATATTTAGGCTTGTCATAACACATAATATTCTTTCCATCCCTAAAAAAACACTGCAATTTGGAATGACCTACATAGGTTTTCTCGGTGAAGGGAGACTTTACTTGGTCTCAATTAAACAAGATTTTTATATTCGGTTTGAGTGAGCAAATAAATCCAAGACAGCCTTTCAACATAGTAAACAAGACTTTAACTGGGACTATCATGTAGGAATATTAAAAACATTCACATGGACTTGAAAATGATCCAGCCAGGATATATTTCTTGGTTTTAAAGCTTTTAATATTATCTTCCCGCCCAATACGAAAGAGAATACTAATAGCGACAAACTTATTCGAAATATAGCAGAGGGGTAAAGTGTATGACAAGATTTTTATTTTATTAAACTTTTTACTTGACAGAAATAAAATTTTACAAGATACTGGCCGCTCTTTTATCAGTAAATTTGCTAATAGTAAATTTACTGATAGTAAATGGGGAGTGTGATTCAAAGGCAAGTTTCTGGATCAATGTTGACAACAGGTAAATAAATGACTTTTTTATACTGTCATTTTGCAGTCATTCTTCTTAAGTGACAGGAAATATCACTCTTTATGGGACAATTATTGTTGACGTTGGTGTTTAACAGTAATTGAATATGTTGATCAAAGTTAATCTATAGTAAATGAAGGAGGTAATATGAAAAAAGGGATAAAAGTTACACTGTCTATTTTGTTGTCGTTCGGCTTATTTACGATAGTGATGGCGGGAGGCTTGGATGAACTTCCAAGTGATATCAGAGACAGTGTGTACAACCCAAAACTTATGGATCCAGCTCAACCGCTTGGTGAAAGTGCTTTTCGAGAATGGAAAAGTGAACGTAAGCCACCATGGACGGTAGGTTATGCAAGTACCTATGCTGGTAATACATGGCGTAAGGGTGCGATGGGTCGTTTAATGGACGTGATCAAACCTAAATGGCAAAAGCTTGGTTTGCTTAATGACATTATTGTTACGCAGTCAAATCTGAAAGATTCATTACAGATTCAACAGATTAGACAATTAGTTGATCAGGGGGTAGATGCAATTATTATTTGTTGTTCAAATCCTACCGCGTTGAATCAGGCAATTAAGTATGCATTTGATAGAGGTGTACCAGTCTTTTCGTTTACTGGATATACAACTTCGCCACTTTCAATAAACTCATCTGTGAACTATCATCAAGCTGGCTTTGAGGTAGGTACCTGGATGGCTAAAGAGATTAAAGGCAAGGGAAATGTACTGGTAATTGAAGGTATTCCCGGATTTTCTGCATCTGATTCACAAAATCGTGGTGTCTTGGATGGTTTATCTAGATTCCCTGGTATTAAGGTCGTCGGGCAAATTGCTCATATGTGGACCTCTCAGGTTGGACAGGTTGAAACGCAGAAGTGGTTAGCGACACATCCGGGGCAACTTGACGGTGTAGCTGTACAGTCTTCAGGTGAAACTGGTGTACTACAGGCCTTCTTGCAATCAGGACGTGGTGTGCCGCCAATGTCAGTAGGTGGCGAAATTGGTGCATTGTGTTATTGGCGCAACAATCCTGATTATATCAGTGGTGCAATTCAAACATGGCCTCCAGGTGATGACGTTGAAATGGGATGGAACATTATGATGCGTACTTTGCAAGGTCAAGGGCCAAAAATTCAGTCAATTTTAGTGCCTTCACAGGTAATTGATGTTAACGATGTTAAATCTATGATGGGAACAGACTGTGATCGTAACTCTACTGAATGGTTTAATGTAGGAATTGAAACTTGGGGTGGTAAAAGCTATCTCGATAACTTCTTCTTAAGACCTGCGGATCCAGAAAAATATGATCCGGGTTCTTGATTAGTCATCATAATTCTTAGGAGTTTGATTGATTACGACACATTTTGATTCAATGATTAAAAATATTTATTATTGGATTAATTGTCTTCATTCAAACTCCTGATTAAGTGAAGGTAAATCACATTCTTTGTGGAGTAATTATTGTTACTATTAACGTTGAATCTCGTCTAAAGTTAATTTCTTTTAATTAGTGAGTTCCAATTAAATGGAAAACAAGATGACGTGAATGGGGTAGTACTGTTAGCGTTTTACAGTAAATCGTTCAGATCCTTTCAATATATTTATTTATGCCGAATATTTTATGGTATCAGGATTCTCCCATCTCTTAGAAGACTGAGTATTTTCACCATAAAGAAGAAATAAGTTATTCTATTATTAAGAACAAATTTTCCCCAATATTGTCATCAAAAGTAGAAGGGCTTACTTTGAGTCTATGAACCTTGATGTAATGAGATCGTTCCCGTTATACGAGCCACATCTTTAGCTACATGTGTAAGAAAGTCTAATAAAACGACTCTTTGAACAAAGGCAATTGTTCCATTTTGAGTTAGCTAAAATGGCCGCGTTCCTTTGCAATATGGACAATAACAACGGACCTGAATAAAAATAACGTAGGAATCAAAGGTATATCATGAATAGCACATTGCTACCCACAGATATTGTAGGTGGTACATTTTGGCTTTTATCTATGGCTATGTTTGGAGCCTCTATTTTCTTTCTTATAGAAAGAAACAAGGCAGATAGCAGATGGCACACAACCATGACATTATTGGGTGTTGCTATGTTAATTTCAGCTATTTTTTACCATTACATAAAAACAATGTGGGTTGATACAGGTTCAGCCCCAATAATTCTTCGTTATTTAGATTGGGTACTTTCGCATACGATCCAAATAGTATTGTTTTATGTTATTTTGACTGCTGTAACAAAAGTTTCGTCAGCTTTATTTTGGCGACTCTTAATCGGAACACAAGTAATGGTAATAGGTGAATTTCTTGGCGCGGCAGGTTATATGAGTGTAACATTGGGCTTTATTATCGGAATTGTTGGCTGGTTATATATTCTCGGTGAGGTTTATGCGGGTGAAGCTGCCCGTGCAAATATATCTAGTGACAACGAGGCCACACATACAGCATTTAATGGGTTGAGACTAATTATATCGATTGGTTGGGCAATATACCCTTTGGGATATTTCATCAATAACCTCGGTGGTGGTATAGATATAAATAGTCTAAATATTATATACAATTTGAGTGATTTATTGAATAAGTTAATTTTTGGCTTTGTAATTTATGTTGCAGTTATGAATGACACCAAAACACGAACTAGTAAATAAAAAATAAAGTAACAAACTAGAAAATATACAAGGAGAAAAATTATGACAGTTGCGGATTTTACAGGTGCGGATATTATTGCAATTATTATCTTGGCTGCATTGTCAATAGCTATTGTAGTTTATTTGCTGCATTGGCTATATCGCAGATCGTCTAAAGAGGTTTCCTTTGTAAGAACTGGACTTAGTGGTGAAAAGGTTGTTCTAAGTGGTGGTGCGTTCGTGCTGCCTATCGTTCATAATATCACCACCGTTGGTATGCGAACTTTGCGAATTGAAGTAAAGCGTGGCGGCGACAAATCATTTATTACTAAAAATCGAATGCGTGTGGAAATAGTTGCAGAATTTTATGTACGTGTTACGCCAACAAAGGAAGCAGTTTCAATTGCAGCTGGTACATTAGGTAAAAGAACAATGGAACCGGAGAGTCTGAGAGATTTAGTGCAGGGTCGTTTTGTAGATGCATTAGGTGTTGTTGCGGCACAAATGTCTATGGAAGAGATCCAAGAAAAACGTGGTGAATATATTAATGCTGTTAAAGGAATAGCGACTGAATCGCTGAGTTCAACGGGCCTTGAACTTGAAGCTGTTTCCCTAACTGGTTTAGATCAGGCTGGTTTAGAAGTATTTGACCCATCTAATGCATTTGACGCCGAAGGTCTTACACAGTTAACAGAGCTAATTGAGGCTGGCAAGAAAAGGCGTAATGATATTGAGCAAGACACAGCCATAAGCATTCGAACCAAGAACTTAGAAAGTGAACAAAGTGCACTTGAAATTGACAAAGAGAAAGAATTCTCAAGGTTATTACAGGAGCGAGAAATTGCCAAACAACGTGATAAAGAGCACACCGACATGGCAGTTGAGACTGCAAAACAGGAGCGTTTAGCTGAAGAGGCAAGAATTCAGTCTGCAGAGGAAGTTGAAAAAGCCCGTATCCAACAACAAGACACAATTGAAGTTGAGCGTTCATTACGAGAACATGAGTTAACACTTCAGATTGAAGAGCGGAAAAAACTTCGAAATGATATTGAAAGACAAACTGAGATAGATATCAAGGAAAAGAATCTTGAAGCCGAAATCAAGAAGTTGGATATCGAAAAAGAAAACGAATTTGCTCGATTACAACAGCAAGAAGAAATCGCTGTGCGGTCAGCGAAGCAAAAGGCAAATGTAGTGAAGGAAGAATCAGAGCGTTACTACGAATCGGAGCAAGCGCAGTTAATATCTGAGGAGAATGTAAAAAAGTTAAAAATAGAACAGCAGCGTAGTATCGAAACAACGCGTATTGAAAATGAAGAAAAAACCATGGTACGCGAAATCGAAAAACGTAAGCAATTAGAGATTGAAGAGCGTGAGCGTGAGCTTGCTGTTACAGAAAAAGATAAATTGGTTTTAAATGCAGATGTGGAAGTAGAATTAGCTCGTGCAAAAGCCGCCGAAGCAGAGGAAAAAGTCATTTCGGCTCGCAATGTGGAAATTGCTGAACGCAAGAAGACAGTTGAATTAATAAGTGCAGCACAGCAAGCAGAGCGAGAAGCAATTCAACTTACTGTTCTGGCAAACGCCGAAAAGGAAGCATCTCAGGACCGGGAGCAGGCAGAGCAATACACTTCTTTGGCGTCAAAGTTACGTTACGAAGTTGATGCTGCTGGTAAGCAACTGCTTAACGAGGCTGAAAACATGCGTAGTGACGCCAGCCGTCGAAGTGCTCTGCGTATGCAGCTAGCGAGTAATCTTGATTCAATTATACGTGAATCAGTCAAACCGATGCAAAATATCGACGCAATCAAGATTCTCGATGTCAATGGACTGCCAGGTTTCAGTGACGGACATTCACGGGGTAATGGCAGGGATAGTGGCGGAAGCGGTGAGTCTGGATCACCAACAAGTAGTGATAGTGCCTCTGTTTCAGGAGGAAACCTCGCTGATAATGTGGTAAATTCAGCTCTGCGTTACCGGGCTCATGTGCCTTTTGTTGATAGTCTTTTACAAGAAATCGGAATGTCGCCCGGTGAAATAAGCAATATCAGCAATATTCTTAAAGAGGATGACAAGGAGTTTCCTGTCGAAAATGGTTCCAGAGGTGGAAAAAGTAAAGCCACCACTGGCTTGAAGAAAAAGTGATGATTCTCTGAGGCGATATGGATTATTCAAGAATACACGGAAGCACAATGAAATTTTTGCTGTCTCGAATCAGTAGGCAATTGCAGAAGATTAAAAAAAGGCAATATGACAGTGAAAATATATGCAATGACCTGTGGTTGGTTGACATCTGATTTGAGCATGATGCTGGCAGGTACAGTTGGAAAAATTAGTTTCCCAGTGCCAGCTTATTTGATTGATCACCCACGTGGGCGAGTTTTATTTGATAGTGGACTACACTTACAGTGCCAACATGATGCTCCAGGAAGAATCGGATTCCTGTCGGATCTTTTCAGCGTCCACTTTCGTCCAGGAGAAGACATACGTTCTCGGCTCGAACAACTGGATGTTGATGCTAACAAGATTGACTTTCTGGTTAATTCACATTTACATTTTGATCATACGGGTGGGAATGAGCTGTTACCGAATGCCAAAATCATCATTCAGAAACGTGAGTGGGAAGCAGGACAAATCCCGGAGTTAATTCAAGCCAACGGGTACTTGCCTGCGGATTACGATCAGGGCCATCTGATACAGAAAGTTGACGGAGTGCATGATGTGTTTGGTGATGGACGAATCATGACAATTCCAACATTCGGTCACACACCCGGTCATCAGTCGCTAAAAGTGCGGCTGGATTCCGGCGATGTAATACTCACTGCTGATGCATGTTATCTGAAAGAGACGTTGACTAATTTGCACTTGCCTCATCTGGTTCATGATCGTGCGGAAATGCTGAACTCTTTGCTTATGTTGCGTAAGCTCCAAAAATCTGGTGCACGGATATTTTACGGCCACGATCCGGAATTCTGGTCACAAGTACCGCAGGCACCGAAGCAAATCGTTTAGTGGTGTTTGGTACGGTACTTACTCTATTTACTGTGTGCTTTCAATCGGGAAAGACACGCATTATGTTGGAAAGTATCAGTTGATTATTAATATTCCAGGTCTTTACCGGAGGTAAAGCATCTTCAGGGGTGTCCGTGCTTCGAAAGATGGAATTGAAAAAGCTATTCGATTTTCATATTTGTAAAGTTATAATTTCTATAAAAGTTTGAGGAATAACATGTTAAGAATTACTGGTTATAGCGACAAATACTCTGTTTGTCCAGGGGATGATATTAAATTCTATGTTAATTCAGAAGAAAACGAAGTCTATGATGCACAGTTAGTGCGTTTGATTCACGGAGACACAAATCCTGAAGGTCCTGGATATAAAGAAGAAGAAATCGGGGGGACTTGTAACAAAGCCTACCCTGGCCGTAATCAACGTATTCACGGTGGTTCTTATATCATCGTTCCGCAGGATGAACGCCTGAATGTAGAGAGCTTCACATTGCAATGCTATATCTTCCCTACTACTCCTGAGAAAGGTCGACAGGGTCTTCTCACCAAGTGGGTAGAAGAAAACAAAAGCGGCTTTGGATTATTTATTGATGAAAGCGGATGCCTTTCTGCTGAGATAGGAGACGGTCGTGGTTTGGTGACGAAAGTGTCCAGTGACAAGAAGCTTCTGCGTAAAGTCTGGTATCTGGCTGCAGTCAGTTACGATGCCCGTACCGGCAGGGTGACCTTGTATCAGGAACCGGTTGTCACATCAACAAATGGTGGCCTTGGTATAGGACTTTTGAATCCAGCCGAAGATACGACTGCTGTTGTAGAGTCCATAAATAGTATGCGACCTGGTATTAACGATGCCCCATTCCTAATGGGTGCAAGTTCATGGAAAGAAAGATCTGGTCGTAGCGTATTTGGTGCCCACTTCAAAGAAGCCCCGGAACCAGTTGAATTGCCAGTGCAAAATCGAAGTACTTTTAATGGCAAAATTGACCGCCCTAGATTATCGCGTCGTGCATTATCAAAAGCTGAAATTGAAGCCTTGGCTCGCGGTTATCAAGGCTGTCCTGCTGAGTTGCGTAATGATGTCGTAGGAGCGTGGGATTTTCATGCCAATATCACCAATAATATTGCATCTACCTTGATTGTAGACACATCAACCTCTAGGATCAATGGCTATATTATTAATATGCCCGTTCGTGGAATGACAGGCTTTAACTGGACTGGAGATGAAATTATTTATCATCATAAGCCAGAAGAGTATGGGGCAATTCATTTTCACGATGATGATATTGACGACGCGCGATGGGAGGTAGATTTTGAATACACTATCCCAGAAAACTTAAAGAGTGGAATTTATGCGGCAAGGTTGCGTATTGGTGGATTAGATTCACCAGATACAGAGGATTATATTCCCTTCGTTGTTCGTCCACCAAGAGGCAAAACAACTTCAAAGCTTGCCTTTATTTTGCCAACTAACAGTTATTTAGCCTATTCCAACGATAACCTTGCGACAAACTGTGTGGTTGCTGAGTTGTTGGCTGGAAAGGTGCCAGTGATGACTGCTTCAGATTTGTATCTAAACGAGCATAGAGAGTACGGTCTATCAACTTATTCTTTACACTCTGATGACAGTGGTGTTTGCTACTCATCGCGTTTACGACCGATTTTGAACATGCGACCTAAGTATCGCCACTGGTTGTCCCCATCTCTTTGGCAGCTTAACGGTGATCTGCACCTTGTCGATTGGTTGGAAGAAAAGAACTTCGAATTCGATATCCATACCGACGAAGATTTGGACCGTGAAGGTGTGGGATTACTGAATAAATACCAAACTGTACTAACGGGCAGCCATCCTGAATATACTTCCGAAAAAATGTTTTCAGCGTATGAGCAGTACCAACAAGACGGCGGTCGTTGGATCTATCTGGGTGCTAACGGATTCTATTGGTGCAGTCAGTATCATCCTGATAATTCAAATATTATTGAAGTACGAAAAGGCGAAGCAGGCACTCGTGCTTGGACCGCAAATCCAGGTGAATACAATAATGCTTTTGATGGCAAGTATGGTGGCATGTGGCGCGCAAGAGGGCGCATTCCTAGTAAGCTTTGTGGGCTAACTTTCACAGCATATGGTTTTGATGTGTCTTCTTATTATGTACGCGACAAAGACAGTGAGCGGCCAGAAACAGCTTGGATCATGGACGGGATAGGCAACGGTGAAAGAATCGGCGACTTCGGATTAGTTGGTGGTGGTGCTGCCGGTCTTGAGTTGGATCGCTATGACATAGAATTCGGCACCCCACATGAAGCCTATTTGTTGGCTCATTCTGAAGGGCATACGAATTTAATGTTGCAAGTGAACGAAGAAATTCACTTTTCCGTTCGGGGCTACCATGGTGGTGGAACGGAAAATCCAATGGTGCGTGCTGACATGATTTATTATAAAACACCAAATGATGGTGCACTGTTTGCGCCGGGTTCACTTTCATGGTGTGGCAGTCTGTCTCATAATAATTACAACAACAATGTATCACGCATTACAGAAAATGCAATTAGGGGCTTTCTGAAAGAGGGGCCTTTGCCTTAATCATATTCTCAATAGAGATAACTAAAATGGCAAATAATCAACACCTTGAAATGATGGACCCGCCAACTGGGAAATCTGTTGTTGGGACAAGCACTAAGCCCCTTAATGAGTTAGAAAGGTCGGTAATTAGTTCGCTTGATGAGGATAAAGTAAATGATTTAGCGAAGTGTTTATTTACACTAAATAACAGACACTACGGTCCTATTGATGGAGCATATGTTGTAGTTTGCACAGTGCCAGACAAAGAGTGGTGTGTAGGTCAGTTAAATGCTGACCGGGCGAAACCTATCATTTTGTTTGAAGACAAACTTTTTAAAACACCTGAAAAAGCACAAATTGCAGCCATGAAATTAAAAGAGGAACGTGGAGAATCAGTTCCATGTCGTAATAATTGATTTAAAAACGGAGAATGAATGATGTTAGACTTAGGTAAACTTAAAGGTGTAAAGGCGAATACAGCTCATAGTGAAACAGATAACTTTATGACGAGAACCTATGTCATGCCGCTATTGTTCGATGATGAATCACGTCGTCGTCTAATCGCTGAACATAGGAATAGCCCAGTGGGGACACCCCCAAAAAATGGTAGACCTGCTGTAGAGCATAGTCATGAACTTAGGACCGTACTTGACAAAATGCGTCGACATCCAATGGCTGGAAAGTATGTAAGTGTGTGTTTACGTATGTTTGAAGAATACAAGATTGGAATATCCTCTGGTGTGCGTGGTGAACCAGTAAAAACTTTTGAGGAGGTTTACTCTTCAGAAGAGGCGTGTGAGCATGCTATTTTCTTGAAGCGCATCTCAGATTTGATGGAGCACTATGGATAAAATTCTTTCATCATGAAAATCATTTTGTTCAATAATTCTTTTGGGCGAACACTTTTTGGATAAGAACATGTTTCTTTAAATCCAAAATTCTTATAAAGAGATATTTCTGAAGACATGAAATGTGCAGTATCCAGATAAAGTTTTGAGTACCCATTTTCTTTTGAAACTCTAATCATTTCTTCAATCATAGGATTCCCTAATTTTTCCCCTCTGAATTTAGATCGGAAATACATTCTCTTTATTTCACCGGAATTATTTCTAATTTTTCTCAAACTGATAGTTCCAGCAATTTTACCATTAACTTCGAGTTATGATTGTTGGATGAGGTTTAAGTTTATAATCTATTCCTTCCACATCAACCTTGACCATCTTGCTCGCAATCGAATCGTCATTGCAACTTGATGCTATATATATACTTATTATGTGTTATTATTACCATTTATTCGTATAATATACATATTTTGTGTAAATTTATATTATTTTCATGGATCAATACTTTTCAGTTAACTAAAATGATAAGATGTCCTGAATCAATCTTTTGATGTAGCGGGGATTGTTTGTTTAGCGATTGCTGGATTGGAAAAGCTCTTTTGCTGCCGACTGGCAGGCTAATGCTTCTCCTGCTTCTGAAAGCACTCATTAGCATCTCAGTCACATCAACTCCTGTGAGAACCCCCACTAATTCTTCACAGAGTCAGACACCCTCCAAGTATCCCCCACTAATTCTTCACAGTCAGACACCCTCCAAGTAACATCACCCCTCTAAATCAGAGAGAAAAGTCTTGACAACCTTTGAAATAGGCCTATATTACGTACGTAAATAAAAGGGATTGAACTGACAATCTAGTGTTTAGTTCCAGTAACTCTGGATTATTGTCTCAAAGTCTCTGATCCCAAAATATGAATATGAGACTTTTCAAACTTATTTCCTCTCATTACTGGTAAAGGGAAAAGATGAATAAAGTTTTACACATAATTCTCATATCCCTTTTTAGCCTCACTGTCATCTCCTGTAGTGAAAAGGAAGAGTCTTCTACCACCCCTACCACTTCTAGTCCATTATTTGTTGGAGTGGGAGATAATGGAACAATTCTTACCTCGTCTGATGGAACAACATGGACTTCCAGGACTTCTGGAACAACGGAAAAACTCAGGGGAGGTGCCTACGGAAACAGTACCTTCGTGGTGGTTGGTTTTTCTGGAACAATTCTCACCTCACCGGATGGTACTACTTGGACTTCTAGGACTTCAGGAACCTCAAATAATCTCGGGAACGTCACCTACAAAAACAGTACCTTTATGGCAGTAGGTAATTCTGGAACAATTCTCACCTCATCGGATGGAACAGGTTGGACTACTAGGACTTCTGGAACAACAAAAAATCTGTGGGGAGTTACTTATGGAAACAGTACCTGGGTGACAAACGGAGATAATGGATCCATCTTCACCTCTTCGGATGGAACCTCCTGGGATAATAGGACTTCTGCTTCTGGGACAACAGTAGAATTCAATGAAGTTATCTATGGAAACAGTACCTTCGTGTCATTTGGTTATAGTGGAACCATCCTCACCTCATCGGATGGAACAACTTGGGATAATAGGACTTCTGGAACAACATATGTTCTCCCAGGTGGCACCTACGGAAATAGTATATTCGTTTCGGTGGGTGATATTGGCACCATCCTCACTTCTTCGGATGCTACAACTTGGACTTCTAGGACTTCTGGAACATCAAATAAACTTAGAGGAGTCACCTACGGAAATAGTACTTTCGTGGCAGTTGGCAAATCTGGAACCATTCTCACCTCGTCTGATGCAACAACTTGGACTTCTAGGACTTCTGGAACATCAGAACATTTGAGAAGAGTGACATACAAAGAATAATACTCTAAAAACAAACCCCATCACCTCCTGTGACTAACCCCCACTTAATTCTTCACAGAGTCAGACACTCTCCAAGTAAAATCCCACTTCCTTGTAATTCAAACCTATTGATGTTATCTTTTGGAAATCCCTAATATATCCATTACTATTTTACTTTTGGTATTGAGGAAAAGATGAAAAAGATTTTATTCATTATTCTAATCTCCTGTTTTAGTCTCATCATCATCTCCTGTAGTGAAGATAAGGAAGA